>Ga0074199_1000044_pt1 | contig 302814 bp, 255 predicted proteins | sample EPASupsiteSAE347_FD_64528 | JGI IMG/M metagenome (GOLD analysis project Ga0074199, IMG submission 64528) | Bioremediated contaminated groundwater from EPA Superfund site, New Mexico - Sample SAE3-47 | ecosystem: Environmental > Aquatic > Deep subsurface > Groundwater > Contaminated ...
GTCGGCTCATCGCATCCTGGGGCTGAAGTAGGTCCCAAGGGTTTGGCTGTTCGCCAATTAAAGCGGTACGCGAGCTGGGTTTAAAACGTCGTGAGACAGTTTGGTCCCTATCTACCGTGGGCGCAGGATACTTGAGAAGAGCTGTCCTTAGTACGAGAGGACCGGGATGGACGTACCGCTGGTGTTCCAGTTGTTCCGCCAGGAGCAGTCGCTGGGTAGCTAAGTACGGAAAGGATAACCGCTGAAAGCATCTAAGCGGGAAGCCTCCTTCAAGATTAGGTATCCCTGGGTGTAACAACCCCTGAAGGCCCGTTGTAGACCACAACGTTGATAGGCTAGGTGTGTAATCGCAGTAATGCGTTCAGCTTACTAGTACTAATCGGCCGTGAGGCTTGACCATAAAAAAATAAAGGGAAGGGGGGTGCTAACCCACCCCCCAACCTATAAACAATCAACTCCAAACTAAACTAACTACAATCCCTCAATTGCAATTGGAAATCAATTAGCAAACAGCTTACAAGCTGGATGCAACCGGTTTCTGGTGGCTATGCCGAGGGGGCCACACCCGTTCCCATCCCGAACACGGAAGTTAAGCCCCTCAGGGCCGATGATACTGCACGGGTAGCTGTGTGGGAAAGTAGGTCGCCGCCAGAATTAATCAACAAACGCCCCGCACTCATATGAGTCGCGGGGCGTTTGCGTTCATCCACGCATGATTCAACTTGGATAACTTAAAGAAAACGAGTATAGTTACTCGAATTTATCCGTCTGTTTGTTTGAAAGGATTACAGCCTGTATGAGTAGAAAAATGTTAATAAACGTACTCCATCCTGAGGAGGCCCGTGTAGCGATTGTGCAGGACGGCCGTTTGATGGAGCTGAATATCGAAATAAGTGGTAAGGAACAGACCAAAGGTAATATCTACAAAGGGGTCGTCGTGCGGGTTGAACCAGGCCTGCAGGCGGCTTTTGTTGATATTGGCCACAAAAAGCCTGGTTTTATTCAGATGGGAGATCTGCACCCTGATAGTTGGCAATGGCGGGAGGATCTTCCTGAGGAGGAGCGTAAACGGCGCCCACGAATACAGGATGTCTTGCGTCGGGGACAAGAACTGATTGTGCAGGTAGAAAAGGACGCCCGTGACATGAAGGGGGCTGCCCTGACCAGCTACCTCTCGTTACCCGGTCGGTACATGGTGCTTATGCCAGGTGATGATGCCGCAGGAATTTCACGGAAGATTGAAGATAATGCAATTCGCAAGGAATTAAAGGCGCTTGTTGCAGAGTTGCAGGTGCCGACTGGATATGGCTACATTGTACGGACTGAGGCTGTCGGTAGGTCAAGCGAAGAGCTGAAAAAGGATCTTGACTATCTGATCGGTGTGCATGAACGGATTTTGCAGCATGCTGCCGCGATTAAAGGTGCTGGTGAGGTATATCAGGATGCAGGTGTGATTATTCGTACCATCCGTGATTACTTCTCTGATGATATTGATGAAGTCTTGGTTGATGATAAGGCTGCCTGCCAACAGGCTATTGATTTCTTTAAGGAGATCATGCCCGGTTGTGAAAGGTTGGTTAAGCTGCATAAAGAAAAACGCCCGATCTTTTCTAAATATCAGCTTGAAGAGCAGATTGACCAACTCTATGAAAAACGCGTTCCATTGCCTTCTGGCGGCTCACTGATTATTGAGCCGACCGAGGCACTGGTCTCTATTGATGTTAACTCCGGTAAGTCCAGTGGTGAAAAAGGGGTTGAGGATACTGCCTTTAAAACCAACCTTGAGGCAGCTGCTGAAGTTGCCCGTCAACTGCGTTTGCGTGACCTGGGGGGGTTGGTGGTGATCGACTTCATTGATATGCGCGACAATAAGCATAACAAGGAGGTTGAGCGGACCTTGAAAGATGCCTTGAAGTCTGACAAGGCGCGAGTCAACCTGGGGCGGATATCCCAATTTGGTATGATGGAGATGTCTCGCCAAAGGATCGCCAAAAATATTAATGATGCAATTCACTTGGAGTGTCCGCATTGTGAAGGTCGTGGTCGGGTTAAATCGGTGGAGGCGATGGCAGTATCGTTCCTGCGTAAGGTGCATGCCGCTGCAGCCAAAGGGCAGATTGCTGAGGTCCGTGGTGGCTTGCCACTTGAAGTTGCCTATTTTTTGTTGAATCGCAAGAAACGTGAATTAGCTCAGATTGAGAATGACTATGAAATTGTTGTTACCATCAAAGGTAAACCATCATTCCTGTTGAATCAGCTGGAGCTTGAAACAGTACGCAAGGAAAAACAACGGGATGAGATGCCGGAACCTGATCTGAGGCAACAGCTTCCGGCTATAGGTAATGCTGACCCTGAAACAACAACAGAAGAGCCGGAAGGTGAGGTTGTGGCTGAGGCTGCGGCAAAGAAGCGTCGCAAGCGTAAGCGTAAGAAAAAAAGTGCTGATCGTCCTGCTGACGCTACTGCTGTTGAGCAAGCAGAAGATGTCTTGGATTCTTCGGTGACTGAGGAGTCTGTGGTGACAGCTACTGTGGATGCTGTTTCTGAGCAATCTACTGAACAACAGGCGCCGGTGGCTAAAAAGCGCCGTCGCTCCCGCTCTAGAAAGAAACCGGCTGTGGTTAAAGATGGTGAAACAGAGTCTGGTGGCCAAGATGTTGCGGATACTGGTAACATGCCTGTCTCTGAGCCTGTGACAGTTCCTGGTACTGATGCATCTGTGCCAGCTGTAAGGCCTACACACCCCAAGCGGGCTGCCAAAAAAACGACGACAGTTGTTGATGAAATGATTGTTGTGGAAGACCAAGCTGTTCAGCCTGCTGACTCTGTTGCGGTTAAGCCTGCTACAAGGTCACGCAAGTCTCCTGCCCGGAAAAAAACTGTACAGGAACCGGTTGCAGACGGGGGCGAGTCGCTAGAAGCGGTTGTGGCACCTAAACCCCGTAAACGTCCTGCTTCTCGTTCAAAAAAGAGTGCCACGGCTGCCGTTGACGAGGGTAAAGAATAACTTGACGCTATTAGTACTCTGAGCTACTTTCTTCCGTTACACCCGTTGTACGAAATGAGTCTGAAAGGTGAGTTTAGGCAATGGAAGAATTAAGTGAATTGCTGTTGCAACGTCGTAGAAAAGTTAATGATCTCTGGGCTGCCGGTATTAACCCGTACCCCAATGACTTCAAGCCGCAACATACGTCTGCCGATGTTGTTGCTGCCTATGGTTCTGTTGAGCTGATTGATGCGCCTGATGTAGAGTTTGTGCTGGCTGGTCGGATTATTGCCCGCCGTTCTTTTGGTAAGGCAGCTTTTATCCAGCTCCAGGATCGTAAGGGTCGTATCCAGGTCTATGTTCGTAAGGATGATCTGGGTGAAGAGGTCTTTGCGCAGTTTGAGTCTTTTGATATCGGCGATATTATCGGGCTTACAGGATTTCCGTTTCGCACCAAGACCGGCGAACTTTCCGTGCATGTCCGTTCCCTCCGTCTGCTGGTTAAATCTCTGTTGCCGCTGCCTGAGAAGTTTCATGGTTTGACTGATGTGGAGACACGTTATCGTCAACGTTATGTTGACCTGATTGTCAACCCTGAAGTGAGAGAGCTGTTCATCAAGCGCTCCCGGATTGTGAACCTGATCCGTAGCTTCATGACCTCCCGTGATTTTTTAGAAGTGGAAACCCCGATGATGCACCAGATCCCCGGTGGTGCCACTGCCCGTCCCTTTGTTACCCATCATAATGCACTTGATATGGAATTGTACCTCCGTATTGCTCCAGAGCTATATCTGAAGCGTCTGGTGGTAGGTGGCTTTGAGCGCGTCTTTGAGATTAACCGAAACTTTAGAAATGAAGGGATTTCTGTTCGTCATAACCCTGAGTTCACTATGATGGAGTTTTATCAGGCCTATGCCACGTTTGAAGATCTGATGGATTTTACCGAGGAGCTGTTTTGCCATGTGGCAGAGCAGGTGCTGGGTAGCCTTGATTTTACCTGTCAGGGGCTTGCTATCAGCTTCCAGCGCCCTTGGCGGCGTCTGACAGTGAAAGAGGCTATCCTTGAGTATGGCGATATTGATGCCAAGAAGCTTGAAGATCGCGATCTCGCACTGGCGTATGCCCGTAGTATCGGTCTTGGCCTGACTGATGACATTAGTTATGGCAAGCTGATCATGGAGATATTTGAGGAGGTGGCTGAACATAAGCTGATTCAGCCTACCTTTGTAACCGCCTATCCCACAGAGGTCTCGCCGCTGTCCCGTAAAAATGATCAAGATCCCTATATTGTTGATCGCTTTGAGCTGATGATTGGTGGTCGTGAAATCGCCAATGCCTTTTCCGAGCTGAACGATCCGGTTGATCAGAAGGAACGTTTTCTTGCCCAGGTGGCTGAAAAGGACAAAGGCGATGAAGAGGCGCACTACATGGATGAAGACTATGTCCGTGCCTTGGAGTATGGCCTGCCACCCACCGCAGGTGAGGGGATCGGTATTGATCGTCTGGTGATGCTGCTGACTGATGCAGCATCCATTCGTGATGTCATCCTGTTTCCGCAACTCCGTAAAGAGGCGAAATAACCGTTGGCACTGCCATTTGAACTTACAGTAGGATTGCGTTACCTGAAGGCCAAGCGTAAATCCACCTTCATCTCGATCATTACCTTCATCTCTACAGCCGGTGTGACTTTGGGCGTTATGGCGCTGATTGTTGTACTTGCCGTCATGACCGGATTTGAACGGGATCTGAAAGAGAAGATACTGGGAACCAATGCCCATCTGGTGGTGATCCGAAGTGGTGCGCCGATGGAAGATTACCGCTCAACCATGGAGCGCCTGACCCGGTTGCCAGGCGTGCAGGCTGCAACCCCGTTTATTTACAATCAGGTTATGCTGTCAACCGGACGGAACGTGTCGGGGGTTGTGCTGCGTGGTATTGACCCTGCGTCTGACAAAAAAGTAACCCGTCTTTCACGTGCTCTTGTGCAAGGTGCCATGGATACGCTTGAACCGGTTGCAAACGGACAGCCAGAGCCGGGATTGTTGATCGGTCGTGAGTTGGCAAAACATCTGAATCTGAGCGTAGGGGACCGGGTAAATGTCGTTTCTCCCACCGGTACCATCACTCCACTAGGGATGATGCCTAAACTTAAACCGTTTCGGGTGACCGGCATTTTTAATACCGGCATGTTTGAATATGACTCAACCCTGGCCTATGTCAGTATCAATCAGGCTCAGAAATTCTTTGATCTTGGTGATACCGTTACCGGTATTCAGCTGAAGGTTGAAGATGTCTACGCCACCACAGAGTTGGCGAAAAAGATCAATCATGAGTTTGGCCCGGAACTGTATGCCCGGGACTGGATGCAGATGAATAGAAATATCCTTTTTGCTCTTAAGACCGAAAAAGTGGTCATGTTTATTATTCTGACACTGATTGTTCTGGTGGCAGCCTTTGGTATCGCCTCTACCCTGTTTATGGTGGTGATGGAGAAGACCCGTGATATTGCAATCTTAAAAACCATGGGGGCCCGCTCCAGCAGTATCATGAAAATTTTTGTGCTTGAAGGGCTGATAATTGGTGTAATCGGAACCGTGCTGGGGGTGTTGTCAGGGCTGCTGGTCTCTTTTAATCTGGAGCCGATTATCAACTTGGTGCAAAAGGTAACCGGCAAGAACTTCTTTAGTAAGGAAATTTATTATCTGGATCATTTCCCTTCCCATGTGGTGATGTCGGATGTCCTGATCATCTCAGTGACGGCCATTTTTATCTCATTTGTTGCTACTCTGTATCCGGCCTGGCAGGCATCAAGGATGCTGCCAGCAGAGGCGCTGCGGTATGAGTAGCTTGCTGGCGGTGAAGGGACTCTGTAAGGACTACCGCATGGGTGCTGATACGGTACAGGTCCTGAAGGGGATTGATCTTGAGATAGTGCAGGGAACCACAACCGCCTTGGTAGGAGCATCCGGTGCAGGTAAGAGCACGTTGCTGCATATTCTTGGTGCCCTTGATCGTCCGAGTAGCGGGCTGGTCACCTACAAGGAGCAGAATCTGTTTAGCCACTCTGACCGTGAGTTGGCAGATTTTAGAAGTTGTACCATCGGTTTTGTCTTTCAGTTTCACCATCTGTTGCCTGAGTTCACGGCGCTGGAAAACGTGATGATGCCTGCCCTGATTGCACGTAAAGAGCGGCGACAGGCAGAGCAGGCTGCTCGGACGTTGTTAGTCGAAGTGGGCTTGGAACACCGTCTGCAACATCGCCCTGGTGAGCTGTCTGGCGGAGAACAGCAGCGGGTTGCCATAGCCAGGGCCTTGGTGATGGAGCCGGAGTTACTTCTGGCTGATGAACCGACCGGTAATCTGGATGCAAAGACAAGTGAAGCTATTCACGAACTGCTGGTGAAGATTCAGAAGCAGACGGGCATAAGTATGGTAGTGGTTACCCACAACGAGCGAATTGCTGCAAGGATGGAGCGAGTAGTCCGGCTTCTGGATGGACTTATTTTGCCTTGTACTATGGAGGAAGTGTGAATTATTACCCCTGCTTGACAACAGCACTACTGATTGCCTTGGTGCTTGCTGATCAACCAGCTCAGGCTGATGGCGAAAAAATTGCCGAGGTAGTTGTACGCGGTAATCGGCGGGTTGAGGCATCAGCTATTTTAGGTGCAACCGCCATCAAGGCGGGAGATACACTTGATAGCGATCGCACTGATGCTGATATTCGGTCTATCTTCAAGTTGGGACAGTTTCAGGAAGTGCAGGTTTCCAGCGAGCCTGTGACTGGCGGTGTCGTGCTGGTTTACTCGGTGATCGAAAAGCCGATTGTCAGGGATATCCGTTTTGAGGGTAATAACGAGCTTAAGCAGGATAAGCTGCTTGAAGGGCTGCCGGTTCGACGTAATGGCATTTTCTCTCAGAAAGACCTTGATAAGGCCGTTGCCAAACTAAAAAAACAGTATCAGGACGAAGGCTTTTATCTGGTTGCGGTAGAACCGCAGATTGAGCAGCGTTCTTCTACTGAATACCAGGTGACCTTCAAGGTCACTGAAGGCAAGAAAATCAGAATCAGTACCATTACGTTTGAAGGCAATGCAGCCTTCAGTCCGCGTAAGCTGCGGGGGGTAATGGAAACCAAGGAAGAGTGGTTTATGTCCTGGCTGACCGGCGCAGGCACCTACAAGGAAGAAGTGCTGAAGAATGATGCTTTGCTGGTTGCTGACCACTATATGAATAACGGCTATATCAACGTTAAAGTTGGAGAGCCAACCCTCAAGCTGGCAGAGGATCAGGAATCCCTGCTGGTGGATATCAGCATTACCGAGGGAGATCAGTTCCGGATAGGCGAAATCACCTTTACGGGAGATATCCTTTATCCTGAAAAAGAGATTCGTGAAAAGTTTAAAACTGAGTCTGGTGAGGTATTCAGCCGGGCAAATCTGAGGGCTGATATCGGGACCCTCACTGATATGACCGCTGATAAGGGCTATGCCTTCAGTAACGTTAACCCGCAAAGCAAGCCAGATCCCGAAAAGAAACTTGTTGATCTGTCGTTTGAGGTTGAAAAAGGGGAGCTGGTCAGGATTGAGCGGATTTCGATTGCTGGCAACTCCAAGACCCGTGACAAGGTTGCCCGTCGGGAACTGCGCCTGATGGAAGGTGAGCTGTACAGCGCCACCGGCTTTAAACGTAGTAAGCAGAACCTGATGAATACCGGTTACTTTGAAGAGGCCAATGTAGCCACTGCCAAAGGTAGTGGCAGTGACAGGCTGAATGTCAATGTGGACCTGAAGGAAAAGGCGACCGGAGCCTTCACTATTGGTGGTGGCTACAGCTCCCTTGATGGTCTGATCTTCCAGGGCTCGGTTTCCCAATCAAACTTCCTTGGCCTGGGGCTGAAGGCGAACGCCTCAGCAGCCATTGGTGGCAAATCAAACACCTATTCCGTTGGTTTGACAGATCCTTATTTCCTGGACTCCAAGTGGACGCTCGGAATGGATATCTATCGTTCAGAGCGGGACTATACCGACTACAGCCGTCGTTTGACCGGTGGTGACATCAAGGCGGGCTATCCAATTACCGATTTTATCGGCACCTTCTGGATGTACAAGTACGAAATCAAGGATATCTATGACCCAGATATCTATTATCTAGATGCCAATGCAAAGTACCCGGATAGCTATCCATTGGGGCAAACAACCACCAGCTCCATTTATGGCAGTATCACCAACAACACTACTGATTTTCGCTTTGATCCATCCAGCGGGATGGTAAACACCCTGTCGGTAGAATATGCCGGTTTAGGGGGTAATAACAAGTATTTGCGTGAGGTTTTGGACAACACCTTCTACTATCCACTCTGGTGGAAGTTTGTCATCTCTACCAAGGTGGTAGTTGGCGCGGTTCAAAAGGTTGGCGCACCGATCCCGATTGATGAAAAATTCTATCTGGGGGGGATCGGTACCCTGCGCGGCTATTCAGCCCGAACTGTCAGTCCTAAGAATAATGATGTCTATGTTGGTGGTGAAAAAGAGATTTTTGGCAATGTGGAGGTAAAGTTCCCCCTGTTACCCGAGTTTGGTATTAAGGGGGTTGGCTTCTTTGATTATGGTAATGCCTGGAGCGGTGGTTTTAAGCCCCCCGCTATGTATATGAGTTATGGCGGTGGTATCCGTTGGGCATCACCAATGGGCCCGTTGCGGCTTGAGTACGGTATTCCGATCAATCCGCGTCCTGAAGACAGTAAGTCTGGCCGTTTTGAGTTTGCAATCGGTAGCATGTTTTAATTTTACAAAATTTAAGGAGAGACTCAATGAAGCGTTTAGTACTGATGGCATTGATGCTGGCTGTAATGACTGGTTCAGCCTGGGCAGCTGATATAAAGCTCGGGTATCTTGATATGCAGCGAACCTTGAATACCTCTGAAGCAGGCAAGGCTGCCAAGGCGCAACTGCAGGAGAAACTGAAAAAATATCAGGAGCAGGTTAACCTTAAGCAGGAAGAACTGCAAAAGTTAAAAAATGATCTTGAAAAACAGGGTATGACCCTGACCGAAGCCGCACGTGCTGCCAAGGAAAAGGATTATCAGCAGAAGCTGAAGGACTTCCAGCGCTTTACCAAAGATGCTGAAGAAGACCTGCAGGCCCGTGATGGTGAATTTACCAAGAAAATTCTTGAGACCCTTGAAAAAATCGTCCAGGAATATGGTAAAAAGCATGGCTATTCCATGATCTTTGATGCCCGTAGCGCTGGTATGCTCTATGCCGATCCTGGTGTGGATCTGACTGAAGAGATACTGAAAGCACTTAACGCAGCGCAAAGCAAGAAATAGGCAAGGTGGCATCCATGCTGACCAAGACACTGCAGGAATTGGCAGACCATCTAGGCGGTACGGTTCGTGGTGATGGTACGGTCAAGATCAACGGGCTTGCTCCGCTTGAGGGGGCTGCTTCTGATAAGGTTACCTTTCTGGCTAACCCCAAATATGCTACTAAAGTAGCTGAAACCAGTGCTGGTGGCGTATTAATGGCACCGGGCGGTGAGTCCTATGGCCGCAATGTGATTGAGTTGGCTAACCCGTACCTGGGTTTTGCCAAGCTCTTAACCCTGTTTTATACCCAACCGCATCCTGCTCTTGGTGTGATGCCTGAAGCGGTAATTGGCACCAATGTAACCCTTGGTGAAGGGATCAGTATTTATTCCGGTGCGGTGGTTGGCAATAACGTGACCATTGGTGACCGGGTGGTGATTCATCCCGGAGCGGTTATTTATGATGGTGTGATTATTGGCGATGAGTGCGTCATCCATGCCAATGCGGTGGTACGGGAACGCTGCCGCCTGGGCAAACGTTGCAAGCTGCAGCCCGGTGCGGTGATCGGTAGTGATGGATTCGGCTATGCGCCAGACGGTGCTTCCTATTATCCGATTCCCCAGATCGGCATTGTGCTGTTGGAGGATGATGTTGAAATTGGTGCCAATGCGACTGTTGACCGGGCCGCCCTTGAGGTGACCCTGATCAAGCGTGGCACCAAGCTGGATAACCTGGTACAGGTTGCCCATAACTGTCAAATCGGTGAAGACTGCATGATTGTCTCACAGGTTGGCATTGCCGGAAGCAGTAAGATTGGCAACCATGTTACCCTGGCCGGACAGGTGGGGGTGGTGGGCCATGTCAAGATTGGTGACAACGTGATCGTTGGCGCCCAGGCCGGTGTGCCGGGCTCTCTGGAAGGCAATGCCTACTACAGTGGTTCTCCTGCCATGCCCCACAAGGAATGGCTGAAAACCATGGGCACCCTGCCCAAGCTGCCTGAGATGAGAAAGAAGATGAACGAGTACGAAAAGCGGCTGGCCGCGCTTGAGGCCCGGCTGGTAAAGGAGTAAGCAATGGAACCAACTATGCCGATGGATGTCAACGCCATCATGAAGATTTTGCCCCACCGTTTTCCGTTCCTGCTGGTGGATCGTATTGTTGAGCTTGAGCATGGCAAGCGCTGTGTCGGTATCAAGAATGTCAGTATTAATGAGCCGTTCTTTCCCGGCCATTTTCCCGGCCATCCGGTTATGCCGGGCGTACTGATTGTTGAGGCGATGGCCCAGGTGGCCGGTATCATGGCTTATCTGGCTTCTGACGACGAAACCAAGAAAAAGGTCAGTTATTTTATGGCCATTGACAGCGCTAAGTTCCGTAAGCCGGTCTTGCCTGGTGATCAACTGCGGATAGAGATCACCACAACCATGAACCGTCGCGGCATCTGGGGGGTTGATGGCAAGGCATTCGTAGACGGCAAGCTGGTGACCGAGGCCTCACTGAAGGCCACCTTTGCTCCGGCAGCAGAATAGATAGGGAGAGACCATGAGCATACATGCAAGCGCAATAGTCCACCCGTCTGCACAGCTGGCTGAAGGGGTTGAGATCGGGCCTTACGCCATTATTGAAGAACATGCCATCATCGGCAAGGGCACCAGCATCGGTGCTCATACAGTGATCGGCAAGTGGACTGAATTGGGGGAGAATAACCAGATCTATCACCTGGCTTCGGTTGGTGCTGCGCCGCAGGATCTGAAGTACAAGGGTGAAGAGTGCTGGACCAGACTGGGTAATGGCAACGTGATCCGAGAGTTTGCCACGATCCATCGAGGCACCGTAACCGGTCATGCTGAGACCGTGATGGGGAACAACAATCTGATGATGGCCTACTCCCATGTGGCCCATGATTGTGTGATTGGAAGCGGCAATGTCTTTGCTAACTCAGCTACTCTGGCCGGTCATGTGACGGTTCAGGATAATGTAATCCTGGGTGGGCTGGTGGCTATCCACCAGTTTGTTACGGTTGGTTCCTATTCCATGCTGGGGGGCGGCACGCTGGTCGGGCAGGATATCCCACCCTACATGATTGCTACATCGGGCAAAAGGGATGCAAAACTACGAGGTCTGAACCTGATCGGTTTGAAGCGCCGTGGTTTTAGTGATGAAGCGATCAGCGGTTTGAAGAAGGCCTATAAGACACTGTTTATGGCTGATCTGAAACAGCCTGATGCCATCGCCAAAATCAGAGCCGAGATTATCGGTTGCGCTGAGGTAGATAACCTGCTGGCCTTTATTGAGGCATCTCAACGCGGGATCTGTCGCGGATGAGCAGGCTTCGTGCAGCAGTCATAGGGGTTGGCTATCTTGGTAACTTCCACGCTCAGAAGTACGCTGCCCTGGAGGGCGTTGAACTGATTGGGGTGGTGGATGCCGATGCTGCCCGTTCGGCTGAGGTGGCTGCTGCCTGCGGATGCCAGGCCTTTACCGATTACCGTGAGCTGATTGGAAAGGTTGATGCGGTCAGTGTAGTGGTGCCAACCCAGTACCATTATCAGGTTGCAAAAGAATTTCTGGCAGCTGGCGTCCATGTACTGATTGAAAAACCGATTACCGTTACCATTGAACAGGCCGATGAGCTGATCAGTCTGGCTGATACCGGTAAGCTGGTCTTTCAGGTGGGACATCTGGAACGGTTTAATCCGGTCCTGATGGCGGTTGAAGAGGTACTGATTGAACCGCTGTTCGTGGAATCTGTACGGATTGCACCGTTTAAGCCCCGCGGTACTGACGTGAACGTGGTTCTGGATCTGATGATCCACGACATCGAGATCATCCAGCATCTGGTCAAGTCTCCGGTAGCGAAGATTGATGCCATTGGTGCGCCGGTCTTTACCGGTGAAGAGGATATTGCCAACGCCCGGATCGCCTTTGAGAATGGCTGTGTGGCTAATGTCACGGCCAGCCGGATCAGCCTTAAGAGCGAGCGCAAGATGCGCATTTTTCAGCGCGATGCCTACCTGACGCTTGATTTTCAGAACAAAAAGGTACTGGTGGCTAAAAAAGGTGAAGGCGAGCTGTTGCCCGGCATCCCCAATGTGCAGGTAAAGGAACAGGAGCTGGGACAGTCAGATCCTTTATTGTCTGAGATCAGCTCGTTTGTTGAGGCGATAACCGAAGGCAAGCAGCCCCAGGTAAGCGGCCGTGATGGCCGGATGGCGCTGGAAACAGCGTTAAAAATCAATGAAGCACTGAACAGGATACGCCGATGATACCGATGGTAGACCTGAAGATCCAGTATCACCAGTTAAAGAGTGAGATTGATACAGCGGTACTGGATGCACTGGAAAGTACCCAGTTTATTCTGGGGCCCAATGTCACCAACCTTGAAAAAGAAACGGTCAGCTATCTGGGTAGTCCCCATGCCGTTGGCTGTGCCTCAGGTACTGATGCCCTGCATCTTGCTGTACTGGCTGCCGGAATCAAGCCGGGTGATGAGGTGATTACCACGCCGTTTACCTTCATTGCCACAGCTGAGGCGATCTGCTATGCCGGTGCTGTTCCGGTCTTTGTGGATGTGGACCCACAAACCTTTAATATCGTGCCGGAGCTGATTGAGCAGGCGATTACCCCCCGCACCAAGGCGGTGATCCCGGTGCATCTGTTTGGCCAGCCAGCAGACATGGCTGCCATCAGTGCCATCTGCGAGCGTCATAATCTGGTGCTGATTGAGGATTGTGCCCAGTCCTTTGGTGCTGCCATTGCTGGCCGTATGACCGGCTCGATTGGTGCTTTTGGTTGTTTCAGCTTCTTCCCCAGCAAGAACCTGGGCGGCTATGGTGATGGCGGTCTGGTGACCGCTGCCACGGCAGAAGGGGCTGAGACCCTCAAGATGCTGCGTAATCATGGCAGCAAGGTGCGTTATCACCATGACGTGATCGGTTTTAACAGCCGTCTGGATGATCTGCAGGCCGCTATCTTGCGGGTTAAGCTGCGCCACATTGACCGCTTCAATCAGGAACGTCGCCGGGTTGCTCACCGTTACTCCGAAGGACTGAAGGATGTTGTTACGGTGCCGTTTGAGGATGGTAAAGGTGTGCATGTCTACCACCAGTATACCGTGCTTACCGATCAGCGAGACAAGATTATGGCGGCGCTAAGCGAGCAACAGATTGCCAGCGCAGTCTATTATCCGATACCGCTACATCGTCAAAACGTCTTTGCTGAACAGTGCCGCACCCTGTCGCTGCCTGTAGCAGAGTCTATTGCAGACCGCTGCATGTCGTTGCCGGTCTATCCTGAAATGACCAATCAACAGGTGGATCAGGTAATCGCGGCAGTACGCGGGGCATTGGCTGGGTAATGGGAGCAGGACGACCCAAACGGGTCATGATAGTTGCAGGTGAAGCGTCTGGTGATATCTACGGGGCAGGATTAGTGCGTGCAGTACAGGCCACTGACCCTGCCTTTTCATTCTTTGGTATCGGCGGTCCCCGCATGCGTGAGGCCGGGTGCGAGACACTGGTGGACTCCGCTGATATGGCGGTGGTTGGGCTGGTGGAGGTGCTGAAACATTTTGATGTCATTGCTGCTGCCTTCCTCAAGCTGAAAAAGATTCTGCTGGAAACTCCCCCTGATCTGTTGGTCCTGATTGACTACCCTGGTTTTAACCTGCGTCTGGCCAAAATAGCAAAGCGTGCCGGGGTCAAGGTGCTGTACTATATCTCTCCCCAGATCTGGGCCTGGCGGCAGGGGCGGGTCAAAAAGATCAAGCGCTTGGTTGATCATATGGCAGTGATCCTACCCTTTGAGGCGCCATTTTACGAACAGGCTGGTGTGCCGGTTTCCTTTGTCGGTCATCCCATGGCTGATCTGGTAACGGTCAGTCTGCCCCGTGATCAGGCAGCTGTCTCTTTTGGACTTGATCCATTCAGGCAAACCGTGGGCCTATTCCCCGGCAGTCGCAGAAGTGAAGTCAGTCGTCTGCTGCCCACTATTCTTGGTGCTGCCGGTCTGCTAAAACAGCACTTTCCCTCGATTCAATTCGTCCTGCCGCTGGCCTCGACCCTGACTGATGCGGATCTGGCTCCCTGGCTTGATCAGTGTGATCTCCCAATAACCATTACCCGCGATCGGATTCATGACCTGATGCGGGCCTGTGATGCGGTGATATCGGTTTCAGGTACGGTGACACTGGAGGTTGCCCTGGTGGGGACGCCGTTAGTGATCATCTACAAACTCTCACCACTTACCTTCCAATTGGCTAAACGACTGGTCAAGGTGGAGCATATTGGACTGTGTAATATCGTGGCAGGTGAGACGGTAGCCAAAGAATTGATTCAGGATGATGCCTCGCCAGAACAAATTGCAGCAGAAATCAGCCATCTGCTGAGTGATGATCTGTATAACGGAGCAATCAGAACCCAGCTTTCTCATGTACGAGAACGTTTGGGGGGAGGCGGAGCCGACCAGCGTATGGCCGACTTGGTTGTCAGCATGGCGGTGCAGCCATGAAAAAGATGGTCTGGATGCTTCAGGTGGCGGTACTTTACCTCTTTACCTGGGTGGTTGCCTTGGTGCCGGAGCGTCTGTCTGAACGATTTGGGGTCTGGGTCGGCCTGCTGATGCGCCGGGTATTGGCCAGTCGTCGCCGCATTGCTGAGGAAAACATCAGTCGTGTATTGGAGTATATGCGAGTCCAGCCGGAATGGACCTGTACTATCCCTACTTCAGAGGGGATAGCGCGGGAATTGTTTTGCAATCTGGGACGCTCGCTGGTGGAAACCTGCCGTTTGTACCACGGTAAAGGCGATGGGCTGATTGACCGGATTGAGGTACGGGGGATGGAGCACTATGAGGCAGCCCGTGCTCTGAAAAAGGGTATTATTTTCCTGACCGGACACTGTGGCAACTGGGAACTGATGGCACTGGCCTATGCCCGGCTGTTCAAGGCACCGCTTTCGGTGGTGGCGCGGCGCCAGAATAATCCGTACCTGAATACCATGGTGGAACGGATGCGACAGCATTATGACAATACAGTCATCTATAAGGAAAATGCCCTCAGGAATATGATTGCGGTGATCCGCAGGGATGGAACCGTGGGGCTGCTGGTGGATCAGACGGTTTTCCCTGATGAAGGCTACCTGATTGATTTTCTGGGTAGACCGGCGTGGGCATCCAAGGCGCCGGTATTGATTGCCCGTAAGACCGGTGTGTCAATTGTACCGGCCTTTATTCATCGTGAGGAGGGACGGCATGTCATTGATATCTACCCTGCACTCCAGTTTAACGGTGAAGATAGTGAGCAAGGCTGGCGCGATGATGTCAAGACCTACTCCCGCATGATTGAGAAGTTTATTGTGGCACATCCGACGCAATGGTACTGGGTGCATCGCCGCTGGAAGAGAACCGAAGGACTATGACCAGCGGACGCTTCTGGGCGGAAGTGTGGATGGTACTGGTGCTGCTGGTGATTGCCACCGGCCTGCTGGCCCACAGTGGCGTTGATCTCCAGCTTGGTTCTTTCTTCTATCAGGCTGGTGGTTGGCCGATTGGTGAACAGTTTCCCTGGAAGCTGTTGTACCGGATTGACCGGACCCCTGCAGTGCTGCTGGCATTGGGTTGGTTGGTCGTAGTAATCCGCGGTTTTACTGCCCCTGAGCTTCGTCAGTGGCGGCGTGCTGGCATCTTCATGGTGCTGCTGCTGATCCTGGGGCCTGGACTGTTGGTGAACAGTGTCCTCAAAGAACACTGGGGCCGTCCCCGTCCACGGGAGGTCATTCAGCTGGGGGGAAGCAAAGAATTTCTGCAACCCTGGCAGCCCGGCATCAGCGGCAAGGGACGTTCTTTTCCTTCCGGGCATTCTTCGGCTGCTTTTTTTCTTGCTACCCCCTGGTTTGTTTATCGCCATCGCAAACCGTTTGCTGCGCGATGCTGGCTTTTGGGGGGGATCGGGTTTGGTGTTCTGATGAGTGTGGCCCGGATCGCACAGGGAGGACACTTCGTAACTGACTGCCTCTGGGCCTTTGGCATGGTCTGGCTGACCGGCCAGCTGTTGGCTGCCTTACTGTTGCCGGAACAGGAGAACGGCGAGGAGACAGTATGCTGACCTGGTCGATCCTGTACCGCTTTTTGACGCTGATTGCCCTGCCGTTTGCCCTGCTGTATCACTGGTATCGCTCCATCAGCAGGGGCAGAAAGAGTGCCTTTGGTGAGCGATTCGGGTTTCTAGCGACATCGGCTCAAAAGCTACTGTCAGGACAGCCGGTTATTTGGCTGCATGCCGTTTCAGTGGGGGAAGTGATTGCCAGCCGTCCGTTGCTGAAAGGGTTGCGGCAGCGGTATCCCGAATACCGGCTGCTGTTCTCGGTAACCACCGAAACCGGGCGTAGCGTGGCTGAACAGGATCAGCTGGCTGATGTCATCACTTACTTTCCGTTTGATATTCATTTTGCCGTCTGCCGTCTGCTTGATGCAGTGAGGCCACAAACGATTATTATTATGGAGACCGAGATCTGGCCGGTCTTTACCCATGAGGCCCAACAGCGCGCTATACCGCTTCTACTGGCCAATGGTCGGATATCAGCACGTTCCTTTCCCCGTTATCTGCGTTTTGCCTGGTTTTTCAGGCCGGTGCTGCAACGTTTCAGCGGCCTGGGGATGCAAAGTGCAGCTGACCTTGAGCGGATACGGGCCATTGGTGCACCGGAAGAACAAAGTAAGGTGCTCGGCAACCTTAAATATGACATACCGTTCAGTCCGGTTGCTGCTGATGAGCGGCATCAACTGCGTCAGCTCTACCGTATCCCGGCTGACCTGGCGGTATTCTGCATTGGCAGTACCCATCCCGGTGAGGAAGAATTGGTACTGGCTGCCTATCAGGGGCTGCTCAAGCAGTTTGATCACCTGTTGCTTGTTCTGGTACCACGGCACCCGGAGCGGACTGCAGAGGTGGAGGCATTAACCAGTGGACTTGGATTGCCTGTAATATGTCGGTCTCGTCTGGATCAGCAGACTGAAGACTGCAGTGCCGGGACGGTGTTGTTGATTGATACAGTGGGAGAGTTGATGCAGCTCTACGCCCTGTCTGATCTGGCCTATGTGGGGGGTAGTCTGGTCCCCACCGGTGGCCATAATCTGCTGGAACCTGCCTCACGGGGGGTTCCGATCCTGTTTGGTCCCCACATGGACAATTTTCAGGAAATTACAGCACTGGCACTTGCGTATGGAGCCGGGGTACAGGTGGCTAGTCAGCAAGAACTACAGGATGCAGCATCAGACTTTCTGGCAACTCCTGAACTGCGGCATGTTGTGGGAAACAATGGTCTCAAGCTGCTGCGTGACAGCGGCGGAGCCGTTGAACGCCATCTGGCAATGCTGAAAGAGGTGCTGCCGTAATGACAGGGGCACTCTGGTGGAGAGGTGTAGCTGAGGGCAGCAATCGCGGTACTGCTGCCTTGGCCCTGAAACTGCTGCTGGCTCCCTTTGCTTTACTGTACAGCTTTATGTTGAGGACCAGGGCTCTGCTGTATCAAGCCGGTCTGTTGACTACTAATCATCTGCCTTGCCCGGTGATTTCCATTGGCAATATCACGGTGGGAGGGACCGGCAAGACACCGGCAACCATGCTGGTTGCCAGGGAACTACAGCAACGGGGATACCGGGTAGCGGTTTTGTCCCGTGGCTACGGCGGCTCCCTTGAAGGGCAGATAGCGGTGGTCAGCGATGGCGTTTCCCTGTTCCTGACACCTGAGCAGGCTGGTGATGAACCCTGTCTGCTGGCACAAACTGTATCAGGACTGATGGTGGTAATCGGATCGGATCGGTATCAGGCCGGCCTGCTGGCTCTTGAACAGCTTAAGCCGGATGTTTTGCTGCTGGATGATGGTTTTCAGCATATCCGCCTGCACCGTGATTTGAACATCCTGCTGCTTGATGCTGCGCGTCCCTTTGGCAATGGCTGGACACTACCGTTGGGGATGCTGCGGGAACCGCGCATTGCCATGAAACGGGCTGATTTGGCTCTGTTTACCCGTTGTCAGCCCGGACAGGCTGCTCCTGATTTTGGTCTGCCCTGTTGCTGTTCTAAGCATCGTTTGACTGGCTTTAACCACCTGGAAACCGGTGATGAGTTTCAGCTTGAAACGCTACAACAGGGACGGGTGGCAGCCTTTGCCGGCATTGCAGATCCATCTGCGTTTTTTGATGGATTGCAAGCATTGGGGATTCCGTTGGTGGCAACCCTTGCCCTGCCGGACCATGCATCGTATGCTGCAGAAGCCATGATGATAACTCTTGAACAGTTTGCTACAGCGTCTACAGCAGACTGGCTGGTAACCACCGGTAAGGACGGGGTCAAGCTGGCAGGCTGTAATCAGGCATTAAGTAACAAACTGGTTACAGCTCGATTGGAGCTGCTGCTTGACGATCCTGATCAGCTGTTGCAAAGTGCCCTAGATAAACTGCTTTCAAGGCAGTGCTGATTCCGGCATACTACACCCGTTTGTTACAGGTTGTGCATGATACAGCAGGATTACCATAAAATATTGGTGAGAGCGGTCAACTGGATCGGCGATGCAGTGATGTCAACACCTGCCCTGATTGCTGTGCGGGAAACCTTTCCCAAGGCTGAAATTACGTTGCTTGCCAATCCAATGGTTGGTCAGCTGCTGCAGGGACATCCTGCACTTGACCGGGTTATGCTGTTTGATCGTAAGTTGAAGCACCGTGGTCTGCTGGGGCGGTTGCGTCTGGCACGGGAGGTGGCTGCTGAACGTTTCGATCTGGCTATTATCCTGCCCAACTCATTTGATTCTGTCCTGGTTCCATGGCTGGCACGGATTCCGGCACGGATCGGCAAGGCCTCAGATGGACGCAGTCTGCTGTTGACCCGCCGTTTTTACGAGCAGTCGCCGTCTGCAGAGCGGCACGAGGTGCAGTATTACCGTGAGCTGCTGGGGGCATTCGGCATCTCTGCTGAACAGTCGGCACCAACGCTTGCCGTCACTGCTCAGGAGGAACAAGAGGCCGTAACGCTGCTGATAGAACATGGCATCTCTGCAGAGGAGATAGTACTTGGTATCAATGCCGGTGCCAGTTTCGGCTCGGCCAAACGCTGGTACCCGGAGCGATTTGCCAACGTTGCCCAACGCCTTGCCGCCTCATGGGGGGCGAGGGTAGTCCTGTTCGGCGGCCCGGATGAACAGGAGCTCGTGGCGGTGATCGAACGGGAGCTGTCAGGGAACTGCCTGAATCTGGCAGGTAAGACCACGGTTCGTCAACTAATGGCGTTGATCAAACGCTGTAGTTTTTTTATTACGAATGATTCTGGTCCGATGCATATTGCAGCCTCATTTGGAGTACCCTTGGTTGCGATTTTCGGGCCTACAGACCATATTGGTACCGCCCCCAGCTCTGATAAGGCAGTGATTGTGCGCCAGATGATTGACTGTGCCCCCTGTAAATTGCGGGTCTGTCCAACCGACCACCGCTGCATGACAGCGGTGACGGTGGAGGATGTGGTGCAGGCAGCACGATCGCTCTATGAAGTAAACATTACTGGAGAACCATGAAACCCGTCTTAATACGAACTCTTGCCTATCTTAAGCCCTACTGGGGGTTATTACTGGTCTCTGCCCTCTGCTCAATGGTGGTGGGGGCAATGGATGGCGCTTTTGCCTATCTGGTTGAACCGGTCCTCAAAAGAATATTTGCCGGTAAAGATACCGGGATCTTCTTGTTGGTTCCGGTTGGCATCATAGTGCTCTTTGTTCTGCGGGGGATCTGTCGCTTTACCTACGACACAACTATTAAACTGGCTGGCCAGAAGGCAATTCAGGATATCCGTAACGACCTGTACAGTAATACCATTCGCAAAGACATGGCCTTCTACAACCAGCAGGCAACCGGCGAACTGATGTCCCGTATGACCAACGACATCGGCATGATGCAGGAGGGTATGGCCAACGTGGTCTGTGGCCTGTTCCGTGATCTGATCTCCTTTATTTCGTTGTTGGTTGTCATTTTTTATCGTAATTGGCAACTGGCCATTCTCTGTTTTATTGTGTTGCCGATTACTATTTATCCTGCTCAGTTAATCGGTAAAAAGATCAAAAATGCTGCGCGTAGCAGCCTTAATGTTATGGGAGGAATTGGTGCAATCTTGCAAGAGACGTTCTCCGGCATCAAGGTGATCAAGGCTTTTGGTCTTGAAGGTGCTGTTATTGAACGTTTCCGGTCTGAGAACCTTGCCTTTCTGGGGCAGTACAAAAAGTTCATCAAGTATGAATCGCTGGCTATGCCGGTCTCCGAGATGATTATCTCACTGGGGATCGCAGCAGTGGTCTGGTTGGGGGGCAGTCAGGTTATGTCAGGCAGGATGAGCGCCTCTGAGTTGTTCTCCTTTATCGCTGCCATGATCATGCTATTTAATCCGGTAAAAAAACTGCAGGGTTCTTATAATGTTGTACAGCGTTCTTCCGGCGGTGCCGAGCGAGTATTCCAGTTGATGGATGCACAACGCCTGATCGTTGACAAAGATGCTGCCGTTGAATTGGCACGGGTCAGCGGCAGGGTGGAGTTGCATGATGTCTCCTTCAGCTACGGCGATGAGCCGGTGCTGAAGAATATCTCTTTGTCCGTTGAATCGGGCCGGATGGTGGCGCTGGTGGGGCCGTCCGGTGGGGGTAAATCGACACTGGCAGCACTGCTGATGCGCTTTTACGATGTCAGCAGTGGCGCCATCCTGCTGGATGGGCATGACCTGCGCGGGATCAGCCTTGAATCGTTGAATCGCCAGTTTGCGCTGGTTGATCAGGAAACAACCCTGTTTAACGATACGATTGCCAATAATATCCGCTATGGGTGGACCGATGCATCCGATGCAGAGGTTGAGGCAGCTACCCGTGCCGCCTTTGCCCATGATTTTATTCTGGATCTTCCGGAAGGGTATGCCACCAATATTGGTGATCGCGGGGTGCGGCTGTCCGGCGGGCAGCGTCAACGGATCTGTATTGCCCGGGCAATTCTGAAGAATGCGCCGATCCTGATTCTGGATGAAGCCACCAGTGCGCTGGATACCGAAAGTGAGAAGATGGTGCAGCAGGCCCTGGACAACCTGATGCTGAACCGGACCACGTTTGTGATTGCGCACCGGCTTTCAACGGTGCTGCATGCCGATACCATCGTGGTGCTGGAGAAAGGCCGGGTTGTTGAATGCGGCAGCCATGCCGATCTGGTTGAGGGGAGCGGGCTCTACAGTCGTTTGCATGCACTGCAGTTCAGCGATCAGCCCGTCAAGGGCGACGCTGCTTCAGCGTGACAGGTCATGTTGATATCCGCCACCATTATCACCCTGAATGAAGGAGACAACATTGTTGACTGTCTTGCCGCTCTTGATTTCGTTGACGAGATCATCGTGCTTGACTCCGGCAGCTCCGATCAAACGGAAGATCTCTGCCGGGCCTATCCCAAGGTCCGCTTCTGTCGTCAGGAATGGCTGGGGTACGGGAGACAGAAAAACCGGGCCGCAGAACTGGCACGGCATGACCTGATCCTGAATGTCGATGCCGATGAACGGGTCTCACCGCAGTTGCGGCGTTCAATCGAACAGTTCGACAGCAGCAGTTTTACTGCGGCACGTATGGCGCGGGAAAACTATTTTGGACGGCGCTGGATCCGGCACTGCGGCTGGTATCCCGACTATTCCACCCGTCTGTATGATCGCCGTCGCTGTTCTTTCAGTGAGCGTGCGGTGCATGAATCGCTGCAGACTACCGGAACGGTTGCCACTCTTGCAGGGAATCTGGTTCACTATACCTACAACGGCGTGGGTGACTACCTAGAGCGTATGAACAGGTATTCGATGCTGGCGGCAGAAGAGTACCACCGCGCCGGTAAAACCGCTGGGCTGCTCCGGATGCTGGTCAAGCCGGTTGCCACGTTTATCAAGATGTATCTGCTGCGCAGAGGCTTTCTGGATGGCCGGACCGGGTTGGTGCTGTCGCTGCTCTATGCCGTCTACACCTTCTGTAAATATGCAAAACTGTCAGAGCTTAACGCTGAAGAACACCGAAAGTAGCCGCGCTATGCCCAAACTCTATATTGAAGAATTTGTGGGAATAACCAATCGTCTGGAGACGCTGCCGCTGGCCTTCGCCATCCAGCAGGAGTTTGGCCATGATATCGTGCTTGACTGGCGCGAGCTGGACTCGTTTGATGTTGAGGGGACCAGGCAGGGACGTGTGACCTGGCTGACAAAACTGGGGGCTGAGCGGGTCAGGAACTGTGATGAGACGGTCTTTAATGGCCTGCGGGGAAAAAAGATCCTGCTGCGCTCACTGGACGGCCCCCCGCAGCGGCTGGACCCGATCTATATGCAGATCCCGCCGAAGCTGCGTCTGAAACAGCATCTTGCCGATGCGGTCCGGGAGACATTTGCCAAAACGGCCGGCCGGCCGGTGGTGGGGGTGCATATCAGACACGGCGATTTCCAGGTTATTGATGCTGACAGCTACCGTATCGATGGCTATGAATGGCCTGCCGTGCCGGTCTGGTGGTATGAAAAGGCCATGGAGGCGCTGGTTCGCAAGAACAGGGAGATCTGTTTTTTCCTCTCCTGCACCGGTGATCCTGCCGCATACGAGTCGCTGATGAAAAACTTTGACCTGATCACCCTCAACCAGGCATCGCATTACGCCTACAAGAATGCCGGTAATGATCACCATTCCCTCATCAACCCGGTGGCCGACCTCTTTGCCCTGGCCTGCTGCCCGGTGGTACTGGCAACACCGATCTCCGGCTATTCCCACTGGGCTGCCAACGTGCTGGGGGTGCCGGCAACCTGCCTGGTCCCGCTGCCCGGGGCAACCAGAACAGCGCCGGCAATTGGGATGGTAAATATCCATGGCAGCCGTTTGCCGCGCTGGAGAGCCGCCGGTCGTACCGGAAGCGATACCGTCGCACTGGGCGATGACCTGGCAGGGCTTGAACTTGGGCAAACTGCGGATACCGGGTGGATGTAATGGGGCAGTCAGACGGGCGCATAACGGCACCAGTCAGTATCGTGATTCCGCTGTACAACCAGCTGGAGTATACCCGTGGTTGTCTGGATAGCCTGCGTCGTACCACCGCTGCCGATGTCGAGCTGATTCTGGTTGATAATGCCTCAAGCGACGGGACTGTCGACTATCTGCAAACCGTGCCGGATCTGGTGCTGATTGCCAACCGGGAAAACCGCGGTTTTGCCGGTGCCTGTAATCAGGGGATTCTAGCGGCATCGGGTGAGTGGATAGTGGTCATGAATAACGACGTGGTCCTCAGTCATGGTTGGTTGCAGGGGCTGCTGTCAGCTGCCGTCGAGCGGCAACTGGATATGGTCAGCCCGGCCATTCGTGAAGGTGACCTGAATTACGACCTTGAGCCCTATGCAGAAGAGCTGACCGGCCGGATGAAGTCGGTTATCAGGTCCAGTACGGTCAACGGGATCTGTTTTATGGCCCACCGCAGGGTGTTTGAAGCCATCGGGGTTTTTGATGAAAACTTCCGTATCGGTCAATATGAAGACAAAGACCTCTTTCTGCGTGCCCGACGGGCCGGTTTCCGGCTGGGTACTGTAGGGACGTCCTTTATCCATCACTTCGGTTCCATCACCCAGAAGGCGGTGGGGGCACGTCGCGAGACGCGGGACTACGCCCTGGCGAACAAGGCCTACTTCAGCCGCAAGTGGCACCTGCCCTGGTGGAAGCGGTTGTCCGAGCGAATCTGGAACAGGCTGAAAAACCGGCTGCACAGTCTCAGGGAAAAGCGGCGGTATGGCCATACCCTGATGGAAAAATGGGTTGACGGGCAGTTGCGCTATGAGTAGCACAAAACCGCTTACCTACCTGATTGTCTGCTGCCGCTATATCGGCGATGTCCTGATGACCACGCCGCTGGCGCTTTCCATCAAGACGGCGCAACCGGACGCAGTGGTGGATTATCTGGTGTTTGAGGGGACCGAGGGGATTCTTGCCAAGAATCCTCATGTCCGCACCGTTCACACCATTCCCAATAAAAAGGCATCCATCGGAAAGCTGTTCTCACTGTACCGGCAGTATGATGTGGCAATCGCCGCCTACCCTTCTGACCGGACCGTTGTGGCAGCAGCCATTGCCGGCAAGTATGCCATCGGGCTGACCAATGGCTGGCGCAGGGAGTGGTGGAAGCATCTGCTACTGGACATGCACTATGTCTGCTATGACCGCCTGCATGTTGTCCAGAATATGCTGATGCCTCTGCGGATGCTGGGGATAGAGCCGATCCCGCAGGTGGTGGTGGCTACTGATGCCGCGGGAGAGCAGGTTGTGCAGGAGCTTGTTCCTGATGACCGCCCCTATCTGGTGCTGCATCCCTACAGCAGAAACAGCTTTAAGTGCTGGCCTGCTGAGGCCTGGGGCAGGCTGGCCGCCCTGATCAGCACACAGCTTGACTGTCTGCCCCTGTTTACTGTTACCAATGATGCAGCTGATAAGGCCTATCTGGATGCCATTCTTGCCCATGCGCCATCCGGGACGGCTGTTCTGAACCGCTGCAACCTGAATCAGCTGGCTGCTGTCATAGCCGCTGCAGACGCGTATGTCGGGAGTGATACACTGGTGACCCATATGGCCGCTGCGCTCGGCACTCCCACGATTGCACTCTATGGCGCCAGCTGGACCCGCTACTGGGCGCCATGGCCTGATGGTTGCCATGAGTTTTCTCCTTTTGTACAGAACAAGGGGGTGCAGCGGGTCGGGAATGTCACTGTTATGCAGGAGGCGTGGGAATGTGTCCCCTGCAATAAGGAACAGTGCAGGATCAGTACGCGCAACCGGTCGGAATGCCTGGATGCCATTACTCCTGACCAGGTGTTGGGGGAGCTACAGAAACATGCGCTACGAACTCATTCAAAATAACCAGTACAATATCGGTCATATCTGCACCACGCAGCAGTGCGTGGCAGGACGTGGCAACAAGCTGGCAATGCGCTGGTTTTCTCCCCGTCTGGAGCGGAGTGACTATACCTTCTTTGACTTGGAGCGTTCTACAAACCGGTTTGCCAATCTGCTGCAGGGGCTGGGTATGACAAAGGGCGAGGTGCTGTTCACCTTTCTCCCCAAGTCAACGGAACAGATGGTTGCTTTTCTCGGTTCGCTCAAGGCCGAGTGTGTCACCGGTACGCTTTTTTCAAATTTCGGTGAGGATGCCCTGCTAGACCGGCTGGGGGACTCCGCTGCCCGCTTGGTGGTGACCCGCAAGAGTCTCTACCGCAAGATTGAACGTATCCGTGATCAGCTGCCGGCACTCAGGACGATTATTCTGACTGACGTAGCCGCCGACCTGTCTGCTGATGTGCTGAGCTGGTCCCGTCTGATGGCAGAGGCATCAGAGACCTTTGTCGTGCCGGTCACCGCGGCCGATATCCCTTCGGTGCTGCACTACACCTCCGGTTCGACCGGCAAACCCAAGGGGGTGCTGCATCGCCACGGCAGTGTCCTGCAGCAGAGCCGCACAGCCAGCGAGGTGCTGGGGCTGGGGGACGATGATCTCTTCTGGTGTACCGCCGATCAGGGCTGGGTCACCGGTACCTCGTACGGTATTATCGGCCCCTGGAGCCTGGGGGTTACCCAGCTTCACTACGGTGGCGGCTATGATGCCGGCCACTGGTTTGACCTGCTGCAGCGTGAGCAGGTGACGGTCTGGTATACGGCTCCCACGGCCCTGCGTATGCTGATGCGGGAGGAACAGGAACTGTACCGGGGGCTGGATCTCAGCCATCTGAAACAGATCTTCAGCGTTGGCGAACCCCTTAATCCGGAAGTGATCAGCTGGTCGCGCTCCTGTCTGTCCAAAGAGATCTACGACACCTGGTTTCAGACCGAGACCGGCGCCATCATGATTGCCAATCGCCCCTGCGTGCCGGTCCGTCCCGGTTCAATGGGGATCGCGTTGCCCGGCATTGAGCCGGGGATCCTGGCGGATGACGGTTCGAAACTTCCGGCCGGGAGCCAGGGCAATCTCTGCCTGAAGGCCGGCTGGGACTCCATGTTCATCACCTATCTGAACAACGACTCGGCCTATCGCAGTAAGTTCAGGGACGGCTGGTACTACACCGGGGACATGGCCTGGCAGGACAGGGATGGGTACTACTGGTTTCTGGGACGCAGTGACGATGTGATCAACACCTCCGGGCATCTGGTCAGCCCCTTTGAGGTGGAAAGTGCCTTGTTGGAACTGCCTGAGATAGCGGAGTCCGGTGTGATCGGCGTGCCGGATGAACTGCTCTTTGAGAAGGTGATCGCCTTCGTGCATATCCATGCCGGTATCGAGTTTACGGCAGAGCTGGAACTGAAGATCCGTCTGCACATTGCCAACCGTCTCTCGTCTGTCGCCATACCGCAGGAGGTACTGCAGCTTGAGAGCCTGCCGAAAAACAAGAGCGGCAAGATCATGCGGCGTGTGCTCAAGGCGCGCTACCTTGGTCTGGATGCCGGGGATATTTCCACACTGGAGGAATAATACATGATTACCCTTGAAAACCTTGAACCTGTCTTTCAGCAGGTCTTCGATGACCAGAGTATCTCCCTGCAGCGTGAAACCACGGCTGATGATATTGAGGAGTGGGATTCTCTGACCCACATGAATCTGGTGATCGCCCTGGAACTGAAGTTTTCGATCAAATTCGCCCTGGGTGAATTGAAAAAACTGAAGAACGTCGGTGATATGCTGGATCTGATCAATAAGAAGGCTACGAAATAGGACGCGACTGAAGGCATGCTTTTTAACTCGTTTGAATTTATGTTTCTCTTTCTGCCGGTCACCCTGGTGGTCTATTTTCTGCTGCTGCGCCAGCGTCTTACCATTGCTGCCAGATCGTGGCTGCTCTTTGCCTCGCTCTTTTTCTACAGCTGGTGGGACATGCGCTACCTGCCGCTGATCCTGGGCTCCATCCTCTTCAATTATACGGTCGGAGGGGCGCTGGCAGAGTACGAGCAGGCCCGGCACAGGACCGTTTCAAAACGGGCCATCTTTATCTGCGGCATACTGGTCAACATAGCTCTGCTCGGCTGGTTCAAGTACATGGATTTTTTCATTACGACCGCCAACAGTCTGAGCGGTACCCAGTTGCCGCTGCTGAAGATCGTGCTGCCGTTGGGGATCAGCTTTTTTACCATCACCCAGATAGCCTTTCTGGTGGACGCCTATGAAGGGCTTGTTGAAGAACGGAATCTGCTGAATTACGCCCTTTTCGTGACCTTCTTCCCGCACCTGCTGGCAGGCCCGATCCTGCATCACAAAGAGATGATGCCTCAGTTTGACCGGTTGCGGAACAAGGTGGTCAACTGGAAGAACCTCTACCTCGGGCTGACGCTCTTTTTTCTGGGACTCTTCAAAAAAGTAGTCCTGGCCGACGCCTTTTCGGTCTGGGCCTCAGCCGGTTTTGATACTTCACAGCCGCTGACCCTGATACCGGCCTGGCTGACCAGTCTCTCCTATACCTTCCAGCTCTATTTTGACTTCAGCGGTTACAGCGATATGGCGGTCGGTATCGGCTGGATGTTCAATATTCAGTTGCCGGTCAACTTCAACAGCCCCTACAAGGCTACCGGCATGATTGACTTCTGGAAACGCTGGCACATTACCCTGACGGACTTTATCACCACCTATCTCTATACCCCTATTCTGCGGGCATTCGGGAGCATCACCTTTTCCCGCTCGCTCGTTGCCGTCTTCCTTGCCATGCTGATTTCCGGCTTCTGGCATGGCGCCGGCTGGAATTTCATTGTCTGGGGCGGGATGCATGGTGCCGGGCTGGTGGTCAACCATGTCTGGAAAAAGAAAAAGCGCAAGATGCCGGCCTGGCTGGGCTGGCTGATTACCTTCAATTTTGTCAATGTCTCCTTTGTCTTTTTCCGGGCCAAGTCGCTGGAAGGGGCCGGACGGATACTGGAGGGAATGGCCGGATTGAACGGCGTCATGCTGCACAGCTCCCTGGCAAAGCTTACCTTTCTGCATGACCTGGGGATTGTCTTCGGCAAATGGCTGGACCAGATCCACGGCAATGACAAGACCTGGATCATGGTGCTGGTTGCCCTGGCCATTACCGGCCTGATGAAGAACTCCATGGAGCTGGTGGCCCGGGTCCGCCCGGTCTGGGGTTTCTGTCTCCTGCTGCTGTGTGTCGCGTGCTGGTCGTTGCTGGACATGAGCAAGGTCAGTGAGTTTCTCTATTTTCAATTTTAGGGTGTCCGATGACGTATAAAAAACTGACCTGCGGCTTCCTGATCGCCCTTGCCGTATTTGTCGCCCTCAATTTCGGGATCTGGAAATGCTGTACCGAGCGGCTGCTGACCGACAGTGACGGTCCCGGCGGCGACTTGGCCAGGACCGGCTATCTTGTGGGGGCCAAACTGCCCCGCCGGGCAATGGTTGACCTGCCGCGTCGTCATCTGGAATTTAAAGAGTATCAGGGGCAAAAAATTGACGTACTGACCATTGGTGACTCCTTTTCCAATGGCGGCGGCGGTGGACGCAACAACTACTATCAGGATTATCTTGCCAGCTTACATAACCTGACGGTGCTGAATCTGGGGATGTTCGAGCAGCGAAAAGGGCCGCTGGCAACCCTGATTGTCCTGCTCAACAGCGGCTATCTGGACAGGCTTGCTCCCAAGGCAGTAATACTACAGACTGTGGGACGGATTGCGGTTGAACGTTTCGGGCAGCCACTCTCCTTTGACGAAAGCTGGAGTGCCGAGGCAGTCAGGCAGCAATTGCAGAAGCCCGTGTATGTTCCCACCGCCTTGCCGCCGGTTCGGTTCATCAATACCGGTAACATGAAATATCTGTACTACTCCATGCGCTACCTGGTTCAGGATTCACCCACACGCCAGGTGCTGGTGAAAAAACTGTCGCAACCGTTTTTCAGTGTCCCGCTTTCGGACAGACTGCTCTTCTGGCACGACGATATTGACAATCTGGCCAGGCAGACACCGGACGGTATGCTGCTGTTAAATGAAAACCTGAACAGGATGGCGGATCTGCTTGCCCGCAAAGGTATCCAGCTCTACTTTATGCCTGCGGTTGACAAATACGATCTCTACAGTGAGTACCTTGTCAATAACCCCTATCCTCCCAATCGTTTTTTTGAGAGGATGCGTTCATTGCCCAAGCACTATGGTTTTATCGATACCAAGGCTATTCTGGCGGAGAGCTTGCGGCAGGGTGAAAAGGATCTCTATTACCCGGATGATACCCATTGGAGCTGGAAGGCGTCAGAACGGATTTTCAAGCAGGTCCGGTTTGAGTAGGGCAGGCAGGACACCATGAAAAGACTTGTCTGTTATGCACATTTTGACGGAAAGGGCCAGGTCAGGCCGTTTGTTCTGCATAGCTTGCAGATGATACGGCCATGGTGCGCTGATCTGGTCTTTGTTTCCAACTCTCCGCTGACTGATCAGGATCAGGCTCTTCTCGCTTTTTCAGCGACCCATGTTATGGTGAACAACAATACCGGCTATGACTTCTACATGTGGAAGCTCGGGTTGGAGTCGGTTGATCTGTCGCTTTACGACGAAGTGATTCTGATGAACTCCAGCGTATTCGGCCCCCTGTTTACCATGGAACCGGTCTTCTCTGCCATGGCTGCTGTGGCGTGTGATTTCTGGGGCATCACCGAGTGTTTCCAGATGCAGCCGCATATCCAAAGCTATTTTCTGGTGTTCCGCAAGGCGATGGTCCGGTCAGAGGCCTTCCGTCTTTTCTGGAACAGCATCCTGCCCTATACGAACAAACTTCAGGTGATTCAAAGCTATGAGGTCGGTCTGACCCAGTGGTTTGTTGAGTCGGGTTTCCGTGCCGGGGTGTACTGCTGCTTTGAACAGATCGGCCTGCTGTGTCGGGGTGCCGGCAAACGGCTCAGGAAAAAGGACAATACCTCTGTAAAATTTGCCCTTGAACTGCTACAGGCGGGCAGTCCGTTCCTGAAGCGGGACGCGGTTAGAAACAGGAAAGTTGACCTGAAGCGTATTGATCAGTACCTGGAAGAGTGGGGCTACCCGCGTCGCTTGATTGATGACGAATTTTCCGAACCGGTCCGGTCAGTCTGCCCGCTCTGCGGAGGCAGCGGCAAAACAGCCTGCAAGGGGGTGCAGGACTATCGTAACCTGCACGAAGCCGGGCGCTATGACTATATGCGCTGTACAACTCCTTCCTGCGGTGTTGTCTGGCGCCGGTCATTATCGGCAGTGGTACACAGTACTGTTGCAACGACCGCCCTGCGTCTGCCGGCAACCGTCCGGGCATCCGCATCGGTCAGCTCTGATTTGGCTTCTGCGTTTGGCACCGGGCCAACGGGTGAACTGCTCGTGATTGGCGTTGCTGATAATTGCCAACTGCAGGGACTTCAAGAGGCCGGATGGCGGATTTCAGGCTGCCTGTCGGCTGATATACTGCGGGATGACCTTGATGCACTGACCGGGGGGGCAGCAACTGCCACTGACCGGTATGACGGTATCCTGCTGGTAAGCGGGTTTGAGCAGACCTATGAACCGGGGTGCCTGCTTGAGGCATGTCATCGGTTGTTGAAGCCGCAAGGGGTCCTGGTGCTTGTGACGCCGAACAGTGCCGCGTTGCTGCTGAACCTGTTCAGAGGCTATTGGTCCGGGTTTAATGCACCGCGCAACCTGATCATCCATAACCGTTCGTCAATGCGGTCGCTGCTGACAGCAGCGGGATTTGAGGTCACAGGGCTCAGAACCGATAGCAGGAAGAGCGACCGCTATGCGCTGCACAGTCTTGAATCGCTTTTGAACAAGTGGACATCCGGTTCCGTTGACCCGCGTACCGGCAGGCGGTGGCCGGCACTGCTGCTCAGGGCGTGCGGGGCCGTTTTGGAACTTTTTCTGCGGGGCCGGGGCGACGAGTGTGTTGCGGTGGCATCGAAGCCTCCAATTACTGTAAATGTAAATGATCTCACACAATCGTCATGACCAGCGAAAAAACACAGAAAACTATTCTTGAACGCAACCATGCTCGTTTCAGCTGGGTACAGCAACGGGCTTTGCTAGCCTTTGAACAACGCAAGTTTGACCAAGCTATTGGCTGGGCATATATTGCAGGCTTTTGTGCTTGGCGTGCTCATATGGGGCAGTTTACCCATCCTGGCCTGGAATTTATGCTGCATACTATTGGTGCCGATCTCAAACATTTAAACAAAAAGAAAAAAACTGCTACATCACCTCGTTTCTCTCAGCGTAGATGGTTGCATGTGCTGAGTTCAGCATTTGGCATTGGAGGGCATACTCGCCTTGTTCAACAGTGGATACGTAAAGATATAGGGAAGGCTGAGTGTCATTCGGCCATTCTCACAGATCAGCGCAATTATTCAGCGCCTGACTGGTTGAAAGAAGTGGTACTCGCAACCGGCGGTGATTTTAGCATCCTGCCATCCAGTATGAGCATATTCGAGCGGGCTTGCGCATTACATGAGGTGGCCATAAGTAATGCTGATATTATTGTCCTTCATACTAATCCTAATGATCCATTGCCGTTACTGGCATTTGCAAATGAAGGCCTGCCACCGATAATCCTGATGAATCATGCAGATCATGTGTTCTGGTTTGGTGCTACTGCTGCCGATGTTGTTGCAGATCTGAGACCAACAGCTCAGGCAATTACGCAGCGCAGGAGATTCATTGATAATTCGCAGTTACTTCCAATTCCGCTTGAACTGCCTGCATTGCCAACAGAATCGAAAAAGGAGATCAGACAAAGGTTGGATCTCCCAGAAAATGCGGTGGTGTTATTGTCCATAGGCAGTAATTATAAGTACCTGCCATATGGGAATCTTAATTTTCCAGAAACTGCAATTAGGATACTCCATGAAAATCAGTCAGCTGTCTTGGTTGTTATTGGTACAGATAAAAAAAATAAGGATTGGCAGTTAGCCTCAAAGAAGATTGGAAACAGGCTTGTTTTGGCCGGGCAGCAGACAAATATTGTTGATTATTATCGAGCATCAGATGTTTATCTTGAGAGTTTTCCCTTGGGGTCGCTCACTGCTACCTTGGATGCAGTCTTATATGGCGCGCCGGTAATCCGGGCTCCTCAACTTGTTTTAGATATTTTGGGGCTTGATTGTTATGATGGGATGAACAGTAACGCTAATTCTAGTGAAGAGTACTGTTCGTATGTTAAGAACCTTATAAATGATTCGGCTAAACGGGAAGAACTTTTGCAACTCCAGAAACAGTCTGTTGCCTCTGCTCATACAGGTGATGGCTGGAGACAACAGCGTGATACGCTGCTGAACAGCCTTCCTGAACACCATCTGTTGGATTTTACACACCACAATTTGCCCACAAATGTTTTTGAGCAAAGTGATGAAGTCTGGGCAGGACTTCAATATCTCCATGAAGGTAAAAAAATACTTTCCAGGGCATACTTTGATAACCCTGCCTACAGTTCATGTCTTAAACCCAGCATGCTGGACCGTCTGCAGGCTTTGACCCTGTTGCGCAGACAGTACCATCCTGAGTTTCGGACGATTATGATGAAGATAAACAAGCGACTCCCAGAAGTATAGTTTGCTTATTCTATGGTATAACAGGCTTCATATTAAAGGAGAGTTCTTATGTCACGAATTTTAGTAGGTGGTGCCGGAGGCGCCCCTTCAAATAACTTTATACGATCGCTAAAAGAGTCTGGTCGTTCTGACTATTTAATAGGTACATCTTGTGTTGCGACAGATTTGTTTCTTGCTAATGTGAACGAGAGACATGTCGTCCCGCCAGCAGTGTCGCCTGACTATCATTCTTCAGCTATTTCATTATGTAAGCGAACACGGCCAGATTTTCTTCATGTCCAAAATGATTATGAAGTCCGCGCCATTTCTCGACTCAGGGAAGAGATTGCCGACTTAGGTATAATCACTTATTTGCCGAGCAAAGAAACTGTTGAAACATGTATCGATAAAGGAAAGTCCTATGAAGTTTGGCAGAAAAGCGGAGTAAAAGTACCCAGAACATTTTTGTTGCACAATGCATCGGACTTAAAAAAAGCCTTTGAGCAACTTGGCGATAAAATTTGGATCAGGGCCGTTGAGGGTGCGGCTGGCCAAGGCGCCCTGCCAGCAGACAATTTCGATTTTGCTCGAATATGGATAGATCGTTATAACGGATGGGGAAATTTCACTGCTGCAAAGCTTCTTACTGAACGCACAGTAACATGGTTGTCGCTTTGGTATGAAGGTGAGCTCGTTGTTGCCCAAACACGTAAACGTCATAGTTGGAATTTTGGAAGTCGTACCCTGTCGGGGGTCACCGGTATTACCGGGGTCGGTGAAACCTGTTCTGACGAAATTGTTGATCAGGCCGCATTGGATTCAATTTATGCCATTGATAAAAAACCTCATGGTATTTTTGGCGTTGACATGACCTATGACGAAGACGGCAATCCAAACACCACTGAAATTAATATTGGACGTTTTTTTACAACCCATTATTTTTTTACAAAAGCGGGTTTGAACCTTCCTGAAATTTACTGCAACATCGCGTTAGAAAATAAGTTCCCTGTACTCGAACGTAAAATTAATCCGCTACCGGATGGACTGTTGTGGATCAGAGGGATGGATGTAGAACCTGCACTGGTAACAACGGAAGAATTGAATAAACTTCGTAGGGACAATACTTAATACATGCCGCTGTGCGTGATATTGGAGGTCATATGGATGAGAGTAAAAGAGTAGAATTGGTTTCTGACTGGTATCTGCAGGAACAGAATGATTTCGACAAGCGACTAATTGGCTTTCGCTATAAAACGTTGAAGCCATTTTTAACCGGACCAGAAGGTTTAGAGTTAGGGCCGGCAGAAGGTCAAATGACGCAGTTTTTGAAGGATGATTTTGAGCGACTTACTGTTGTAGAGGGGGCAGCTAATTTACTGAATCAAATACCTGACTACGACAATGTTGTGAAGATCCATTCTTTGTTTGAAAACTTTGAGCCTGATAGGCGATTCAACACAATCGTTATGGAACATATTTTGGAACATATAGACAGCCCCGTAGATCTTTTGAAACGAGCGACACCTTGGCTGGCTCCAGGAGGCAAGATTCTGGCAGGCGTCCCTAACGGGAATTCAATTCACAGGCTGGCAGCGGTTAAAATGGGAATGCTTGGACACCAATGCGATTTGAATTCTAGAGATCTGGCTCAGGGACATCGGAGGGTTTACACACACGCGTCCTTCAGACTTGACATAGAAAACGCAGGTCTAAAAGTCAGCGAAATCGGCGGGGTGTTTTTTAAACCCCTATCAAATCAGCAGATTCAAGACAATTGGACTGAGGATATGATTCTTGGCTTTTTCGAACTTGGCAAGGATTTCAAAGAGTATGCAGCTGATATCTACGCTGTCTGTGAACTGCCGTGATCCGGACTGTTTATCTCGACCTGGACGGCCCCGTACTTGATGGTAAATTTCGCCATTACAGCTGTTACAGTGAGATTTTACACAGGTTTGGCTATAAGCCTATGGAGCTCGAACAATACTGGGGAATGAAGCGGCTCAGACAGGATCGTAACAAACAATTAGCAGCCAGCGGTGCGACAGGAATTTACAACGATTTCATCAAGTTGTGGCTGGAGATGATTGAGGATAAAATATATCTGAAGCTGGATCAGCTGCATCCTCTGGTAAGCGAAACTCTGAAATCATGGAAATCTCAAGACATAAGGATCATCCTTGTAACAATGCGTAACCGTAGAGACAATCTGCTGTGGCAATTGGAACAGCTGGCTTTGTTGCCTCTTTTTGATGACATCATAGCCGTGGGCTCAAAAGAGTCAGGAGAAGCAAAATCTGAAGCTGTTCGCAATTTTATCACAAGTTCCAGCAACAATAGCGATCTGTGGGTGGGCGACACTGAAATAGACCTTAAAGCTGCCCGCTCACTGGGTATACCAATTTGCTTGCTCAGTTGTGGGCTGAGAGAGGCCGAGTATTTGAAAAGCCTTGAACCTGACTACCTGATGCAAGACCTTGCTTCTATCCACAATCTCAGGATACTGAACATATGAACACGCAGAAACTAGAGATTGTCGAGCTACCGAAAATTGTGGACCCTCGCGGTAATCTGACCTTTATTGAAGGCCATACCCATGCCCCCTTTGAAATCAGGCGCACATACTGGATCTACGATGTCCCCGGGGGCGAAAAACGCGGGGGACATGCCTATCGTACCAACCATGAGCTGATTGTTGCCGTCTCCGGCAGCTTTGATGTCGTGATCGATGACGGGACAGCCCGCCGGACCCACTCCCTGAACCGTTCCTACTACGGTCTGTACGTCCCTCCCGGACACTGGCGTGAGTTGGTGAACTTTTCTACTAATGCACTCTGTCTGGTTTTGGCTTCCGGCGTGTATGACGAGGCCGATTACATCAGGAACTACGAATCCTTCAATGCTCTAAGGACGGGAATATAATGTCCAGCGTCTATGACTGTTCAGTTGTCGAGCTGCCACGCATCAACAGCCCCTCCGGCAACCTTACGCCGGTCTGCTCCAGGATGCAGATTCCGTTCGATATTGCCAGGGTTTACTACCTGTACGACATACCCGGGGGGGAAGCCCGTGGCGGACATGCGCACCGCGATCTGCAACAGTTGATTGTTGCGGCAAGCGGAAGTTTTGATGTGCTGCTTGATGACGGCATCAACAGGCGGGTGGTGCATCTGAATCGGCCCTACTTTGGCCTGTACATGCCCAATATGATCTGGCGGGAACTGATCAATTTCTCCTCGGGAGGGATTTGTCTGGTGCTCGCATCGCGTCCCTACGACGAGGCCGATTACTACAGAGATTACACAGAATTTGTAAATACGGTCCGAGGCAGACAATAATGAAGATACCCTTTCTTGATCTCAAGGCACCCTACATGGAGCTCAGGCATGAACTGGATGCCGCTTATGCCCGGGTTATGGAGTCCGGCTGGTATATACTTGGGCAGGAGGTGGAGGCATTTGAATCTGAGTTTGCCTCTTTCTGCGGCGTGCGGCACTGTGTCGGTGTCGGTAACGGCCTGGAGGCGCTGCATCTGCTCCTGCGCGCCATGGATATCGGCGAAGGCGACGAAGTGATTGTTCCCTCGAATACCTATATTGCAACCTGGCTGGCTGTTTCCTATGCAGGTGCAACACCGGTTGCCGTTGAACCGGACAGGGCTACGTATAATCTGGATCCGGATCTGCTGAAGGCTGCGATTACCCCGCGTACCAAGGCCATCATGGCGGTCCACCTCTATGGCCAACCTGCAGATATGGACAGAATCAATGCCGTGGCAGCTGACCACGGTCTGAAGGTTATTGAGGATGCTGCCCAGGCCCATGGGGCGCGCTATAAGGGGCGCCGTGTTGGTTCTCTTGGCGATGCGGCAGGCTTCAGTTTTTACCCCGGCAAGAATCTTGGCGCCTTGGGTGATGGCGGGGCCGTAACAACCAACGATACCGGCCTTGCCGACCGGATTCGTGCCTTACGCAATTACGGTTCAAAGGTCAAATATCACAATGAGCAGAAGGGCTTTAATTCGCGCCTTGATGAACTTCAGGCCGCCCTGTTGCGTGTCAAATTGAAATACCTGGACTGTTGGAACGGGCGTCGGGAGATACTTGCTGAAAGATACCTGTCGGCTCTTCGGAATACCGGATTGCAACTGCCGTTTGTCCCTGAATGGGCGCAGCCGGTCTGGCACCTGTTTGTTGTCGGCTCCGCTAATCGTGACCAACTACAGCAGTTGCTAGCGGAGGAAGGGGTCGGGACGATGATTCATTATCCGGTTCCTCCTCATCTGCAGCCTGCCTATGCTGAGCTTGGCCTTAAGGAGGGCCATTTCCCTATTGCGGAGCGTATTCATGACACGGTTCTCAGCCTTCCAATGTGGCCCCAGATGGATGATAAACAAATTCAGGCGGTGGTAGATGCTCTGCAGGAGATCACTGTCTGCAGGGTGAAACCTTAGAGTGCTGATGCACTCTGGGGATTTCGATGCGGATTTTGATCATCAAGCCCCCTTCTCTGTGGGGTTCCAGCCACGCCCTTGCCGGACAACGTGCTTTTGGGGCAAGCACGCCGGATAGAAATGGTGACAGGGCTCGCTGATGGGTGGATTTGAAGCGGTTATACTTGCCGGTGGTGCCGGAACCCGCCTGAGAAGTGTGGTCAGTGATCTGCCGAAACCGATGGCGGATGTGGCCGGCCGGCCTTTTCTGGCGTACCAGCTGGACTATCTGGTGGCGTCGGGGGCTTCCCGCCTGATTCTGTCCGTTGGATATCGTCGTGAAAAGATCATGGAGCACTTTGGTGACAGGTATGCCGGCGTACCGGTCAGCTATGTTGTCGAAGAGGAACCCCTGGGAACCGGCGGCGCGATCCGTGAGTCGCTCAGGGCCGTGTGCGGAGAAAGTGCACTGATCCTGAACGGAGACACCTTTTTCCCGGTTGACCTGAACGGCATGATGCGCAGCCTCCATGCCAACGACTGCGGACTGGTCATGGCAGTCAAGGAGCTGTTCCGTTTTGACCGTTATGGCACGGTTGTCATGGCTGAGGACCGGATAACCGGGTTCAGGGCAAAGGGGTTTTGCGAGCGGGGCCATATCAATGGTGGCATCTATGCGGTGACAAAGGCCATCGCGGCCTTGTTTCCGGCCAGGCAGGCGTTTTCCTTTGAAGCCGACTTTCTGGAACAACAGGTCGGCCGGATCGGTGTCGTACCGTTTTGCAGTGACGCCTACTTCATCGATATCGGTATCCCTGAGGATTATCAGAGGGCCCAGCACGAATTGCCGTTGCAGGGGGGGGAGAAGAGATGATTGTTACCAGGGCACCACACAGGATCTCGTTTTTTGGCGGTGGCACCGACTATCCTTCCTACTATCTTGAACATGGCGGCAAGGTTATCGGCGGTGCCATTGACAAATACTGCTACATCACCTGTCGTGAGCTGCCTCCCTTCTTTGAGCACAAGCACCGCATCGTTTACTCCCGCATTGAAAACGTCAACTGCCTGGATGAGATCGTCCATCCCTCGGTTCGTGAGACCATGCGGTACATGGGGGTGACCACCGGTCTGGAGATCCATCATGACGGCGATATCCCGGCCCGTTCCGGCATGGGCTCAAGTTCCGCCTTTACGGTCTGCCTGCTCAAGACACTCTACGCCCTGCAGGGGCGGATCATCTCCCGCGAGAACCTGTATAAAGAGGCAATTTATATTGAGCAGGAGCTGATCAAGGAAAATGTCGGCTCCCAGGATCAGACCTTTGCCGCCTGTGGAGGACTCAACGTAATTGAGTTCATGCAGAACGGTCAAATTATTGCCCATCCGCTGGTGATGGCGCCGGAGCGTCTGAAACGTTTCAAGGGGAAACTGATGCTGTTCTTCTCGGGCATCTCCCGTTTTGCTTCGGACATTGCCAAGGAGCAGATCGACAACACCCATAAAAATCTGGACAGCCTGTCTGCCATGAAGGGGCTGGTGGACGACGCCTACGGCATCCTCACCTCGCCACATGACAACTTCGATGAGTTTGGCCGCCTCCTGCACGAGACCTGGCAGTACAAACGGGGGCTGTCCAGGCAGATGAGCACTTCTGAGATTGACTGCATGTACGAGACCGCCATGAAACATGGCGCAATCGGTGGCAAACTGCTGGGAGCCGGCGGCGGCGGATTCATGCTTCTGTATGTGCCGGAAGAACGCCAGGCTGAGGTTCGCCGGGCATTGGGAAGCTATTTGTATATCCCGTTCGACTTTGATTTTTCCGGGGCACAGATTGTGGTCTACAAGCCGTCCTTTCAATAACAATCAGGTTTTTGTCACACGGAGCACGTCATGAAAAAACATGTCTTCATCACCGGCGGCGCCGGTTATCTCGGCTCAATCCTCTGTGAGCACCTGCTGGACAAAGGGTATCGGGTTACCGTCCTCGATTCGCTGATGTACGGAGAACAGAACCTTAATCACCTGTGCGCCAATCCTGATTTTGATTTTCATCGTGGTGATGCCCGTGATGAAAAACTGGTAGGCTCACTGATCAGGGATGCCGATGTCCTGATCCCCCTGGCTGCCATCGTCGGAGCACCGGCCTGCGATCTGGACCCGCTCATGGCCAGCTCAACCAACCGTGACGCCATTGCGATGCTCTGTCGTATTCGTCGCCCCGAACAGCTGATCATCTACCCGACGACGAACAGCGGCTACGGCACCAAGACCGGCGACGTCTTTTGTACTGAAGAGTCGTCCCTTGACCCGATCTCGCTCTACGGACGGACCAAGTGCGAGGCAGAGGAGATCGTCCTGGCCGCAGGCAACTCGATTACCCTGCGGCTGGCCACTGTCTTCGGCATGTCCCCCCGGCCGCGTCTGGATCTGCTGGTCAACCACTTTACCTATGCCGCATTCTTTGACGGCTATCTGGTGATCTTTGAAAAGGACTTCAAACGCAACTACGTCCATATCCGCGACGTTGCCGACTGCTTCATCCACTGCATCGAGAATCCGGAGCGGATGATCGGGCGTCCGTTCAACGTCGGTCTGGATGCTGCCAACCTTTCCAAAGAGGAACTGGCACTGAAGATCAAGGAGCATATTCCCCGATTCTACCTGCATTTTTCTGAAGTAGGCAGCGACCCGGACAAGCGCAACTACATCGTCTCCAACCAGCGCCTGGCCGATGCCGGTTTTGTTGCCAGGCGTTCCCTGGATGAGGGGATCCGCGAGTTGATCAAAGGCTATCGCCTGATCGGGCGGATGCCGTGCAAAAATATTTAGTGTGCCGATTTCTGCTGTAGCCACTGCGATCGTTCCAGCGTACCGGATGAGGCTGCATACGGTGCCCTGGCGCTTTTCGCGATAAAGGAGCCCTCCACTATGACACGAGAACTGTCAGAACTGACTGCCAAGGCCCGCTGGGTCTGGAGTGAGACACTGCGGATGCACCGTCTGGCCCCCGAGACCAGAGTTGCCTCATCACTGTCGGCGGTGGAGATCTTTACCGCGCTGTACTATGGCGGGGTGCTGGAACACAACGGTGCCGACCCGCGCTGGGAAGGGCGGGATCGTCTGATCGTCAGCAAAGGGCACGGTTCGATCTGCCTCTTTCCGATCCTGGCTGACCGGGGCTATTTTGCCATGGCCGAGCTGGATCGGATCTGCCAGCCCGGATCGTTTCTGGGGGGGATTCCGGACACCATTATTCCCGGCTACGAGACCATCAACGGTTCACTGGGGCACGGCATCGGTGTGGGCTGTGGCATGGCCTTGGGGCTCAAACGCAAGGGGGCTGCCCGTCACGTCTTTGTGGTGGCCGGTGACGGCGAGTTCTGTGAGGGCTCCATGTGGGAAGGGATTATGTTCGCAGCCCATCACCGGCTGGACAACCTGATCCTGATCATTGACAATAACAGGCTCTGCATGCTGGACCGCTGTGAAAAGATCATGACGGTTGAACCGTTCGAGCAACGTTTTCAGGCCTTCGGTTGGCAGACGGAGCGGGTGGATGGCCATGACATGGCTGCCGTACATGGTGCCCTGTCCCGTTTGAAACTACGTGGCGCGACCGGTTGCCCGGCCGTGCTGATCGCGGATACGGTCAAGGGAAGAGGGGTGCCGGAGCTGGAGAACGACACACTCTGTCATATCCGCACCCTGACGCCGGACGAGATTGACCGTGCTACCGGAGGTGTACGATGAGTGCCGCTCAGATCATGACCATGCGGGATGCCTTTATCGATACCCTTTGTGATCGTATGGCCGCTGACGGTTCCATCTTTTTCCTGGCTGCCGATCTGGGGGCACCGGCCCTGGACCGGATGCGGAGCGAGTTTCCCGAGCGTTTTATCAACGTGGGCATTGCCGAGCAGAACCTGATCAACGTCGCCTCCGGTCTGGCGCTGGAAGGTTTCAACGTCTACACCTATGCCATTGCCCCCTTTATCACCATGCGGGCCTATGAGCAGGCCAGGGTCAATCTGGCGGTCTCATCGCAGGTCCGGCCGGTCAAGGTAACCATGCTCGGCCTGGGGGGCGGTGTCAGTTATGTGGTTTCCGGACCAACGCATCACTGCCTGGAGGATCTGGCCATTATGCGGCTGCTCCCCAATATGTCGGTCTACTGCCCGGCGGACTGGGTCACGGCAGGGGCACTTGTCGATCATACCCGCAGTACGAACGGCCCCGCCTATATCCGTTTTGACGGCAAGGCACTCCCGGCACTGTATGCGGAACCGGCAACCGTCAACCTGTCCCGGGGCTTCAGCCAGCTGGTGCAGGGAACGGCTGCCTGTCTGGTCAGCACCGGCTTCATGACCCACCGGGCACTGGCGGTGGCGCAGCAGCGCCCCGGTGTTGCCGTCATTGACCTCTATTCCCTCAAACCGTGCGACGAACAGGCCCTGGCAACCGCGTTGCGTCCCTACAACCGGGTGATCAGCATGGAGGAGGGCTTCATCAATAACGGCGGTCTTGACAGTCTGGTTGCCAAGGTGATTCGTGAACATGAGCTGCCATGCCGCCAGGAGTCGGTCGGTTTTAATGACCGCTACGTCTTTGATCTGGGGAGCCGCGACCATCTGCACGGCATCAACGGCATGGATGAGGCGGCGGTGATCGCCCTGATCGACCGGCAGAGGGGCGCATAGGTGGCTGCTGTTGATATTGTTCTGATTAACCCGGGTGACCGCAAGCAGGTCTACCAGGGGTTGGGGGTCGAACTGGCCGCCATCGAACCGCCCTTCTGGGTGGCGGTCATCGCCGCCTACCTACGCCAGGAGGGGTTCCGGGTGGCCATCATCGACGCCAATGCCGAGAACAGTGCGCCGGCCGAGACCGCTCAGCGGGCCGCTGCACTGCAGCCGCTGCTCTCCTGTGTGGTCGTGTATGGTTCGCACCCTTCCGCTTCAACCCAGAACATGACCATTGCCGGCGCCATCTGTCGTGCCCTGACCGCGGAATCGGCCGGCCGGGTGGCCCTGTCCGGGCTGCACCCATCGGCACTTCCCGAGCGGACCATGCGCGAAGAGGCGATTGATTTTGTGGTGGAAGGTGAGGGGCCGGACACCCTCCGGGCGCTGCTTGGCGAACTGGTCGCCCCGGTCCCTGATCTGTCTCGGGTACCCGGCCTCTGGTACCGGGAAGGAGAACTGCTCCGCTCTACCCCGCGGGCGCCGTTGATCAACGATCTGGACCGTTACCTGCCGATCGCTGCCTGGGACCTGCTGCCGATGCATGTCTACCGTGCCCATAACTGGCACTGCTTTGATGATATCGGGCACCGTTCCCCCTATGGGGCCGTCTATACCAGCCTCGGTTGCCCTTACAACTGTATTTTCTGTTGTATCAACGCCCCCTTCGGCAAGCCGGGCATCCGCTATCGTTCGCCGGAACGGGTGGTGGAGGAGATCGCCCTGCTGGCCAATGACTACGGGGTCAAAAACCTGAAGATCGTTGATGAACTGTTTGTGCTCAAAGAGCAGCATTACATGGCCATTGTGGACGGGATCATTGAGCGCGGGCTGGATCTGAATATCTGGGCCTATGCCCGGGTGGACACCATCAAGACCGCCAATCTGGCCCGGATGAAACAGGCCGGGATCAACTGGCTGGCCCTGGGGATCGAGTCGGCCAACCCGGATGTGCGCGACGGCGCCGACAAACGGATGCAGGCGCGCGATATCAAGCAGGTGGTCCGTTCCATCCGGGAACAGGGCATCAGGATCATCGGCAACTTCATTTTCGGCCTGCCGGACGATACCCGTGAGACCATGGAGGAGACCCTGCAGCTGGCCATGGAGCTCAACTGCGAATTTATCAATTTTTACTGTGCCATGGCCTATCCCGGCTCCAGGCTGTATGATCTGGCCGTGGAGCAGGGCTGGGAGCTGCCGGCCGCCTGGCATGGCTTCTCCCAGCACGGCTACGACATGCTGCCGCTGCCGACCCGTACCCTGACTGCCCGCGAGGTGCTGCAGTTCCGCGATGACGCCTTTCATCGTTATTTTGCCAACCCGGTCTACCTGGATATGGTGGAGCAGACCTTTGGGGCCGGGGTCAGGGAACACCTGGTGGAGATGAGTGCCACCCGTTTAAAAAGAAAACTTCTGGGAAACTGAAATCATGCACAAACGTCAAATCCCCTTTGGGACCATCACCATTACGGAATCAGCCAAGCGCCTGATCATGGAATCGCTGGAGGCCAAGCGGATATCCTGCGGCAAGCTGGTCCGTGAATTTGAAAACCGCTTTGCGGATCTGCTGGGTGTCAAGGAGGCGGTTGCCGTCAGCACCGGCACCGATGCCGACATCCTTGCCCTGGCCGTGCTGCATGACTTCGGCGCCCGGCGTGGTGACGAGGTGATTGTTCCGGCCCTCTCGTTTGTCGCCACCGGCAATGCCGTGCTGCATGCCGGCTTTACACCGGTCTTTGTCGATATCGAGCGGGAGACCCTGAATATTGATCCGGCCAGGATCGAGGCCGCCATTACCCCCCGTACCCGGGCCATCATGCCGGTGCACCTGATGGGCAAGCCGGCCGAGATGGATACCATCAACGCCATTGCCAAAAAACATGGCCTGCTGGTGGTGGAGGATGCCGCTGAGGCCCATGGGGCGCTCTACAAGGGGAAACCGGCCGGCAGCCTGGCTGACCTGGCAGCCTTCAGTACCTATGTGGCCCACATCATCACCACCGGTGAGGGGGGGATCATTACCACCAACAACGAACAGTACGGTGAGATCCTCCGTTCGCTGCGCTCCCACGGCCGGAACTGCACCTGCAAACACTGCATCATGAATACCGATACCGTGACCTATTGCGCCAAGCGTTTCCGGGGTGAAGGTGGCGAGGATGTCCGCTTTACCTTTGACCGGATCGGCTATTCCTGCAAGATGAACGAGCTGGAGGCGGCCATCGGCATCGGCGCCATGGAGGTGTACCACGAGATCCTGAAAAAGCGGCATGACAACCTGCTCTACGTACTGGAACGTTTCGACCGTTTTGCCCCCTGGCTCTCCACCATCAAGGAGGAGGCCCATGAACAGATCGGTCCCCATGCCATTCCGATCATCATCAACGAAGGGGCACCCTTCAGCCGTGCCGACCTGACCCACTACCTTGAGCAGAACGGCATTGAGACCCGCACCCTCTTCGCCTCAATGCCGACCCAGTGCCCCGGTTTTGCCTATCTGGGGTATCAGTTGGGGCAGTTTCCGAACGCTGAATATATGGGGCTCAACGGTATTCATATCGGCGTACATCAGGATGTCGGGATCGAGGATATGGAGTATGTCTTGACAACCCTGGAGCAGTTTCTTCAAAACTCGGTGCCTGACGGTTCCAGCAGGCCACAGCGTTCCTAGATGAGGACCGTTCAGGCATGCGCATCCTGATCATCAAAGATATAGCCTTTTGGTTTCTATGCAATATGAAGGTTTTGGTTGCGAATTGCATTTTTTTGGCGTAGGGTGTCTCCATGTTTGCCAGAACCATCACACCAACCCTGCTATCCCTTGCAACGGAATTTCCAGTTGTTACGATTACCGGCCCTCGTCAGAGTGGTAAGACAACCCTGTGCCGTACAACCTTTCCCGATAAACCCTATATCAATCTTGAACAACCCGAAACACGGCAATTTGCCAAGGAAGATCCCAAGGGCTTCTTGGCGACAATCCCTGATGGCGCTGTCCTGGATGAGATTCAGCGTGTGCCTGATCTCCTCTCGTATATTCAGGTGCTGGTTGATGATAAACCGGCGGCAGGCCGGTTTATTCTGACCGGTAGCCAGCAGTTTGAAGTGATGAATACCATCAGTCAGTCCCTGGCGGGCAGGACGGCGCTTTTAAAGCTGTTGCCACTCAGTATCGAAGAGCTGACAACTGCGGGTGTTACCGCTTCTTCCAGTCAGCTCATTCTGAACGGGTTCTATCCCCGTATCCATAGCCAGCGGCTTAATCCGACGCGTGTGCTGAGTGACTATTTTGAGACCTATGTCGAGCGGGATCTCCGCCAGTTGGTCACGCTTAAAAATCTCGGCCTGTTTGAAAAGTTTGTTCGTTTGTGCGCCGGAAGGGTCGGGCAGCTTCTTAACCTGCAAGGCCTGGGGGCGGAAGTTGGCGTTTCTCATTCAACGGCACGCGAATGGTTGACGTTACTTGAGGCCAGTTATGTTGTGTTTCAGCTGCGCCCCTGGCACAGCAACATTTCAAAGCGATTGATCAAATCCCCTAAAATCTATTTTTATGATGTTGGGCTTGCAAGCTATCTGCTGGGGCTGGAAACTGAGTCACACGTGGGGCGTGACCCTTTACGCGGCAATCTCTTTGAAAATATGGCGATCATTGAGGCCCTTAAGTATTGTTACAATCGGGGCAAAAAGGGGACAGTCTCTTTTTACCGGGATAGCAACGGCAATGAAGTGGACCTGTTGATGGAGGTTGGGCCAGACCTGTTTCCAGTCGAGATTAAATCAGCCGAAACCATAGTGCCGGAATTTTTCAAAGGGCTTGTATCGTTCTCGAAGATAGCTCCTAAAGTACTGCTTGGCGCTGGTCTTGTGTATGGCGGGACAGAGCAGCAGAAGCGTACAGCCGGAGAGGTCTGGCCGGTTGCCAGGATGCATGAGATGCTGGATGGCGTCTATTGCCGTGAGACTGTATGAAAATCCTGATCATCAAGACATCTTCCCTGGGGGATATCATCCATGCCTTGCCGGTGCTGGAGTATCTCCGGCAGGCGGAGCCCGCTGCCACCATTGACTGGGTGGTGGACGAGGCGTTTGTTGATCTGGTGTCCGGTAACCCGTTGATCAATCGTGTGCTGACGGTTGCCTTCCGGCGCTGGAAAAAGGCTCCCTTTGCCCGACGTACCAGGCGGGAGCTGGTGTCGTTTATTCAGGCGCTGCGGCAGGAACGCTACGACCTGATCTTTGATCTGCAGGGCAACCTCAAGAGCGGCCTGGTCTGCGCTTTTGGACGTGCCCCGGTGAAGGTCGGTTTCAGCCGGGCGCATCAGCAGGAACGTCTCAATGCCCTCTTCACGAACCGCAAGGTCGGCTTTCTTCCGCCGGACAAAAATGCCGGCCAGCGTTACCTGCGGATTGTCAGTGCCCCCTTTGCCCTGCCCCCCGAGTCGGTTGTCCCCCATGGCGATATCTATACCTCCCCTGAGGACAATGCCCATGCGCAGCAGATGATTGGGGCGGCAGCAGGGCGTCCTCTCATGCTGTTCCATAACGGCACCACCTGGACAACCAAACTCTGGCATGCAGAGGGCTGGAAGCAGCTGGTAGACGCCCTGCTGCTGCGTTATCCGCAGGCCACAATCCTGCTGTCATGGGGTACTGCGGAAGAGCGCATGCTTGCAGAGGAGATTGCCCGCCATATCGGTGGCCGTGCCGTTGTGCTCGGAAAGATGTCGCTCAAACAGTTTGTGGCGGTGTTGAAGCGGGCCGATCTGGTGGTGGGGGGCGATACCGGGCCGATCCATCTGGCCGCTGCCGTGGGGACGCCAACCGTCTCCTTCTACCGTTGTACGGATGGCTCATTGAACGGGCCGCTGGGAAGAGATCATATGATTGTGCAATCGCCATTGCCCTGTACCAAATGTCTGCGCAAGAGCTGCGAACGGGATGAGGAGTGCAGAAAGAGCATCAGCGTCGAGGCCATGCAGGCCGCAGCGGAGTCCTGCCTTGAGAACGGAAAACGGTAGCCCGATGAAGATCGCTCTGGTCAGACTTTCATCCCTGGGAGATATCGTCCTCTGTATGGCCTCATTGCAGGTGATCCGGCAGACCTTTCCTGACTGCAGGATCACCTGGGTCACGGATCAGAGGTTTGCCGGTCTGCTTGACTGCCAGCCGGATGTTGAGCAGGTCATCGCCCTTGACCTGAAGGGGATCAAGAAACGTCCCAGCTGGTCCGGTCTGGTCGCGCAGTTTCAGGCCTTGCGTTCCGCCGGTCCGTTTGACCGGGTAATCGATCTGCATGGCATGATCAAGTCCGCGGTTGTGGGGTCGCTGCTGGGTGGCAGGCAAGACGGTTTTGCCAGGTCATGCCGGAAGGAGTCGCTGGCCGGTCTTTGGTACCGCGAGGCCTATAGCATCCCCGATGACCTGCCGGCCACCGTGCGCTATACCCTGCTTGTCTGCAGGGCACTGGGTATCGCCTGCAGCCCTGCAGAGGCGGCTGCCTATCCGCAACGCCCGTACATGCATTGGCAAAAGTGTGATGAAGCGGTGCTGGAACCCTATCTGAGCGACCAGGCAAAAAATGTGCTGATCGTACCGGGCACCAGCGCGCCCAACAAGAATTACCCGCCGGAGCAGTTTGCAGCCGTGGCCAACCAGCTGAAGCTGAACCTGCTCGTCTGCCATGGCAATGACGCCGAGTATGCGGCTGCGCTGACCATTGCCGGGCATGCCCCCCACGTCAGGGTGCTGCCGCGGCTTCGTCTGGGTGAACTCAAGGCGTTGGCCGGTCGCATGGATCTGGTGATTGGCGGCGATTCCGGGCCGACGCACCTCGCATTGGCCAGTGGCGTGCCGTCGATCACGCTGTTTGGTGCAACACCGGTCTGCTTTACGCCCGGTCTGCGGAACAGGGTGATCAAGACCGCTACGGTGCCGAATCTGCTGAAGCCGGACCCCCGTGACCTTTCAGTGGCAGAGATACCGGCCGGTCAGATTGCCGAGCTGGCTGCTGAACTGCTTTCAGGGGAGTGAACAGATGCAGCCTGTAGCGGGACATGAACAGATCTTCAGCCGCACGGCCCTGCTGGTGGGGGAGGCGGGGCTGGAGCGCCTGACTGCTGCACGGGTAGCGGTGATCGGTATTGGCGGGGTGGGGAGCTATGCGGCAGAGGCGCTGGCCAGAGCCGGTGTGGGCAACCTGACGCTGCTGGACGGCGACGTGGTGCAGGCCAGCAACATCAACCGTCAACTGCATGCCCTGACCAGCACGGTCGGACAGGCCAAGACGGTGATCATGGCGGAGCGGCTGCTGCAGATCAACCCGGAACTTCAGATTGTTCAACAGCAGGTCGTGCTTACGCCGGATAATGCCGGCGCCCTGCTGGCCTGCGGCTATGACCTGGTGCTGGATGCGATTGACAGCTTCAGCGCCAAGGTCGCCCTGATTCAGGGCTGTCTGGCAGCCGGTATTCCGGTGATTTCCAGTATGGGGGCAGCAGGCAAGCTTGATCCGGCACGGGTACAGCTGGCGGACATCAGTGCAAGCCACGGGTGCCGTCTTGCCCGCAAATTGCGCAAAGAGCTGCGTCGCAGGGGCATTGCCCGTGGTGTGACGGTGGTCTACTCCGATGAACCCTGCCAGTTTGAGCAGCTGGGACAGCCGGAAACAGGCGGGGACTCCCGCCGTCCGCTGGGTAGCATCTCCTATCTTCCCGCCATCTTCGGCCTGCATATGGCTGCTGCAGCTGTCCGGCGGTTAACAGGCTGCTGAGGGGGGAGCCGCCGGAATCCCTGGACTGAAATCGGAGTTATACCGCCGATTCTTCTGGCATTGCTTCAGCCTGCTGTTCGACCCCGTTACGTCCCCGTTCCTTTACCAGATAGAGTGCCTCGTCAGCCCGTTTCAGGAGGGTTTCCGGTGTGTCGCCGGCCCGTACCTCGGCTACACCGATGGAAAGGGTTATCTTGAACTCGGTCCCATCCAGCAGGAAACGGCTTTCGCGCAGATTGCTGCAGAGCTTTTCAGCCAGGACGGTCGCAGGCTTGAGGCTGGCCTTGATCAGTAGCAGGGCGAATTCGTCCCCGCCGAAGCGGGCCAGAAAATCGCTCTCCCGCAGGGAGGTCCTGATCTTGAATGCCACCCCCTTCAGGATCCGGTCGCCGGCCTGGTGACCATGGCTGTCGTTGATGTTCTTGAAGTAATCCACATCAATCATCATCAGTGAGAACGGCTCATTGTAGCGCTGGTGCAGCAGAATCATTTCCAGCAGTTTTTCATCAAAATAGGCCCGGTTGGCAAGCTGGGTCAGACCATCAATCCGCACGGCGGTCTTCAGGGTCTCAATCTGTTCACGCTGGGTTGCAAGTATTGCCTGAGAACTGGCAAGCTCTCCCTTCAGCAGACTGTTGCTGGCGATGACCCGGTCAATTTCGGCAATCAGCAACGCGTGGGCGGCGGCAAGGTCGCTGGGCAGGCCGGTCTGGTCAATTGTTGCACGGACCTCGTTTAAGGCGTGGGAGGAGTCATTGGCGGCCTGGTCGGTGCGCTGGATGACCGACGCGAGTGAGAGCAGGATGCTGCGGATGGTCTGGGCTGAATCGCTGATCTGCTGTTCGCGCGGGTCAACCTGCCCGGCCGGCGGTGTCTCCACCCCCCGCCGGGCCTTGGCAAGATCTGACCTTTTCTCGAAATAATCGACGAGGGCACTGAACGGTGCAGTAACAATCCGTCCGATCAGGTCCAGCACATAATTGATACCGTCAGACTTCAGCATCCGTGCGAAAGGGTGCAGCATCAGTCCAACAAGCAGCCCGCCGCTAAAGATAAACCAGGTCATCGTCTGCTCTCCCGGAGGATACTCAATTTTCAGTCATGAAGTGCTGCTCGTAGAGGTCCTCAAGACGCTGCAGGTGCAATGACTCCTCAGCCTTGAGGCGGGCAAACAGGACTGCCATGGGGGCACCTGTGCATCCGTCGGCAACACGGCCATAAAAATCGACGGCCCCTTTTTCCAGATGGATGGCATAGGCCAGGGCCTCCCGGACTCCGGACTCCGGGCCGAGATCCTGCTGTTTCAGGACATAGTCGAGATTCATGCTGGGGATCTCGCGCAGCATCTCGTCACCGCTGCTCACCTGCCCCTCAACCAGTGCCTTTTCCAGCTGGTACTTGTGGTTGAGTTCGTCCAGGGCATTTTCCCGCAAAATCTCCTTTGCCCCCTTGTTCTGTACCGCCTTGAGGGCGCGCAGGTAGTTGCGGAACCCTTCCTCTTCCATGCTGATGGCGGTTTCCAGTGCTCCTTCAAAGGTGTAACAGGTTGCTGCATCGCTCATTGACTAAACCTCCATGACGTAGTGATGACGGGTCATACCGTACCATCTTTTCCAAAGAATGCCAGTTTCCTATGGGGCAGAGACCTCTGCGCCGATCACGCGGATCGCTTCGTAGATAACCGTGTCATACTTGTCCTGGCTGATAGCCAGGGCAACGGCAGGGATCCGCAGGAGTGACTTGACGAAACCGAAACGCACATCGCGGGGCAGCAGCGCAATGTAGTTGACCAGGTGCTGCTCCTGGTCAGGCTCAAGCTGCGGCGTTAACTGCAACGTGGTAAGCAGGTCGTTGATGGTGGCAGCCTGGACATCATCACGCTGTGCGGCTGCCCGCTGGGCGGCGTTGTCCCAGTCATCAAGTACCTCCCGGGCCGTCAGGGGGCGTCCCTCCCGGTCTGCAAGCCAGCGCATGAAGGTGATTGCCGCCTCTTTGCCGATGATACCGGCATAGACCTCCATGGCCAGGTCACCCGGAAAGCGGCAGTGTTGACGCAGGGTGCTGACCATCTCCCAGCCACGTTCGGTCGGCTCGACCTGCATATCCATGGCAGCACCCTGTTTGGCCAGCAGGGCGCTGTTGCCGGCCAGAAAACCGCGTACCTCGCTGTCCAGTTCACGGCTGGCAGCATAACGTGCCCAGCACTGGAAATCACTCTCAACATAGAGCATCACCATCCGGTCAATCAGGGCGCGGTCAAGGGTGGCAACCTGGTAGGTGCCGTCCGGCGGGTTGATGGTGACTACCACCTTGTGGCGGGTGGCGAGGCGGTGGGTATGCAGGGCACGCTGCAACCCCTCGGTGGGGGGCTCCACAAACTGGAAGATCGCCTGCAGGGTGTCCTCCTGCTGCGCCCGGTTCAGCTCGTCACAGTGCACCAGCGTCGGCGGGGCTTCATCCTCGGGCCACCAGGAAGGGCGGGACCAGTGCATGACATTGTCTTCGCGAAACGGGATGCCAACCAGATCCCCTACCTCCATCTGTCCCAGGCGCAGGGGGGCATAGCGCCAGCCGATCTCCCGGCAGACCTGCACAATACCGGCTGTCTTGCCGACCCCCCGGTGTCCTACCACGCAGGGTGTCAGGTCGGTTCTGGTCAGGATCTCTTTCAAAACGAGCTTCATCTGTTCAATATTCATACTGCAGCAGCCTCCTTGCATCGAGACTGAAATGATAGATGAAAGAGTGGATTGGTTCAAGCGCTATTGGACTAATTTGCTCTTTTTACATTGCTTTCTTGTTGTTCGTGTATTCTGTGCTACATAGATGCAAACAGAAACGATACGGGCAGAAAAGATAAGGATACCTGTCATGACTGATGCCGCTTCAGACCGTTGGGGCCTGCGCCAGATTCTGGCCCTGGTGCTGCTGGTTGCCGCTTCACTGCTGGGTAATGTCCTGGCCCCGCAGCTCTTTACCGGCTTTAACTATCTGCTGGGCAGTATCGGCGTGCTGCTGGTGTTGCGGCTGTTCGGCGTTGTGCCGGCTCTGTGTGCGGCCTTGCTTGCTGCGGCGTGGTGCAAACAGCTTTTCGGACATTATTATCCGCTGCTCTGGCTGGGGCTGGAGCCGCTCTTTGTCTGGCTCTGGTTAAAGCGGCGCCCGCAGGACAGCTTGATCATGGCAGATCTGTTCTACTGGCTGGCTGCCGGTCTGCCGTTGCTTGTTTTTGTGTTTATTGCCCTGCTTAAGGTCGCAGCCTTGGGAACCGCTGCTGCGGCACTGATGTATTTGACCATTGGCGTTACCAATGCCCTGGTCGCCACGCTGCTGCTCAGCCAGCTTTCCCTTGAGCAGCGGGTCTGGCCGCAGCGTCCTGTTGCTACGGTGAGCATTTTCCAACTGATCTTTCAGGTCTTGATGCTGGCTGTTGTGCTGCCGGCCCTGCTGGTGCTGGTGCTGGTGGGCAGGAGCCGTGAGGCGGCCGTAAAACAGAAGATGTTTGATACCCTTGAGATCAAGGCCCGGCAGATCGGTCAGGAGGTGCGTCAAAAGATCTTTCATGGCATCTATCCTGCGACCTTTGGCCAGGAACAGCGTACGCGGCTGGATCTGGCGGCCGTTACGAAGGTGCTGAAGGACATTCAGCCCAATCGGGATGTACACCTGCACCTGCTGGCCAATCAGGGGGAGGTGATCGCCTCCACCGATCAGGCGGTCGCCGGACTGCCCAGCTATGATCCGTTGAGTATGGGCGCCACCCGTCCAACCGACCGGGAACAGCTCTACCAGCGTATGCCGCCTAATAACCCGCCGGTGCCGCTCTGGCAACGGGCGGGGAGAAGTGCCTTCATCCGTGTTAATCATTTTCCCGGAACAACGGTCTATGCCGTTGCAGAGACCCGTTTTGCCCCGTACCAGGCCCAGATCCTCAAGGGACATCGTAATGCCCTTGCCGCACTGCTGCTGTATCTGGCCGTCGGTGCCGTGCTGGCTTCGCTGGTGGCACGTAAAATTGCGACACCTCTGGAGCAGTTGTCAAAAACCACGACTGACCTGCCGGGCAAGCTGGTGTCCGAAGATCTCATCTGGCCTGACAGCACGATCGTTGAAATAGGAAGTCTTGTTGAGAATGCCCGCCAGATGGCCCGTACGCTGGGCAGCCAGTTCCGGGAGATTGCCCGGATCAACTCTGAACTTGAAGAGCGTGTTGAGCTGCGGACCCATGAGCTGCGTGAAAGCAACCAGTCGTTACGCCGTGAGATTGATGAGCGGATTACCGCAGAACGCCAGCGTGATCATTTGATGGATGAGCTGACCATTCAGCTCCGTTTTCTACAGACCCTGATGGATGCCATCCCCAATCCACTCTATTTCAAGGATACCAGGGGACATTACCAGGGGTTTAACCAGGCCTTTGGACAGGCGTTGGGAGTTGTCCGTGAGCAGGTTATCGGCAAGAGCGCTGATGCGCTTTATCCTCCCGAGATTGCCGCGTTTCATCGTGATAAGGATACTCAGCTCTTCACTGAGGGGGGAGTGCAACAGTATGAAACAGATCTGATCTATGCCGACAGGAAGCCTCACACGATCATTGTCAACAAGGCCACCTATCACAGCCTGTCCGGCGAGCTGGCCGGCCTGATCGGTGTCTTTGTTGATATCACGGAACGGAAACAGGCTGAACTGGAACGTGACCGCCTGATGCGGGAACTGGAGGCCAAGAACAACGAGCTGGAGGGGATTATCTACGTTGCATCACATGACCTGCGCTCGCCGCTGGTTAATATTCAGGGTTTCAGCCGTAAACTGGCAAAAAACTTTGCGGTACTCAGCAAACATCTGGCCGGGATCGAGCTTCCGCCGGAACAACGGGATGAGCTGTTGAAGCTGCTGACCGAGAGCATGCCGCGCTCAGTCGAGTTCATTACCGGCAGCGTCGAGAAGATGGACAGCCTGTTGTCAGGCCTGTTACGGCTCTCCCGGCTGGGGCGTGCCGCCATAGCCATAGAAAACCTTGACATGAATCTCTTAATGAGCAAAATAACTAATTCTCTTGCCTATCAGATTGAATCAGCCGGAGCGCGGATAACCGTCGAAGACCTGTTGCCCTGTCAGGGGGATGCGGTTCAGGTCAGTCAGGTCTTTACCAACCTGCTGGACAACGCAATCAAGTACCGCATGCCGGAGCGGCCCCTTGAGGTGCTGATCTCAAGCACCGTCTGTGATGATGGAATCCGGTACTGCGTCAGGGATAACGGTATCGGTATCCCGTCTGACTATCAGGAACAGGTCTGGGAGATCTTCCATCGCATCAACCCGCGTGATATTCCGGGAGAAGGGCTGGGACTGACCGCTTCCCGCAGGATACTGGACCGTTTGAACGGTGCTATCTGGCTTGAATCCGGGGAAGGCGCCGGAAGCCGTTTTTTTGTCAGGCTGCCTGCTCAACGGGAGCTGAAAGGATGATTCAGACGCTCATGGAAAAACTGGCCAAAAGTGAAGTTACCATTCTGATTGCCGAGGATGATGACGGGCATGCCGAGCTGATTATTGATAACCTGCGGGAAGCCGGTCTGACCAACGCAATTATCCGTTTTCGGGATGGGCAGGAGGTCTTGGATTTTCTGACCGGCGTGCCGGGTGCACCGGAAACCCGCCAGAGCGGTACCGCCTATCTGCTGCTGCTGGATATCCGTATGCCGCGGGTGGACGGGGTTGAGGTGCTGCGGCGTGTCAAGGCGGTGCCTGAGTTGCATAAGCTGCCGGTGATCATGCTGACCACCACCGATGACCCCCGCGAGGTTCAGAACTGCTACGAGCTCGGCTGCAGCTGCTATATCACCAAGCCGGTCGATTATGACCGCTTCTCAGAGATGCTGCACCGGCTGGGGCTGTTCCTGATGGTGGTGCAGGTGCCGGATATTAACGGAAAGGCATGACATTCTATGTGTGGTATTGTTGGGTATATCGGTGAACAAGAGGCGACCCCGATCATTTTTGAGGGGCTGCGCAAGCTGGAATACCGCGGCTATGATTCTGCCGGTATCGCTACACTGCAGCCTGATGGTATTGCGGTGCGTCGCAGTGAAGGCAAGTTGCTTAATCTGGAGAAGCTGCTGCGGGAACAGCCGCTGGCCGGTTCCATCGGTATCGGCCATACCCGCTGGGCCACCCATGGACGCCCTTCCGAGACCAACGCCCATCCCCACCGGGCCGGTTCCATTGTGGTGGTACATAACGGCATTATTGAAAACTACCTTGGCCTGAAGGAACAACTGCAGGCGGCAGGACACGAGTTTTCCAGTCAGACCGATACCGAGGTGATCGCCCACCTGGTGGAGGAACGTCTGAAAACAGCCGGTTCCTTTGAGGCTGCGGTCCGTACCGCCCTGCAGGAGCTGCAGGGGGCCTTTGCGGTCTGTATCCTCTGCAAGGATCAACCTGACACCCTGATTGCGGCCAAGGTCGGTTCACCGATGGTGGTCGGGCTGGGTCAGGGCGAGTTTTTTGTTGCCTCCGATATCCCTGCCATCCTGGCCCATACCCGTGAGATGGTCTTTATGGAGGATGGCGAGCTGGCGGTCTTTAAGGGCCGGTCAGCCTGTTTCTCCACCATTGCCGGAGCCCCGCTGGAGAAGAAGGCACGCCATATCGACTGGTCGCCCCTGATGGCGGAAAAGGGGGGCTACAAGCATTTCATGCTGAAGGAGATCCACGAACAACCCCGGGCGGTGCGGGATACCATTGCCGGGCGTTTGCAGGAACAACAGGGGGATGTCTACCTGGAGGACCTGGGCTACACTGACGCTGCCCTGCAGACCGTGCAGCGGATGGTCATCGTGGCCTGCGGCACTTCCTGGCATGCTGCCCTGACCGGCAAGTTTCTGATCGAAGGGCACTGCCGCATCCCGGTTGAGATCGATATCGCCTCGGAATTCCGCTACCGCAGTCCGGTAATAGATGAAAAAACGCTGGTGATGGTCATCTCCCAGTCAGGCGAAACCGCAGACACCCTGGCAGCCCTGCGTGAGGCCAAGAAGCTGGGGGCTATGAACCTGGCCATCTGCAACGTGCTGGATTCCTCCATTGCCCGTGACGCCGCCGGGGTGATCTACACCCATGCCGGTCCCGAGATCGGTGTGGCCTCCACCAAGGCCTTTGTGACCCAGTTGACCGCGCTCTATCTGTTCACCATCCGTCTTGGCCGGGCCATTGGCCGGTTGAGTGTGTCAGAGGGGCAGCAGATGATTGCCGATCTGAAAAAGGTGCCGGAACTGCTGGAACAGACCCTGAAACTGAATGATCATACTGAGAAGATTGCCCGCCAGTACATGAACGCCCGTGATTTTCTCTACCTGGGCCGCGGCAGGAACTTCCCGATCGCCCTGGAAGGTGCGCTCAAACTGAAGGAGATCTCCTACATCCATGCAGAAGGCTATCCCGCCGGCGAGATGAAACATGGCCCGATTGCCCTGATTGACGAGCATGTGCCGGTGGTGGTGCTGGTGCCAAAGAACAGCACCTACGAAAAGACCGTTTCCAACATGGAAGAGGTGGTCGCACGCAGCGGCCGGGTGATTGCCCTCTGCAGCGAAGGTGACCGTGAGGTGCAGGATAAGGCCGAGGCAACGCTGGAACTGCCTGAGCTCAGTGATGACCTTGATCCGATCCTGCTGTCGGTGCCGTTGCAGTTGCTGGCCTACCATATAGCCGTATTAAAAGGTACTGACGTGGATCAGCCACGCAACCTTGCCAAGAGCGTGACGGTAGAATAGACGCATACGATGTGCCGGTGGATGATATCGCTCTTTTTTTGAGTAGCGCGTAATAACATAATAAGGTGGCCATACACAGCGCCCTGCTTCGGATCTCCGAAGCAGGGCGCTGTGCGTTTAAGCACTTGTAATCAAACGTGTCAAAGGCGCTTGTGGTTGTTGTAGGGCTGTTTTGTGCCACTGGATGCTCTCGCTGTGTACCTGACAAGAAATTTTTGCCTTGTTGAATGTTAAGCAAATTCAGATTGTTGAGTTTTTTATTGGCCGTTTTGTTGGAAAGTGTAAAGAAATTTTACACTTCTTGAAGATGCGCCGGAATAGCTGGATAGTTGGCTTGTTTTTTGGTTGTACAGTGTGGGTATGTAAAAATATTTTACACTTTATTGCGATATTATAGGCTGCTGCTGCCCACCTTTTTGCACCATCCGCATATACATATAGTTGTCTATATATCTGTTATTACATGTCTAGTTATTTTAACGGTTAAAATTACGGAAATTGGCCCGGTCTGTGCGAACAGATCAAGGGTTATGCTGTATCAGGGCTTTGAAAAGCGTGATGAGGAAGGCCTTGGTATGCGAGCTGTCCCTGCAACACGACAACCGAATTCAGAACACCTGGTTGATCCCCATCGATACAAATAAGAGCCGAGGAGGAAACGTAGTATGCAACCTAAACAGATGCGCAGGACTGCCCTGATGTCCTGGGTCATGGTGCTGGTAACCGCGTGCTGGACAAACATTGCCTTAGCCGCCTTTGAGAGCGGTAGCACCGGCGCAGACGGCGCCTTTGAACCAACCGCCAATATCGCCCTGCAGATCCCTGAAAGCGGTGTGCTCAATTACACCACCGTCACCATCCCGACCGGCGTCACGGTCACCTTTAAGAAAAACAGCCAGAACACCCCGGTTACCATCCTGGCAACCGGTGATGTGACCATTAACGGCAGCATTAACCTGGATGGCTCGGCCGGCAATTATATCATCCCCGGTGCCGGTGGCCCGGGCGGTTTTGATGGCGGCCAGGGTGGTGCAGCCTACGGCATCGGCAAGCGCGGTGAGGGGACAGGCGGCGGGGCAGGGGGAGGAACATGTACCACAAGCGATGCGTATTCTGCTGGTGGCGGCGGTGGTGGTTTTGGTGCTAATGGAAGTGGCGGAGGTCAAACAGGATATTGTAATACAAGCGGTGGTGCAGGTGGGAGCAGTTACAGTAATGAGCGGATTCTGCCGGCCATTGGCGGTTCCGGCGGTGGCGGTGCAGGGGGAACCAATACCTATGTTGGCGGTGGCGGTGGTGGCGGCGGCGGAGCTGTGGTGCTCGCCTCATCCGGTACGATCACCGTTAATGGCACCATCAGCGCCAATGGTGGAACAGGGGCTACGCCCTCAACAGGTCAGGCTAGATACAGCGGCGGTGGCGGCGGCTCCGGCGGCAGCATCCGTCTGATCTCCAATACTATTTCTGGCAACGGTTCCATCACGGCAAACGGTGGTGGTGGAGGCAATAGTTATTATGGTGGTAACGGCGGTAGCGGTGCTGTTGGTCGTATCCGTTTTGAGGCCTCCAATGTGCTGCGTACTGCTGCCACCAGCCCTCCTTTGTCCTTGGGCTACCCCTATGCGGTAACTCCACCCAATATGCCCAGCCTGACCATCAGTTCCATTGGCGGGGTCAGTTCTCCCACGGTGCCCAAAGGTGCCTATGGTGCACCGGACGTGATGCTGCCCTTTAATACCAAGAATCCGATCACCATTGTGGTGACCGGTAGCAATATCCCCACCGGACAAACAGTTACGGTCAAGGCATCTCCTTCAGTGGGCAGCGCCACCAGCGCATCTGCTACACTTGAAGGCACTGAGGCCTCTTCAAGTGCTTCTTTGTCACTCTCCATTGCAACCGCCTATCCTTCCATTATCACGGCCTCGGTTACCTTCCAACTTAGCGCAGCCAATGGTGCCCCGATTTACGCCATGGGTGAATTGGTTGAAAAGGTGCGGGTATCGTCAGCCTTGGGCGGAAAATCACTGGTAACCTACATCACGGCCAGCGGTAAAGAGGTCCAGCTGTTGTAAACAATCATTTACTACGGGCAGCCTGATGCAGGTTGCCCGCAAGTCTCTGCTGCATGACAACAAATGACGCCATGCCGATGGTATCAGTCTGCTTTGAGGGGAATTCGCTATTATGAGCCTTCGCATATATCTGTCCCGTGTCCTTGTCTTTCTGATGGCGATGGTTGCCAGTGGTACAGCGTTGCTGTGGGCTGATACGGTTTCATGGCCGGTCAGCGTTGCCATTCCAACCGGCATGGTGGGAGAGATGCAGGCAAGGCCGGTTAGTGTCGGTATTCCAACCGGCATGGTGGGAGAGATGCAGGCCAGGCCGGTCAGCGTGGCGATACCGACTGCAACAATTGGCGGTCTGTACGAGGCTCGCCCTGCCAGTGTGTCACTAAAACTGGAAAATGTTGACCCTGATCTGGTTGGCCTGTGGCATATGGACGGCGATTGGAGCGATGCCTCGGGCAATGGGCTGCATGGCGTAGCAATGAACGGAGCTGCACTGTCAACCAACAGTAAAATCGGCAGCGGGGCAGCTAGCTTTGATGGCTCTGATGATTACCTGCGTATCGGCAACCTGTATGGTAAATTTCCGCAGGATGTCTTCAGCATTGCAACCTGGGTGAAGCTGAATGATACCGGTAATGGTGGGCGTAAAAGTTTTGCCGGTGGTCAGGGTACTAGCAAAGATTTCTCCATTGGTCTGAACAACAACCAGTTTGTCGCCTTTGTTGGTGATGGTACGCAACTATACTATGCCAACTCCGATACTGTACCAACGGTTGGAGAATGGTATTTTGTTGTCGGCACCTTTGATGGTGCCACTATCTCTATCTATGTCAATGGGCAGCTTAAAAGCCAGACCTCTGCCCGCTGGGTTCAGGCCACCAGTGGCGCTGATTTCTGGATTGGTGGTGAGTCCTGCTGCAGTGGTAGTCGTGTCAACGGCTTGCTGGATGAAGTTGCGATCTACAAACGTGCCTTAACTGCCGAAGAGATAGCGTTTAAATATGCTTCAGGCATTGTTGATCCCAACGCCCCTGCTGCGCCGGTACTGGCAACCGTGCCGGGTGTGGTCGGCAGCAGCAGCATTGACCTTTCCGGTATCCGTCCTGCCAATACTTCCATCTGGGTTAATGGCAAGAAAGTGGCTGCAACCGGTGCTGATCTCAGTTGGCAGGGCAGCTACAGCCCGCTGCAACCAGGCCACAACCTGCTTGAAGTGGTGGCGCTGGATGACCAGAACCGCAGCAGCGCAATAACAACCGCCAAGCTCTTTTACGACAACGTCCCACCACTGGTTGAAAGCTCCATCCCTGCCAACAACAGCGACACGGTCAAGACAGTTTCATCCGTATCCATCACCCTCTTTGATGCTGACAGCGGCATTAACCAGCTTGCTACCATCAATACTGCCAGTGTCAAAAACGCGGCTGGTCAACTGATCGCCGGATCATGGAACAGCCTTGGTAGCCGCAGCATTGTCTTCACCCCAACCACGCCGTTCAGCGGCGATACCTACACCGTTTCGCTGCAAGCGGTGGACGGCGTTGGCAACAAGGCAGCGTTGCAGCAGATCGTCTTCAGCACCATTGATAAGACCGTCCCGATCACCAAGATCACCCTTTCAGGCACCAAAGACAGCACCGGTTGGTACTCCACCCCGGTCACGGTAGCTCTGACCGCCACTGACGGCGACAACGGCTCAGGCATTGCCAGCACTGAATACTCATTTGATGGTGGTGATACCTGGCAGACCTACACAGTTCCCTTTGTTGTGGATCAGGACGGCAAGCACACCCTCAAATACCGCTCAACCGATAAGGCCGGACTGACTGCCCCGACTGAAAGCATTGCCATCAATCTTAACCTGACCGGTCTGGTGGGCTGGTGGAAGATGGATGGTGACTGGAAGGATTCTTCATTCTTGGGTAACGACGGTACTGCCTACAATGGGGCGGCGTTCAGTGCGGATGCAAAGTTGGGGACAAGTGCGGGGAGTTTTGATGGGACAGATGACTTTGTCCAGGTTCTGAATTCGCCGGCGTTGAATCCTAAAAATCAACTTACGATTGCTGCTTGGTATACCCCCAAATCATTCAGCGGAACCGGAAATGATAGCATAGTTGACAAAGGATATAGTTCGCATACCAATCCCTACTATCAATACCATCTTGGCGTTGCCGGGAATCAATTTTCAACTGGCCCTGCCAGCTTTGGATTTGACGTTGCGGTTGGTGGGGTAAGTTATGGTGCGTGGACAACTCCGAATTTTTGGGTGCCCAATAACTGGTATCATCTTGTTGGCGCTTATGATGGAACAACAGTAAAACTTTACGTCAATGGCCTTTTGGTGGCTTCCAAGCCAGCTAGTGGTGTAATGCAAGACTACGGTAAAGATGTGTATATTGGCCGTTTTGGGAACTTGAATTCGTACCTCCCCGGCCTCGTCGATGACGTCCGGATCTACAACCGCGCCCTGTCTGCCACCGAGGTAATGGAGCAGTACCGTAACATCTCCATTGGCGTACCCACGGTCAACCCGGTGGCGAGCCCAGTCAACACCCCGATAGTCAGCCTATCCGGTACCAAACCTGCCAACACCAGCATCATCATTAGCCGTGGCAGCGAAGGGATTGAGGTGGCGCCCCAGAGCGATGCCGCAGCCTTTGCCGGTACCACCTGGCAGATTGACTACACCCTTACATCCGGCCTGAATAACTTAAATATCACCTCCAAAGATGCAGACGGCTACCACAGCCAGCCAGCCACCGTCAGTATTGTGCTTGACGACACACCGCCGGTGGTCAGCGCTGCAGTACCAACAAACCTTGCCAGCCTCAACCTTCCGGTCAGCAGCATCAGTCTGACCCTGACCGACGCCTACCGTGCCGTTGACCCAGCAGCCAGCCTTGCTGCTGCCACGGTCCGTAATGGCGGTGGGTCCGACATACCGGGCAGCTGGGCCAGCAGCGCTAACGCCCTCAGCGCCACGCTGGTCTTTACCCCGGAAACAGCCTTGACTGAAGGCGTCTACACCGTCAGCCTGCAGCCTGCCGACACCTTTGGCAACAAAGGCAGCTACAGTCACAGCTTTACCATTGACACCACGGCACCTGCGGTGCCCGGCTTTGATCCGCTGGCCCTGATCAACAGCACTGTCCGTACCATTATCGGAACCAGAAGCAGCGACACCATCCGGGTGATCGTCAGCGGCGCCACGGTCAACAGCATCAGTTACCCCACTGCCACCACCTGGAGCGCCGTTGTTTCAGGCCTGAAAGAGGGCAGCAACACCGTCAGCGCCCAGGCCGAAGACGCTGCCGGCAACCGCAGCCAGAGCGCCACCCTGACCTTTGTGGTGGATACCACCCCGCCTGCGGCCCCCACGGTCCAGCAGCCGGTTTCCCCCACCAAACAGACCAGTGTGGTGCTCAGCGGCAGCAAGCCCGGCGGTACCAGGCTCTATATCAACAACGCCCTCACCACTGCTGATTCCGCTGATACCAGCTGGAGTCTGAGCGTCACCCTGGCAGAAGGCAGTAACAGCTTCAGTCTGTTCCTGCGGGACGAGGCCGGCAACCAATCAACCGTTGTCAGCACCAGCGTTGTCCGCGACACCACCGGCCCTGTCCTGGCCAGCAGCAACCCGGCGGCCAATGCCCTGGCCGCCAGCGTCACTGCCGTTACCGTGACCTTTGGTGATGGCGCCACCGGCTCCGGCATTGATCTGGCTGCGTCTGCCGTTGGCGCTGTGGTCAAAAATGCCTCCGGCAGCAGCATTGACGGCAGCTGGTCCGTATCCGGCAGCGCCCTGGTATTCACCCCGGCCACTGCATTTGACGAAGGCAACTACAGCGTCACGCTCTATCCGGTTGATACCCTCGGCAACAAAGGATTTGCCGGTTTTTCCTTCACGGTTGACCGTGCCCAGCCCACGGTCGTATCGGTGGCTATGAGCCAGCCCGGTCCCCACAAGGCAGAGACCATCATCTTCTCGCTTGTCTTCAGCGAAACCATGGATCTGACCCAGGCCCCTCTGGTAACGCTGCTGCGCACCGACGGCAGCGGTAGCGGCTATCCGCTCAGCGGTGCCTGGCAGGGGGACAAAAAAACCTGGCAAGGGGCCTTTAGCTTCACTTCGGCCACCGGTGACGGCAGCTATGACCTGAAAATAGCCGCTGCCAAAGATGCGGCCGGTAACCCGATGAATGAGCAACGCAACACCGGTCTGTTTGTGCTTGATACGGTTGCACCGGCAGTGCCGGCCATCGCGGCGGTAACCACGCCGACCAAGATCGCCACCCAGACGCTTTCCGGCACCAAACCGGCCGGAACCGCTCTGGTCATCAATGGCGTGGTACGTGTGGCACGGAATCAGGATGCGGTCTGGAGCTACGCCTATCCGCTTTCGGAAAACAGCAACAGCCTCAGCATCGTTGCCCGTGACGAGGCTGGCAACGACTCAGCCGCCATCGCACCTGCGCCGGTGATCGTACTTGACACCACCCCGCCGGTCTTCAGCATCGATACCTACAAGACTCCGGTTGCAACCGCGACTCAGACCATCTCCGGCAAAAAGGAGGCCGGTTGCATCGTCAAGATGAACGGAACAATGATCATCGACGCCACCGATCAGACTACCACCTGGTCGCAGCTGATCGATTTGACCAGCAGCAACGGCTTCAGCAAACGCTTTGAGTTTGTGGTTACCGATCAGATGGGCAACACCACTACCAAGAGCCTTGACCTGCTCTATGATTCCTCGCCTCCCACCGCCCTGGCCGCCGGGGTACTCACCGCCGACGGCAGCGGCAGAGGTACCGAAGTCAAACTGGCCTGGCCCTCGTTTGTTGAACCGTCCGATATCGGTTACTACCGGATCTATATGGCCGGCGCCTCGTTTGGCAATGTGACCGGTATGGCCCCGCTGGCCACCGTTGATAAAGGGGTAAAATCCTATACGGCCACCGGTCTCACCACCGGCAGCGACTACTGGTTTGCCGTGGTACCGGTGGATGCCGGCGGCAATGCCGAGACAGCCGTCATTGCCGTTAAAGCGGTGCCGTCTGACGGCCTGCCCCCTGAAGAAGTTACCGCACTGGCCGCCTGGGCAGGGTATACGGCTGGCGACGGCAACATCATCAGCCTCTCCTGGACCGCCTCGAAAAACAGCGCCAATGACCTGAACGACCAGATCCTGTATGTCGATGACGGCAAGGGCTATGGCAGCGGCAGCTCCCTGGGCAAGACCGCCCTGAGCCACACCGTCAAGGGACTGGTCGATGCCACGCTCTACAAGCTGAAGATCACCACCAAAGACAGCGGCGGCCATGAAAGCGCCGGTGCCGTTGTCCAGGCCGTCACCCGGCTGGCCAACCCCGTCGGTGTCACGGCAACACCGGGCAGCGGCAAGGCAACCATCAGCTGGACCGCCGTTAATTCCAGCTACGTCAAATCCTACAACGTCTACCGGGTCAAATCGCCGGACGCCCAGAGCGACGTTGCCTCCATGACCCTGATCAAGAACCAGACCGCCACCAGTTACACCGACAGCGGCCTGGTCAACGGTTCTGTCTACCAGTACGCCGTCACTACGGTCAACAGCTCCGGGGCAGAACGAAGCAGCGTCACCAGTGTCGCGGTCACCCCCCGTGGCGATACTACCGGTCCGGTGCTTTCCGGTCTCAGCCTCACTGCCAATCAGGTCATCACCGCGCCAACCCTGATCACTGTTCAGGTCAGCGATGCCGAGAGTGCTGTTGACCGGATTGAGCTGTATCTTGATGGTGCCAAGGTTGCCACCGTCAGCAACAGCTCTCTCTCCTGGAACTGGAACGTGGTGGATACCAGCGACGGCAACCACACCATCAAGCTGGTTGCCTACGACCAGCCGGGCAACGCCACTGAAACCAGCGTTCCGGTGGTGGTCAGCCTGGCTGCACCAACAGCACCGGTCATCACCAGCACATTCAACGGTTCCATCACCCAGAAGAGCGTTGCCGTCAACGGCACCACCCAGGCCGGGGCAACCGTATCCCTGCGGGTCAACGGCGTGGTTGTGGCCCAGCAGACCGCCATCGGTTCAAGCTTCAGCTTCAGCAACGTCACCCTGGTTGAAGGGGATAACCTGGTGGCGGTCAAGGCCTCGAACCGCGGCGGTGAAAGCCCCTTCTGTGCCGACCTCAAGATCATTGTTGACACCGGTGCCCCCCAGGCAGCCGGTTCGCTTGCCGTCAAACAACTGGCCGCCGGTGCCCTGCAGTTCACCTGGACCGCCCCGGCCGGAGAAACGCCCACCGGTTACAACCTCTACGAATCAACCGCCAGCTTCAGCGCAGCCGGTGACAGCGGCGTCCGCAAGGTCAACAGCACCCCGATCAGCTACCTGCTCAAAGAACATATCCCGGCGGATGATACCCTGCGGTATTACGCAGTCAGCGCCATTGACGGAGCAGGCAATGAAAGCCCGCTCTCCAACCGCGTATCCATCGCATCGGACCGTGCCCTGCCGTCGGTGGCCCAGATCAGCTTCAGCACAGGTGGCACCACTCCGGCTGACAACACCTACGGCCCCGGCCCGTTGACCATCAGTCTCACCGTCAGTGAGGCGCTCAAGGAACTGCCGTTCCTCTCCCTTGAGCCCCAGAGCGGCTCACCGCTTGTGATTGCATTACAGAAAGCGGATGAAACCCACTTCAGCGCAAACGTCACCCTTGATGCAGCATCACCCAGCGGATCGACCACCTGGAAATTCTCCGGCAAAGATGCTGCCGGTAACCGGGGCAACAGCCAGGGGGCCGGACCGGTTCTTGATCTGCGCGGCCCCTCAGCCAGCATCACCGCGCCCCTTGCCCTGCTGAAAACCTCTGCCGGGCCGGTGGCGGTCAGTCTGACTCTGAATGAACCCTCCACCACCACCCCGGTGGTCACGCTCAACGGACCGGGCGGCAGCACGGCTACAGTTACCGGACTCAGCTCAGGCAACGGCATCATCTGGAGCGGCAGCCTTGATCCCGCCGGTCTTGCCGAAGGTCCGGGCAGGTTTGTGCTAAGCGGCGCGCGGGACCGGTTTAACAACCTTGGTTCCACTATCAGTTCCGGCGCCACCATTACTATTTATAAAAACAACCCGCCTGCCCCCTCCGTGCCCGGCGGTCTGACTGCCAAGGCGTTCAAGGGGGGCGAGGTCAAGCTGGCCTGGTTGGCGGTTACCGATGCCCAGGGATACCGGATCTACCGTAAAGGCCCAAGCGACAGTACAGCGCAACAGGTTGGATCAATTGCCTCCGGCTCCACCACCACCCACAGCGAGATCGTTACCCAGGACGGCAGCTACGCCTACAGCATCAGCTCGGTGGGCCAGATGGATGTGGAAAGCGCCCAGTCCGACCCGGTTGTCGTTACCACCGACAACACCGCCCCTGCGGTACCGTCCGGCCTGATGCTTTCCATGACCGGCAACGGTGTCAAGGCAGAATGGCAGAGCGGCGGTGGAGAGGCCGCCTACTACCGGCTCTACCGTTCCACTGAACCGATTACCGCCATCACCGGCCTGACTCCGGTGGCCACCGTCAAGTTGCTGGTGGCCTATGACCCCTCACCCGACGCAGCCAAACGCTACTATGCCGTCACCGCCATGGATGAACTGGGCAACGAGAGTACCCCCGCCGCTGCATCACCCTTTGACTTCCCGGTCATGCCGGTGCGGAACCTGCTGCTGACCAGGGTTGACGACGGCAAGCCAAGCCTTTCCTGGGAGGCCGGTGAGGCCGGACTGCAAGGCTTCCATATCTACCGTAACGGCAGCCGGATCACCGACACCCCCACCAGCTCCAGCAGTTTCAGTGACGGCTACTACAGCGGCGGTTCCGTCACCTACGGCATCTCCAGTGTCAGCGCCCAGGGCAGTGAAGGGCCGGTGCGCGAGGTTACCCTGCCGCAGCTTGTTATCGGGCTTAAAGACGGCACCGCCCTGCGCCGGGGGCTGCTGGAAAACATCATCATCACCGCTGCCCAGCCTGCCGGTTCGCAGGCAGGCCTGACCATTGACGGGGTTGCGGTCAAGATCGGTTCACTACCGGAAAGCACTGAACCGGGACCCTTTGAGGTGCCGGTTGATAAACTGCTGGAGATCGGCAAGGTGGCTGCCACCGAGGCCGGTGCCGACAACCAGACCGCCGTGGTGACCACACTGATCATGAAGCCGCAGGCCGGTGTCACCGTCAAACTTACCCGCAACCTGCTGGCAGGCGTGATTGCCGCCGGTGCGCCGCTGGAGCTGTTTAACGAACCGTTGATACGGGGTACCCAGGCCAGTATACGGCTGAAGCTGACCAACACCGGCTCGGTCCGCACCGACTATGTCACCTCTGAAAACAGCGGGCCGTCATCACAGATCAAGGTCCTGCTCAAAGACCAGGATGGCAATATTCTGGCCCAGGGGATGCTTAACCAGCGCAGCGGCAGCCAGGTGGTGGATACCGGCAGCTACGCCACCGCCCGGATTGAGCCGGGCCAGAGCTTCCTGTCCGACCCGATCAGCTTTGCCATCCCCTCCAACGCCCCCTACAAGGTTATCCTGGAGGCCAGGGTGGCCAACAGCTGGTACCACTACGGCCAGGCAGATCAGGTCACCGCTCCGGGCCGGAGCCAGACCGTGGAAACCACCATTGCCGATGTCTCCTACCTGGCAACGGCAGCAACCAACAAGGCCATCTATAAACAGGGGGAAACCGTCCTGATCAGCGGCACTGCCGTTTCCACCTCGGACAACAAACCGATGGCCAATGTGCCGGTCAAGATCGGCGTCTCCACCAAAGGCTTTGACCGTTTTGCCACCGTTAACAGCGATGCAAACGGCGCCTTCAGCTACAACTTTACCCCCGGCTCCAACGAGGCAGGCAGCTACAGCGTCTGGGCCACCCATCCCGACCTGTCTGGCCGTACCGTGCAGGCACAGTTCTCTATTCAGGGCTTGCAGGTATCGCCGCAACAGGCAACCATCCGGCTCTTGAAGGGGCAGGGCTACGACATCCCGGTCACTCTCACCAACCTGGGGGGCAGCCCGCTTACCGGTCTGACCTTCAGCAGCAGCGCCTCCTCCGGCCTGACCGCCGGTGTTGCGGTTCCGGGGGCAGAAACCCTGACCCCCGGCGAAACCCGCACCGTCAAGTTCCATGTGGCGGCTGATGCCGGTGCCCCTATCTCGGGTTACGCCAATCTGGAAATTACCACCGCCGAAGGTCTGGGCAACCGGGTGGATGCGGCGATCACCACCATTACTGCCATTCCGGTCATCACCACGGCCCCTTCCTATATCGATACCGGTCTGGTGCGGGGTACCCAGCGGATCGAGAGCTTCACCATCAAGAACACCGGTGTTGAAACCCTGATCAATCCCCGCATTGAGGGGCCGTCACTAAGCTGGCTCTCCTTAACCATTGACAAGAATATTGGCAATATTGCCGCCGGACAATCCCGCAGCATCGGTATCCTGATGCATCCAGAGGGTGAACTTCCCCAGGGGGTCTACAATGACCGGTTGGTAATCTATTCCGATAACCACATCCCCTACACCTACAACATCCAGGTCACGGTTACCTCCAGCGCCGTGGGCAATGTTCTGTTTGATGTGCTGGATGAACTGATGAAAGATGTTGCCGACGCCACCATTACCTTCCAGCATCAGACCCTGCCGGAACTGTACTACACCCTGAAGACCGGCAATGACGGTACAGCGTCACAGTTCGACATCCCGGAAGGGCGCTACACCTTCAACATCAGCGCAGCTGGGCGCAGGGCCTATGGCGGCAGTTTTGTGATCGTGCCCGGCACCACCACCAGCGTGCCGGTGGCCATGGAGGTTACCCTGGTATCGGTGGAATGGACTGTTACCCCGGTTACCATCACTGACCGCTATGAGATCACCATCAGTCAGACCTTTGAGACCGAAGTACCCACCTCGGTGCTGGTGGTTGAACCGGCCGTGTTGAATATGCCGGATATTGAACCGGGCGGCATATTTAACGGTGAATTCACCATCACTAACAAAGGTCTTATAACTGCACGGTATGAAGGGCTGAACTTCCCCTCAACCTACAATGACTACGAGATTGAAGTGCTGGCTGCATTCCCCATTGCCATTGACGCCATGCAGACCGTCACCGTTCCGTACCGTATAACGAGAAAGCAGGCACAGTAATGACAACGAACCAGATCCACCACATGTTCCCTAGAGGGCTTGTGCGAGCCGCGGTGCTCCTTGTTCTTATGTTGGCAACTGCAGTACATGCAGAGGAACGTAAGTGCTCAATTCTTGTGCCGATCAGCACCAACTGGGAACAGGTTATCTGCCCCAACAGCCCCAACGAGCGCACGGTAACCAAGACCGGCACCCACTATGTGGCCATGCCTACAGTATGTCCGGCTTCAGGCACGAACAGTGGTGGCGGTACGCCACCAATAACTGGCGGAGGAAGTGTATGGGGGTGGACTGGAACTGGAACTGGCCAGACCGGTGGTGGCGGTTGGGGCGGTGGTTCGGTACCCACGTTGCTGGACACCGGGGAAGACGAATGCGGTGGGGAGATACCACGTTGCCAAGGCGATAACTGCTGCACGGTCTGCACAAACTCGGTCGTAAAACTGGGCAGCGGCACCTATGAAGACAGCCAGACCGATATCGTTATCAAGAATAACGGTATGCCGGTCTCATTTGAACGCAACTACACCTCCCGTTGGACCTATATCGGTACGCGCCCGTTATTAGCGCCACTCACGGGACTGCGCCTCCAGAACCTTTTTGACGTCTCAAATAGCAGTAGGTGCGGCAGCCCTATCGGTATAGTTAGCACTGTTAGCGGCGGAGGCGGTGGAGGCGGTGGCTCAAATAGTGTCTCAGCGAGTTTAGGGATAAGAGGTAAGTATAGTTGTGGCGGCGTCATGCCCTTTCCGGTAGCGTTGCAAAGTACCTCATTCCAACCGCCACATGCTTTTGGCTGGACCTCTCCCTGGTTTGCAAAGATTAGCGATTTTGAAGACTATCTCGCCTACTTCAATGGTGAAGGTGAAATCATCTACTTTGTCAAAGGAAATGGCACGTCATACTCACCAGCCCCTGGAGCTGAAAAATATGCTGCTGCGCTGGGACTTCAAGTTATCAAGACCGACACCGGTTTTCAGGTTCTGGATAAAAGCGGTATCCGTAAAAACTTTGACCATGTCAGGACTGACAGTTGGTATGTGCTGACCTCGCTTGAAGACACTCACAGCAAGCAAATCAAGTTTGGCTATGACACCTATGAACGCCTGATATCCGTTGACGACAGTACTAATAACCGTCTTGCCACCCTCAGCTACGATGCAAACGGTAATTTGACTAAACTTGCAGACCGTGACGGTCGGGAAGTTACCTATACTGTTGATACCTTGGGACGTCTGGTGGAAGTCACCGGTGTACTGGGCGAAAAATCCAAATTTGAATACGATCAGGCAGGTGGTTTCAACCGCCTCCTTAAAAAGACCGACCCGGCAGGTCATGTCACCCAGATAGAATATAAACCAAGCCAACTGGTGGTCACCAAGGTCATTGAACCGGGCGGCACGGCCCGTACCTTTGCCTACGACTTCAAAGGCTACACCTTCTACTCCACCGACCTGCGTGGTGTGGTCACGGTCTTTAAGCTCAACAAGGACGGCAAGATCACCAGCATTACCAAAAACGGCCAGGCCGTTAAAACCATCAGCTACAGCACAGATCGCAGTGAAACAGCCACTGACGGCCTGGGCAACGTTACCACCATCAAGCGTAACGAACGTGACGACCCGATCCTGATCACTGACGCTGAAGGCAACCAGACCCGTATCGAGTACAACAGCTTTTGGAAGATCAGTAAGATCACCGATCCCTTGGGCAACGTTACCCTGTTTAACTACAACACCACCCAGGACCTGACCAGCGTCATTGATCCTGAAGGCAACCGCATTGATCTTGGGTATGACAGCTTTGGCAACGTCACCAGCATCACCCGTGGCAGCAGCATCACCCGCTACGCCTATGACAACCGCGGCAACGTCACCAAACTGACCGATCCCCTGGGTAATGAAACCACCCTGGGCTACGACACCTACGGCTTTGTCAACCGGATTACCGATGCCGTTAACACCAGCACCAACATCACCAACGACCTTGTCGGCAATCCGACCATGGTCGAAGACCCGCTGGGCAATAAAAAACGCTACAGCTACGACCCAAAAGGCAACATCGCCAGCACAACCGACCAACTGGGCCGTACCTACAGCTACAGCTACGACTACAAAGACCGGGTCACCAGCATCACCGACCCCTTGGGCAGCATCACCCGCTACAGCTATGACGGTGATGGCAACCTGCTGCAACAAACCACCAACAGCGGCACTGCTCAGGAACAGACCACCAGCTACAGTTATGACTTCCTAAGCAGACTGCAGACCGTCACTGACCCGCTGGGTAATGTAACCAGCCACAGCTACGCAGGCCCTGCCTGCCCGACCTGCAGCACCAACGCCCCAGGCCCTGCAACCATCACCGACCCCCTGGGCAACAACAGCCGCTACAGCTACAACAAAAACGGCAAACCAATACAGATCGTTGATCCTCTGGGTAACAGCACCCAACTGCTGCGCACCGCTCTCGGTCAGATCAGCCGCATCACCGATGCCAACAACAACAGCACCAGCCTTGGCTACGACAAAAACGGCCGCACCATCCGCCGCATCAACGCAACAGGAGGGATCACCCAACTGGGCTACGACCCCCTTGGCAACCTGAGCAGCATCACTGACCCCAAAGGCAACAGCACCAGTTTCAGCTACGACCTTGCCGGACAACAGATCAAGGAAACCCGTCCCCTGGGACAGAACCTGACCTACAGCTACTATGCCAACGGTCTCCTGAAAACAGCCACCGACCCCAAAGGCCAGACAACAACCTACAGCTACGATAAGGCCGGCCGCCTTATAGAAACAACTTATGCCGACAACACCAAAGACAGCTTTCAGTATGATGCTGTCGGCAACCTGATCGCCTACACTGGCCCCGGTATCAGCAGCAGCATACAGTATGATCAACTTAACCGTAAAACCCAGGAAACTGTCACCTATGGCGGATTCTCAAAAACATACAGCTACAGCTACGATGCAAACGGCAACAAACAGACCTTCGTAAGCCCTGAAGGCAAAACCTACAGCTACACCCACAACAAAAACAACCAGCTCACTGACATAACAGCAGACAACAAAACCATCACCCTTGAACACCAATGGATCAGGCAAACCAAGACAACCCTTCCCAACAACATAACCACCAGTTACGGCTACAACGCCAACAACTGGCTTGCAGCAATAGAAACCAAACAGAACAGTAGCACCCTAAGCAAACAGCAGAACAGCTTTGACAAAACCGGCAACATCACAACCAAAACCACAGAACAGCAGACAATCAGCTACAGCTATGATCCGCTCTACCAGCTTACCCAGGCCGGAGCAGAAACATTCAGCTACGACAATAACGGCAACCGGGCTGACAGCACAGCAGACGCCAACAACCGGATAAATGCCACAGCAACGGCCAGCTACAGTTACGACAATAACGGCAACACGATAGCCAAGACCGAAAACAACCAGACCACAACCTACAGCTACGATGCTGGCAACCGGCTGACCCAGGTAACACTACCCAACGGAAGCAGTGTCAGCTATGCCTATGATCCGTTCAACCGCAGGATCAGCAAGATAGCCAACAACATAACCACCTTTTACATGTACGCTGATGAAGGGCTGATCGGTGAGTACACCGAAACCGGCACAGCGAAGAAGACCTACGCCTGGTTGCCTGACAGCACCTGGGGCACCAACCCAATCAGCCAGACCGAGAACGGAATAACCTACTACTACCTGAATGATCATCTGGGTACGCCGCAGAAGCTGGTTGATGAAAGTGGCACAACCGTCTGGGCAGCGAGCTATGATGCGTTTGGGAAGGCGAGCATCACAACCAATACCATCAGCAACAACCTGAGGTTTCCGGGGCAGTATTATGATGAAGAGACAGGCAACCACTACAACTGGAACCGGTATTACGATCCGAGCACAGGCAGGTATACCCAGGAAGATCCGATTGGGCTAAAGGGGAAGGATTATAACTTTTACAGGTATGTCCAAAACAGCCCAACTGGTTGGGGTGACCCATGGGGGCTTATTACCTATATTCCACAAAGCCCCAATGATGGATGCCCACGTGGTGTTAACTGCCTAGATCCTGGGCCTCCAGAAAGTTATAATGATCCATCTGTATTTATTCCATGGGCAGGAACACCTGGTTGGGGAGGCGGAGTACGAGTTGTTCCAATTAAGCGAATACCTGCTAAAAAGGGCTTATGTGATTTTAAAAAATCTGTACCACAAAATGCGGAAGATGTTTTGGCTTACGTTAAATCAAATGGTGGACCTCCAAAAGGATTTAAAGGTGGAAGAACATTTCAGAATGACGGACGTGGTGGTGGACAGATGTTACCCAAAACTGGTCCAAATGGTGATCTTATTTCATATAAAGAATACGATATAACTCCTTATCAAAAAGGAGTTAATAGAGGTGGTGAACGAATAGTCGTCGGAAGCGATGGTAAAGCATATTATACAGATGATCATTATAGAACATTTAGGCCAATGAACTAGGAGGACTTTGTGAATATAAGCACTTTGACTAAAATAGATAAGCCTTGGATATATAGACTAAATTGTCAAGATTATATTATGTTTAAAAAAATATTAAATTTTAAAAATATTGATTTTTTTGTTTTAAATGGTTCTTTTATGAAAACGTCAGATGCTTTTTATGATGAACTTGTTAATAAAATTAAACTACCAGAATATTTTGGAAGAAACATGAATGCGCTTAGTGAGTGCTTGACAGACTCAGATATAATGCAAGGAGATATTTTTATTATATTTATTAAAAATGGAGATGATTTGTTAGTATCTGAGCCAAATGATTTTTTAGAGTCGTTTATTGATACACTTAGTTTAGTCGCTGATGAGTGGGCAACGCCAGTAATTGATAAAGAAATCTGGGATAGACCTGCAAAATCATTTCATACAGTAATTTGCACCAAAAGAGGCAATGTTGTTTTAGATAAGCTTCCCGTATTCAAATAGTATGGGAGGCGGAAGGGACGGAGGACACTAAAGGGGTCAGGTCTCAACTTTATACAAATATGATTTCTTTGCTATGCTTTCAGGAAAAAACAGGCAAGCAAGGAGGCGCAGATGGCTCGACCATTACGCATTGAGTACCCCGGAGCGCTGTATCATGTGACATCGCGTGGCAACGAACAGAAAGACGTGTTCAAGAACAGAAAGGACCGTGAGCAGTTTCTCTCATATCTGGAATCAGCCGCAGAGCGCTATGGAGTTGTCATTCACGCCTGGTGTTTGATGAGCAACCACTACCACCTGTTACTGGAAACACCGGACGGGAACCTGTCTCAGATCATGCGGCACATAAACGGAGCGTACACGACCTACTTCAATGTGAAACGCAAGAGGGCCGGTCATCTCTTTCAGGGCCGGTACAAGGCAATTCTCGTTGATGCCGATGCCTATGTAGCGGAGCTTTCCCGCTATATGCATCTTAACCCGGTCAGGGCCGGGATGGTCAAACAGCCGGAAGAACATGCATGGTCGAGTTATCGGCAATACGTCGGGCTTGCCGAGCCTCCTGTATGGATTACGACGAGCTTGATTCTCGGCTACTTCAACGCTAAAGACGCCAAGAACGCGTATCAAGAGTTCGTTAACCTCGCGTTGGAGCAGGAGATTGCAAACCCTTTGCAGAAGGTTGTTGCCCCAACGATATTGGGTGATTCCAATTTTGTCCGGGAGATATCGCGGCAACATCTGGCAGAAAAGCAGCCTGACCGGAATGTTCCGGCAGTCAAGAGACTGAGTCGTCCGACGCTTGAGAAGATCATCTCCGTAATCGAGAACGAAATAGGGGCGCAGGAGAGCCTGTCAAGGAACGTGAGCATCTACTTTTGCCACCGCTACAGCGGGGCGCGACTGCGGGAAATCGGTGAGCATTTCGGATTGAGCGATGCGGCGGTATCCCAGGCAAGCAGGAGGATGCGGGTCTCGTCGGAAAAAGACACGGCAGTGCGGGAGTTACTGAAAAATATCTCGAAACTATTGGGGTTGTAGGCGGTTGAGACCTGACCCCTATGAAAAGAATCATCAACCCGTTCTCTGACAATCGAATAGCGATACAGACCACCCGGCGGCAGAACATCTGTCGCCGGTAGTGGTGGACTTGGCAACATCATCGCCATCAAGCAAAGAGAAAATCTTCGAATTAAGGTTGCACATGCAAGGCGCAATAGCTATAATTCAGTCAGTTAACTGACGGAGTTACTATGTACATTCAGCAGAAGCAGCTTGAAAACTTAATAACGAGTGTCCAGCCAGGCAAGGTAGTGGTTGTATATGGTGCACGCCGTACCGGAAAAACAACACTGCTCAAGGAGTACTTGAAAGGCATTCAAGAATCCTACCTGTTTGTCAGCGGTGAGGACATAACAGTGCAAGGCTACCTTTCTTCCCAGTCGATCGAAAAGCTGGCCTCCTTTGTTGGTAAAGCGCGCCTGCTGGTTATTGATGAAGCGCAGAAGATTAACAATATCGGGCTTAACCTTAAGCTGATAGTGGATCATATGCCGGAAACACGGGTCATCGCTACCGGGTCTTCATCATTTGACCTCGCCCGTAACGTTGGTGAACCACTGACGGGCCGGAAGCGCACATTAGTTCAGTACCCGCTGGCACAACTGGAACTCTCGGCAAACGAACACCGGCATGAAACAGACGCGCGCCTGGAAGAGCGCTTGATCTACGGTTCTTACCCGGAGGTCGTACTGCTGCAGGGTAATCGTGAACGGGAACAATACCTGAAGGAGATCATCTCTTCGTATCTGTACAAGGATATCCTTGAACTGGAAGGTATTCGCCATTCATCCAAGATCAGCCGTTTGCTTCAATTAATCGCCTTGCAGATTGGGAAAGAGGTCTCCTACACTGAATTGGGAACCAGTCTTGGCATGAGCAAGAATACGGTCGACCATTATCTGGATCTGCTGGAAAAATCGTTCGTGATACGCAAGTTAGGTGGTTTTAGCCGCAATCTACGCAGTGAAGTGACCAAGAACAGCCGGTATTATTTTATTGATAACGGTATTCGCAATGCCCTGATAAATAACTTCAATACCGTTGACCTGCGCACGGATGCCGGGGATCTCTGGGAAAACTATCTGGTGATTGAACGGATGAAACGTCAGGAGTATCTGAGGGAAACGGCAAACAACTACTTTTGGCGCACCTATACCAGAAAAGAGCTTGATCTGGTTGAAGAACAAAACGGCCAACTGCATGGTTACGAAATAAAATGGGGGGATGCACGACCCAAGCCACCTAAGGAATGGTTGGATGCGTATCCGCAAGCTACCTGGAGTTTGATCAACAAGAATAATTATCTGGATTTCATTGCTGCTCCGGAGACTCTGTAACCTGTAAAAAGCAGTTGCCGCGGAGTCACAGCGGCGCAGAGATAATGAATGCCGGCATGCTGCCACACCAATTGATCCGGCAGAAGATTTACAAGAAATTTTCCTGATTGTGTGGTGACAGCGTAAGCAGCACCATCAGCCCAACCGGGCGGCAATCTTCATACGCTGCTTCCTTTCTTTCCCATCCCGATGACAATCGAATAGCGATACAGGCCACCCGGCGACAGATGTTGTGGCGCCGGACAACGGTTTGTTTTGAGAGGTGAACATGAAACGTCCCTGTGGTGCATGGCTTTGCCTGGCATTTGGCGTCTGGTTGTTGGGCGGCAGTGCTACGGCACTGGCCTCACCTGCGGCGGAGCGGGCGCAGCAACGCCTGGCAGAGCTGCTGCCCCGTGACAGCCGTTGGGGGCTGGCAGTAGTGGGGGTCTCAGACCGGCGGGAACTGCTGGCAGCGGGGGGTGCCACCACTCCGCTGCTGCCCGGCTCGCTGGTGAAGCTGCTGGTGAGCGGCGCTGCGTTGGAAGCCGCAAGTACGGGCAGGGGGCCGCAGTTTACAACCGAACTATACACCGCCGGGAGGATAGAGCAGGGGCGCTTGCTTGGTGACCTGTACCTGCGGGGCAGCGGCAACTGTTTTCTGGGTACGGCTCATCTGCAGAAGATGATTGAAGCCCTGAGGGTCGCAGGGATCAGGGAAATAACCGGCCGGGTAAAGGCTGATGGATCGCTATTCGATGTGAGAGGGCTTGATCGCCACAGGAACGGGGCTGCCTATGCAGCGCCGGGTGCTCTGGGGCTGGATCTGCATACCGCGGCCCTGACGGTGAGGCCGGGCAGGCCTGATGAACCGCCGCAGGTTATGGTTGAGCCGCTTAACAACGTTGTGCGGCTTGCCGTGTCAGCCAACAGCACGGAAGCCGGTAGCGCTACTCTGAAGGTTGTGCAGGGTAATGACCTCGCTTACCGGGTGGCAGGCAATCTGCCGTTACCGGCAGGGTCGCAGCGCAGCCGTTTTGGATTGGAAGCCCCGGCTCTGTATGCGGCCCAGAGCTTTACCAGTCTGCTGCGGCAAAACGGCATCACGGTACGTGAAGAGGCAGCACTGGGGGTGACACCGCAAGGCGCACAACTGTTCGCCCGCAGCGCCGGGCCGGGGCTGTCGCAGTATCTGGGGGAGATGAATCGTCACAGCCTGAACGTGGCTGCCGACAACCTGCTGCTGGCCCTTGGTGGTGCAATGCACGGGTATCCTGCCTCCAGGGTAAACGGTATCCGGGCGGTGTCGGCCCATCTGGAGCGGTTTGGCCTGCATGGTAACGAGGTGCGGATAACCGACGGTTCCGGCCTGCAGTTGCAGAACCGGCTTACGGCACGGGGACTGGCCCGTTACCTGGCTGCGGTGGCACAGCAACCCTGGTTCAAGGAACTGTACGGGAGCCTGCCGTCTGCCGGTCTGGAAGGCCCCCTGAAAAACGGCACCTTCAGAGATCGACGTTTCAGGGCCAAGACCGGCCATCTGGAGCAGGCCATTGCCCTGGCCGGATACGGGAGGGATGCACAGGACAGGTTAATCGCCTTTGTCCTGCTGGTGAACAGTGATAAGCCGCTGCCGCCGCTGGCGGAACGGCTATGGAGTGACACGATGTATTTCCTAGCCCATGAGGTACTGCAATGAAACAGTTTTTGTCATCTGTTGTTGTCTGTCTGTTGCTGGCGGGATGGCTTGTCCTGCAGGCAGCACCTGTTGAGGCGGCCTGTGCCAAGGTCTCAATCGAGATCCTGCAGGAGCTGACCATTGAGCGGACCGCCTTTGATGCCAAGCTGGTGCTGACCAACGGCATACCGGACCAGTCACTTGAAAATATCCGGGTGGATGTGGTGATACAGGATGGCAGCGGCAACCTGAAGAACGAGCTGTTTTTTGTCCGTCCGCCAAGTCTTTCCGGGATCAGCGGCGCCCTGGACGGTTCCGGTACGGTGTCAGCCGCAGGCCGGGGGGAGGCCCACTGGCTGATCATCCCGTCACCGGGTGCAGGCTACCTGTTGCAGGACGGTGCGCTAAAGCAGATTGGAGTGGATTACTGGGTGGGGGCTACCCTGTCCTATACGATTAACGGTCAGACCGAGACCGTGCCGATCAACCCGGCCAAGATCACGGTGCGGCCGATGCCGCAACTGGTGCTGGACTATTTTATGCCGTACAGCGTGCTGGGGGATAACCCCTTTACCCCGCAGGTGGAAGCACCGGTTCCGTATCCGTTGGGGTTGCGGGTGTTGAATGACGGCCACGGCACGGCCATGCGGCTGAAGATCGATTCAGCCCAGCCCAAAATTGTGGATAACCAGCAGGGCTTGCTGATCGCCTTCAGGTTGCTGGGGGCCTCGGTGAACGATAGTGCGGTATCGCCCTCGTTGGCGGTGGATTTCGGCGATCTGGCCAGTAAAAAGGCCGGTACGGCAGCCTGGCAGATGATCTCAACCCTGTCGGGCCGTTTTGTGGAGTTTAAGGCCAGCTTCAGCCACGCCTCGGAACTGGGGGGAGAGCTGACCTCGCTGCTGCGTGAGACCAACACCCATTACCTGACCCATATGGTGAAGGTCAACCTGCCGGGGCGGGACAGCAGGCTGGATTTTCTGGCCGATCTGAACGTGAGCAACGGGTATATCTACGAGTCGGAGATTCCCAACGGATCAAACAATATGGCTGATGCACGGTCGCCGGTGACGGTGTTGCAGCCGGTTGCACTGCCTGCCCGGCCCACCACGGAAAAACCGGCGGTTACCCTGGCCCTGGCCACCGGCAGCGCCACCGGATGGGTCTACACCAGGCTGCCGGACCCGTCTCAGGGGCTTTTGAAGCTGTTAAGCGTGACCCGTGCCGACGGGGTGAGGCTTGATGCCAACAATTTCTGGATTGATAAGGGGCTGGATCAGAATTATCAGAAGACCTGGGCCCTGCAGTTGCTCGATTACCGGGCAGATACCAATGCCCCGGGCCTCTATACCCTGGTCTTTACCAAACCGGACACCGATACCACGCCGCCGGTCACCCGGCTTGAGTTTGACGGCCCCTACAGCGGTAGCGACCCGGTCTATATCACCCCGCAGACCAGGGTTATTGCAGTTGCGGATGATAATGACGGCGGTAGCGGCATTGAGGGGATGTATCGCAAGCTAAATGGCAGCGATACTGAATTTGTCGGCTTTATGCCGTTTACCCTGACAACGCCGGGCAGCTCTACCGTGGAATACTACTCAGTCGACCGGGCCGGTAACGTGGAGACAACCAGAACCACCCGTCTGGTGGTGGATGATACCAAGCCGGTTATCAGCGAGTTTTCCGCTTCACCCACCAGCATTGCCCCCCATGCGCCGGTTGGGGTGACTGCAGCCCGGAGCCTCAATTTCAGCCTGACTGCCAAAGATACCACTGCGTCATTGCCGGTAACCATTGAGATCAGCCAGGGGGCAACCTTTGCTGCCGACAAGGTGGTCCGCACCCTGAAGGGAACTGCCGGCTCTGAAACAAAGCTGAGTCTGTTCTGGGATGGCAAGGATGCCGGGGGTAAAGCGGTTGCGGTCGGCACATATACGGCACGGGTGACGGTGACGGACGGTCTTGAGACCAGCCAGAATGCCGGACAGCACAGTGCCGTCAGTGAGCTGCAGCTGCAGGTGGTGGAGTGGCTTGTGGCGGAACCACTGGACCCCAATCCGTCAGCTGAGCAGAAATATCCCCGTATCTCCGGCACCAACGTGGTCTGGCAGGATATGCGTAATGGTAACTGGGATATCTATTTTAAAGACAAGGCAACCAATACCCTGAAGCGGATCACCAGCGATACCCGGAACCAGGAGTATCCGGCCATCGATGGCGATCTGATCGCCTGGCAGGACATGCGTAATGGCGACAGCGACATCTACGGCTTCAACCTGGCCACCAACAGCGAGTTTGTGGTCTACAGCGGCAACGGCAGCCAGGAACGGCCCGCGGTTGCCGGCCAGTGGGTGGCCTGGCAGGACAATCGCAGCGGCAACTGGGATATCTACCTTAAAAATATCACCACCGGTGAGGTGATTCAGGTCACCTCCCATGAGCGGGATCAGATCCGGCCGGCCTTGTCGGGAAGCGTGCTGACCTGGGAGGACTACCGGCATGGTGCGGCGGAGATTTATCGCTATGATCTGGCAAGCCGTACTGAATCCAGAGTAACCAGCGATGATCAGATCCAGGTTGAACCGGTGGTAGCGGGTAACACGCTGGTCTGGACCGATCAACGTAACGGCCTGAAAGAGCTGTTTGCCTTTGATCCGGTCAAGGGTGTGCGCCGGGTGGCAGGCGGCAGTGCTGATCGGTCTGCCCCGTCTTTGTCGGGTGACCGGCTGGTGTTTGTTGATTACGACGCCGGGCACGATGATCCCAACCTGTCGTTCCTGCTGCTTGGCTCAGGCATCGGGGGACAGTTGATCTCCCATACTGCGGCTCAGGAAGCACCGTCGGCAGGGCCGTTGTACCTGGTCTGGCAGGATGGACGTGACGGTAAATCACAGATCTACATAGCCGCGTTGGCGACCGAGGCGCCTGCTATTGAGTTGGAGCTGCAACCCGGCCTGAACCTGATTGCCGTCGGTGAGGAACTGGCCACAGCCTATCCGAGCGCCTCAGCCCTGTTGGCAGCCAAGGGGACGGAACTGGGGATTGAACGGATCATGGCGCTGGATGCGCAGCATACTACCTACCGCAATGCGGCTGAGTACGATTTCCCGCTGACAAAGGGGTTGGGATTGACCGTCTACGTCAACCGCAAGGGGACATTACGGGTTGCAGCAAGCGGCGAGACCGCCAGTCATACCCTTTTGCCCGGCCAGAACCAGATCGGCATGCTGACCGTGCCGTACGGCTATACGGCGTATCAACTAGCCCGCTCCATTGGCCTGGACAACCTGCGCAGCGTGCGGCGTTTTGACAGCAGCACCGGCCTCTGGCAGACCGTAACGGTTAAAGATGCCGTCAGCGGACCGGTCGGCCTTGATTTCACCATCAAGGCGGGTGATGGCCTGATTGTGACGGTGAGAAACCGGGTGGACGGATGGGCACCATGATACGTCGCATTCTGTTTTTTGCCTTACTGGCGACGCTGCTGCCCGCCATGGTTTGGGGGGCGGGACCGCAGCAATGGATCAAGCCGCACCGGTTGATGGAGCTGATCCGGGAGGGAAGTGCCCTCTGGGTGATTGATATCCGCCCTGCAGGCGCCTTTGCCCAAGGGCATATTGAGGGGGCACTGCATATCCCCCTTGAGCTGCTGAAGGTGAAAAACCTGCCGGCCAACAAGATGCTGGTACTGGTGGATGACCGGCTGGGGCTGACGGCTGCCGGAGAGGCTGCGGAGCTGCTGCGCAAAAAAGGGCATGACAAGGTGTACCTTCTGGAAGGCGGGATGCCGCTCTGGGAGGCGGAACGGCTACCGCTGGCCGGTACAGCGCAGGGACGCATCTTCCGTCAACTGCTGCCTGAAGAGCTGGCCAGGGCAGGGGAGTCCCGGAAAAAGCTGAATATGTACGACCTGCGCGAGAAGGCCGAGCAAACAGCTGCGCCGCTAAAAGGTGCCGAGCCGGTGACAGGTGCAACACTTGAGCAGCGCCTGACTGCTTTGCGGGAACGGTTGCTGCGTGAATCGGGCAAGGGGGCGGCCAGCAGGCTTGAACCGGTCGCCCGGCCGGTGGTGCTGGTCTTTCCGCTCCGCTCGGAACCGCTGAAGGAGCTGGAGCGGCGGTTTCAGGATGTGGCTGGTGATATCCGCTATATGGAAGGCGGCCGGATTGAGGCAGAGGCCCAGCAGGCTGCAGGCAAAAAGAACATGACAGGCGGTTGCAAAACCTGTCCCGGAGGTCGCTAGCTATGGTGAAACGGGCAGTTTTAACTCTTGTGCTGGGGATTGCATGGCACGGCATGGCATGGGCGGTTCCCGAGCTGACAGGTGTGCGGGTCTGCGATGTGACGCCGGGCTCCTTTGCCGTGGTCTGGCAGACTGATCTGGCAGCTGAGCCGGAGCTTGAGCTGTACGAAGACGCGGCCATGTCACAACGGATTACCGAAGGGGTGCAGGTGACCGCCATGCCTGATCTCCCGGCAGCGGTGGCTGCTGCGGCAAAGAAAAAAGGGATCATGAAGGTCAGGGTCTCCGGGCTTGCAGCCAACAGGACGGTCTATCTGCGTGCCGTTACCCGTGATCCGGCCAATAGCGCCAGTGTGGGCTATTCCCCCGTGCAATCGGCTACCACCACCAAAGAGGTCCGTCCCTACCGCATTGCTGAAGACGGCAGCCTGCCGCCACTTTCAAACTCCATGCTGGCGGTGCGGATATACATTCGTCCCAACGACCTTTCCGAGGTGCCCGGCCTGGGTGATCTGGTGGTGCTTGAATCACCTGCAACCGCCTGGCCGGTCAGCGCCTTTGTGGGGGCCGGTGCCGTGTCGCCGGAAGGTGTACTGGATCTGAATAATCTGTTTGGCAAGGACCTTTACAGCCTGGAGGTGAAAGGCGGCGAAAAGGCCCAGTTGCGGATATACCGCGGCAATACCCTGGCTACGCTCTACCACTACCGGCGTTTCCCCTCCAACGGCGATGGTGTCTCCGTGGGTATGCCGGTCAAGGGGTTCTTTGCCGATATCAACCTGGACGGCAGCGTTGATGAGCTGGATCTGGCGGAGTTCCGTGCGTATTACCGGACCGGACCCCAGGATACGGCCTACAACCCTGATTTCAACTTTGTGGAGGACCCGGACGGCAAGGTTGATGTGCAGGATTTTGTCAGGTTCGCCCGCGAATTCGGGCGGACGAACGTGGAATAGGCAGTCGCCTTGATGAACAGCATGTCGTGTGAGAGGACCTAAAACGATGGCCTGGACAAGACAGAGTATAATGGTGCTTGTTTTTGCGTTGGTAACCTGCCTGTGTAGCGGCAATGCGACGTTTGGCGCCGGTCTGAAGGTGGTGCCGTCTGCCGGACGGGTACAGCCGGGTGAGCTGTTCTACTTTGATCTGGTGGCAGAGGGGATTCCTGCTTCCGGTCTGAGCGGGGTACAGTTCAGGTTGAAGGTGGATGTGCCGGGCGTCAAGCTGACCGGTCTCAGCGATGTCTCTCAGGCGGCCGATAATCAGGTGGCCGTTGCTGCACCCCTGCTGCTTTCTCCACCCACTGCCCACCATTCCGGGATAGGTGAGCTGCTCTGGAATTCCAAGGGGAGCAATGGCTTGCTGGTGATGGAAAACGAACCGTTTACCAACGGCTCGGCCCTGTTCACCCTGGCCCACACAAGCGGAGCCACGCCTTTGTCCGGCAATGGTGTGATTGCCCGGTTTGCCGGGAGGGCCGGGTCCGCAGTAACTGCGGAGCGGATTGATATCAGCCTCTCTGATGTGATGCTGCTGGACAATGGTCCGGCTTACCCCCTTGAGTATGTAACCAACGCCTCAATCCAGCTGGCCTGCAAGGCTGTTGTACCGTCTCTGGCCGGTTTGAGTCTTGCCCAGGCCCAGTCTGCCCTGACGGCTGTCAATCTCAAGCTCGGTACGCTGTATGAAATCAATAATGATGGCAGCAAACCGCTGAATCAGGTTCTGGAACAGTCTGCAGTTGCAGGCAGTGAACTGACCTGCCAGAGCCCGGTCAACCTGGCAATCAATATTGCGCCGGTTGAGGTGACCCAGGTTGTCTCTGCGGATAAACAGCACGATGACACAGGCACGGTCATCCTGGCCTGGAATCCCTCTGTCTCTGCTGATACGGCGGGTTACCGGATCTATGCCAATACAACGCTGCTTAAACAGCTGACAGGCCCAGCCGCCAGCACTGCCGAGGTGAGCGGCCTTGCCAACGGCGTTGCCACGCCTCTTACTGTCAAGTCCTACGATACTTTTGGCAACGAGAGCAGCGGCGTAGCGGTGCAGGCCACTGCTGTTGATGATGTCTTGCCGGTTATCAGCATTGCCGGTATCAGCAGCGGCAAAAGCTACAACAAAGCGGTCAGTCCGGTCGTAAGCATTGTGGAAACCAATCTTAAGACCAGCAGCATCACGGTTGATGGTGTGGCATTCAGTTCCGGCGGCAGCATAGCCTCTGCCGGCAGCCACATCCTGCAGGTCACAGCAGAAGACCTGTCCGGCAATGTTGCAACCTCTTCGCTGAGTTTTACCATCGACATGGAGGCACCGGTCCTGACGGTTACGCCTGTTACAACACCGGTTACCCAGCCCTCTGCCGTGCTGACCGGTACTGTTGAGGCCGGGCTGAACGTCACGGTTGCTCCCCTTTCCGGTGCCAGCACCGGAAGCATTGTCTATCCTGCCGCCAACACCTGGAGTTGCCCGGTTGCTGACCTGGTGACCGGCCCGAACACCTTTACGATTACCGCAACTGATCTTGCCGGTAACACGAGCACCGTATCCGTTGTGGTGACCTATCTCCGCGGCCCTGTGGTTACGGTCACACCAGCCTCAATCCAGGCCGACCAGACCGTACCCATCCAGCTGGCAGTATCAAATAGTGCACCTCAGGGTGGTGCGTTACTGGTTGAGCAGTTTGTCGATGCCAACAAGAACGGACTGGTTGATGCCGGTGACTATGTGATCCGCTCGTTCAGCATCACTGACGGCGTGGCTTCCAGTGATGCCGGTCTGCCCGGTGATGAGGATGGTGTGGTAAACGGGGCAACAAGCACCAGCCTGACCACCTATCTGACCGGTGATCTGTATCATGCCCCTGCCAGTTACCTTATCCGGGTAACCCAGGGCAGCCTCTCCTCTGTTGCCCCCTTTGCGGTTGCAGCAGCGCCCCAGGCCCAAGCCGTGAGCGGTATGGTTACGGATGGAACTAATCCGCTGCCCGGTGCCCTGGTCCGTCTGTCCGACAGTGCCGATCGGCATATCGCCTTTAGCGTGGCAGATGAGACCGGACGTTACACCCTGCAGGCAGCTCATCCCGGCAGCTATTTCATAACTCCTTTGTTGTACGGTTATGGATCACCGGCACCCGCGGCAGTTACCCTTGCCTCCGGTCAGATTCTTGTTGATCAGAATCTTGCTGTCGTGCCGGGCAGCTTCCATCTTACCGGAACCGTCAAAGATGAAACCAGCACGACCGGTATTCAAGGGGTCTGGGTCTGGGCCAAGGGCCAGAACACCAGTGCTGTTGCCCTGACCGCAGCTGACGGTAGCTATGACCTGTCACTACCTGCTGGTCAGTACAGCCTTTCTGTGAGTACTGATCCGTCAGAGCCAACCGCCTTTGCCAAAGGCTATCTGATCAACACGGTTCAGGCACCTGTTGTGAGCCTTGTTGCCGACAGCGCCAATAATGACTTCTTCCTGCCCAGGGGGGCATACGTCGTGAGCGGCAGGGTGCTTGACCAGTTTGGCAACGGGCTGTCCGGCATCCCGCTTCAGGGTGAACTTGCCATTGTTGCTGGCAGTAGTGAAATCGTGACAAAGCGTGTGTCCGGCATCGATGGCACCTATCTGCTGCCACTGATCAGCGGTGAACAGTGGAGGATCTCCCTGGAGCCAACCTATGCCGGTCTGAATAACCTGATCGGCAGTTCAATCCGCAACTACTCAACCAACGGCAGCAACTCCACCGGCATGAATATCGTCACCCATCCCGTTACTGCCTGGGTGCAAGGGGTGGTCAAAGACTCTGCCAACACGCTGCTTGGTGGTGTTACGGTGGTACTGCGCAATGCCGATTCCTCAATCATCGCTTCAACGGTGACCGCTGTTGACGGCAGCTACCGGATCGGCGCCTATGGCGGCAGCTGGTATGTCAAGGCGCAGACGGAAGAGAAGGGGCTGCATCCGGTTGCAGAGCAGACTGCCGTGCTGACAGACAGCCAGACAACCACGCTGGATTTTGTGGTGGATGTCACCCCGCCGGTCTTTGCAATCAATCCGGTGACCACACCGACCACGGCATCGTCTCAGACCATTAGCGGTACTATTGAGGCCGGAGCAACCGTGCTTGTTTCTGTGAACACCTCCGCGCTGGCCGGGACAGTCACCTATCCGACCACCACAACCTGGAGCTGTACGATAACCGGACTGGCTGAAGGGGCCAACACCATCACCGCCACGGCCACCGATACGTCAGGGAACCAGGCCACCGCAACCGCACTAATTACCTATGCAAAGCCTGTTGGACCGGACCTGATTGTGACGGCGATCTCACTGCCGGCCACACTGAATTCAGGAGAAACGGTTCAGGTTCAGGTTACCGTCAAAAACCAGGGCACGCTAAAGGCCGGCAAGTTCTATATTGGCCTGTATCTGTCCAGCGACGGCACCATTACTACCGGAGATACCTTCCTCAGCCATGAATATCTGAGTTCTCTGGCTGCCGGAGCAGAGGTGTCCTATACGACCAGCATCACACTGCCCAAAAATGCCAGCGGGACCTACTATATTGGGGCCATTGCTGACACCAGGGGTAAAACCACTGAATCAGATGAAACCAACAACACGTTTGCTGTAGGCCCGGTCAGTATTGGCCATGGCCCGGACCTGGTGGTGGCAGCGCTGGGGGTGCCGACCAGCCTTGTTTCCGGTCAGACTGTCAGTGTGCCGGTTGCCATCAGAAACCAGGGCACCGGAGCAGCCGGCAAATTCCATATCGGTCTGTATCTGTCCTCTGACAGCACCATCACAACCAGTGACACCTTCCTTGGTGAAGAATATCTGAGCTCACTGGCTGCCGGTGCCCAAAGGACATATACCACCAGTATCAGGCTTCCTGCCAATATCAGCGGAACGTACTATATCGGAGCTGTTGTCGATTCCAAGGGGGCAATTGCGGAGTCTGATGAAACCAACAACAGCTTTGAGGTCGGGCCGATTGCCATTGGCTTCGGTCCTGACCTGGTGGTGGCAGCGCTGGATGTGCCTTCAAGTGCCATGTCAGGACAGACAATCAACGTGCCTGTAACGATCAAAAACCAGGGCACCGGGGCAGCCGGTAAATTTTTTATCGGGCTGTATCTCTCCAAAAACAGCACTGGTGCGTCCGGGGATATATTGCTGGGCAAGGAATACCTGAGTACGCTTGCTGCCGGGGATGAAAGGTCGTATACAACGCGGATCAAGCTGCCGCACCATATAAGTGGGGCATACTATATCAGGGCAGTTGTTGATACAAAGAATGATGTCAGCGAGTCTGAAGAAGCCAATAACAGCTTTGCGGCAAGACTAACGGTGCTTGCAAAGTAGCAAAAGTAGGTAAGGACAGGCTTTCTGGCCTGGGGATTCAGACGCGGTACAAGGCATGACCCGCCACGGCAGTGTTCTTTTTCGGGTTGGATTTGTGTTTGACGACACAATTCCAGCTGGAATCAGGCACTGCCGTAGTTTTTTATGTGAAGCTGTTCTGTGCCATCCCCCATGCGGGAAAGCAGCTGTTGAAAACAGGAAATAACGTCTATATAATGCCTCAGCAAGTTTGAACTCCAAGGACGGCAAGTCTTGATCTACTCCCGGATCCCAACGTACTTGTTTGATTGAAGCGCTCTCCTGTCGTTCTCGGTTTCTGACTTTCGTGGTTTGTTGATAAATTTATGATTGTGAAAAGTGCTGATATCCTATGGAGTCGATAGTTCCCAACCTTAATAAAAAGTCACAGATGCGTGTAAGCCACCGGCTGGTGCTGGTGGCTTTTTTTACCATCCTGCTGTCCGGCAGCTGGCTGATCTGGGAGACGGATGCGGTTGACCCACCTGCTGCCTCGCCAACGGACAAGGCGCAGGAGGATCTGTCCCGGATTGAGTACCCCAGCCAGAAAGGGATGCACTGGCATCCTCACTTTGTACTTCCGAATGAAACACTGGAATCGCTCTACGGCAATGATTGGGTCTGGGTGGCCCGTTTCAACCGGGTTGACCGGCGGCATGTCTATCCCGGCATGACCATCAAGGAACCGGAGCGGATGGAGGATATCAGGGGGTATGTGCCCCTGCCGAAAGAACTGCCCGCTGCAAAGCCCCACCGTAAATATATCCTGCTGGATCTGACTGAACAGTGGATTGGTGCCTATGAGCGCGGCGTGCTGAAGTTTTCCATGCCTGCAGCCACTGGAAAGGCCGGCACCGAAACCCCGGTTGGTACTTTCAGGGTCAGCGCCCGCCATCAGACCCACACCTCCTCATTGTACAAGATCGACGGTGAAGAAGGAGGGCAGTATCCGATGGATTATGCCCTGCGTTTTCACATTGACGAGAAGAATATCGGCTATTGGATCCATGCCCGCGACCTGCCGGGCCGGCCGGCCTCCCACGGCTGTATTGGCCTGTATGATGAAGAGATGCAGGAACGTACTTTTGGCATGCCGGAAAAGCCGGTTCTGATGGATTCGCGCAAACTGTATGAGTGGGCGGTGCCTGACAGTGAATACGGCGATGATTATGGTGATTTTGAAGAGATAGCGAACGGCCCGGTTCTGGAGGTTCGAGGTGCCCTGCCGGTATACCGCTAGGGAGAAAGTGTTTTCTCTTTTCCTTATGATTGCTCTGGGCTAGTATGACCCGTTATTTTATTTCAATTCGAGGCACCTATCTGTGGATAAACTGATTATTAACGGCGGCAGGAAGCTGAAGGGCGAAGTAACGGTCAGCGGCTCCAAAAACGCCTCCCTGCCGATCTGTATCGCTGCTGCCCTGGCTCCCGGGGCCAGCACCATCACCAATGTGCCCCGTCTGCGCGACATTACTACCACCGCAAAGCTGCTGGAGTCTCTGGGCGCCACCATTGAGCGTCACGAGAATACCATGCGGATTGATGCCGGCACCATTAATACCGTTGAGGCCACCTATGATCTGGTCAAGACCATGCGGGCTTCGGTGCTGGTGCTTGGGCCGCTGTTGGCTCGCTTTGGCCGCTCACGGGTCTCGTTGCCCGGCGGCTGTGCCATCGGCGCCCGGCCTATTGATCAGCACCTGAAGGGGCTGAAGGCGCTGGGGGCCGAGATCAGGCTTGAGCACGGCTATGTTGAGGCGGTTGCCAAAAGGGGGCTGAAGGGGGCCCGGATCAATTTTGATGTCTCTACCGTGGGTGGCACCGAACATTTGATGATGGCTGCCGCCATTGCCAAAGGTGAGAGCATACTGGAAAATGCTGCCCGTGAGCCTGAGATCGCTGATCTGGCTGATTATCTGAACAGGATGGGGGCCAAGGTTGAGGGGGCCGGTACTGACACGATCCGTATTCAGGGGGTGTCTGAATTGACCCCGGCAGCCTATGAAGTGATGCCGGACCGGATTGAGGCCGGTACCTTCATGTGCGCTGCTGCCATTACCGGCGGTGATGTCAAGATCAACGGCATGAAGCTGGAACATCTGGATGCCCTGACCTTCAAGCTGATGGATGCCGGTGTGGAGATCACCAACCGCAATGGTGTCGTCAGGGTTAAAGGGCCCAAACGGCCCCAGTCAGTCAATATCAAGACTCGCCCCTATCCCGGCTTTGCCACTGATATGCAGGCCCAGTTCATGGCGTTGATGTGCGTTGCCGAGGGGGCCAGCGTTATCTCCGAAAACATCTTTGAGAACCGCTTTATGCATGTCTCGGAACTGCTCCGTTTTGGTGCCGACATCACGGTGGAGGGCAATTCCGCCACGGTCAAAGGGGTCAAGAAACTGTCCGGTGCGCCGGTCATGGCAACTGATCTGCGGGCCTCGGCCTGTCTGGTGCTGGCCGGTCTGGCAGCGGAAGGGACCACCGAGATCCAACGGATTTATCACCTGGATCGCGGGTATGAGCAGATCGAAACCAAGCTTGCCGGTCTGGGGGCTGATATCCAGCGGGTGTCCGAGCCATGAATAATCAACTGACCATTGCCATCCCCAAGGGCCGTATCCTGACCGAGTCGATTGAGCTGTTTGCCAAGATCGGCATCCATCTGGAGAGTATGCTGGAGGACTCCCGCAAGCTGATCTTTGAGTATCCGGAGCAGAACCTGCGGGCCTTGATCGTCCGGGCCACCGATGTCCCCACCTATGTGGAGTACGGTTGTGCCGACCTGGGGATTGTGGGTAAGGATACCCTGCTGGAGCAGGATAAAGACCTCTACGAACCGCTGGATCTCAAATTCGGTTACTGCCGGATGATGGTGGCAGAGCCGGCTAACCTGACCAAAAGTGATGATCCCGGCCGCTGGTCCCATATCCGGGTGGCCACTAAATACCCCCATGTGGCAGAGAAGTACTTTGCCTCCAAAGGGGTGCAGGCCGAGATCATCAAGCTGTACGGCTCTATCGAGCTGGGACCTCTGGTGGGGCTTTCGGAGCGGATTGTGGATCTGGTTTCCACCGGTGAGACTTTGCGTCAGAACGGTCTGGTGGAGGTTGAAACCATTGCCGAGATCACCACCCGTCTGGTGGTGAACCGGGCCTCGCTCAAGACCAAGCACCAGCGGATTCGCGGGATCATTGACGGGCTTGAGCAGGTACTTGCCAACAAGGAGTAAGAACGTGTTGTTTCTTGATATCAATGAGACTGATTTTGATAGCCGTTTTGCCGCCATCCTGACCCGTGGCGAAGAAACTTCGCTGCAGGTGACCGAGGTGGTGCGGGGGATTATCAAGGATATCCGTAACAGCGGTGATGATGCCCTGCTGGAGTATACCAACCGCTTTGATCGTCTGGGACTTGCCGATGCAACCGGGCTGGAGATCGCTTTAGCCGAGATTGAGGCTGCGGTTGCTGCCGTGCCTGCTGACGACCTGGCAGCCCTGCAACTGGCGGTTGAACGGGTGGCCCGTTTCCATGAAAAACAGAAGCAGCAGACCTGGCTGTCAACCGAAGAGAGCGATATCCTGTTGGGGCAAAAGGTAACCCCGCTGAACCGGGTCGGCATTTATGTGCCGGGCGGCAAGGCCAGTTATCCCAGCAGCGTGATCATGAACGCCGTACCGGCCAAGGTGGCCGGGGTGCGGGAAATCATCATGGTCTGCCCTACGCCGGGTAATGAGATCAATCCGGCGGTGCTGGCTGCAGCAAAACTTGCCGGTGTGGACCGGATCTTCAGGGTCGGTGGAGCCCAGGCCGTGGCTGCCCTGGCCTACGGCACCGCCAGTATTCCCAAGGTGGATAAGATCACCGGGCCGGGCAACATCTATGTGGCAACTGCCAAGCAGTTGGTCTTTGGGCAGGTGGGGATTGACATGATTGCCGGTCCCAGCGAGATCCTGGTGATCAATGATGGCACCGGCAATCCGGCCCATATTGCAGCAGATCTGCTGTCACAGGCTGAGCATGATGAACTGGCCTCCTCGATCCTGATCACCACTGACCGTGGTTTTGGCGAAAAGGTAGCCGCAGAGGTAGAGCGCCAACTGACACTGCTTTCACGCGAATCGATTGCACGGGCATCCTGGGATAAGTTCGGTGCCGTGATCGTGGCTGGCTCGCTTGAAGAGGCTGCAGCATTCTCCAACCGGATCGCGCCGGAGCACCTGGAGCTGGCTGTGGCTGATCCATTCGGCCTGCTACCCTTGATTGACAATGCCGGGGCGATCTTCATGGGACACTGGACCCCTGAGGCAGCCGGAGATTATCTGGCCGGTCCCAACCATACCCTGCCAACGGGCGGCACAGCCCGCTTCTTCTCACCGCTGTCGGTGGATGACTTTGTCAAGAAATCCTCCATCATCAGCTTCTCTGAGCAGGGGCTGAAGCGGCTGGGTGACCGGATTGTGCAGATTGCCGGGCTGGAGGGGCTGGAAGCCCATGCGCGGTCGGTCAGTGTAAGGCTGGAGGAAGGCAAATGACCCCACTGCGCCCCGCCATTGCCGCCATGGCAGGCTATGTGCCTGGCTTTCAGCCACCGGACATCGCTTCCTGGATTAAGCTGAATACCAATGAGAATCCCTATCCGCCGTCGCCCAAGGTAAAAGAGGCGATTCTGGCTGAACTGGGTGATGATGCTGCTTTACTGCGGACCTACCCCAGCGCCTCCAGCGAGAAGCTGCGTGAAGCAGCAGCTGAGCTGTACGGTTTTGACCCTTCCTGGATCATTATGGCCAATGGCTCTGATGAGGTGCTGAACAACCTGATCCGCGCCTGTGCCGGTGAAGGAGAGGAGATCGCCTATGTGCATCCTTCCTACTCCTACTACGCCACCCTGGCTGAGATTCAGGGGGCCAAGGTGCGTACCTTTGGGCTGACTGATGATCTGCAACGGATTGCGGATTTTCCTGAGCGCTACAGCGGCAAGCTGTTTTTCTTGACCACCCCCAACTCGCCGCTGGGGTTTGCCTTTCCGCTTTCCTATGTGGAGGAACTGGCAACCCGCTGCGATGGCCTGCTGGTGGTGGACGAGGCCTATGCCGACTTTAATGACTGCAATGCGCTTGATCTGGTCAGGCGCTATCCTAATGTGGTGATTACCCGCACCCTTTCCAAGAGTTATGCCCTGGCCGGCATGCGGCTTGGTCTGGCCATTGCCCGGCCTGAGATTATTGCTGCCCTGGACAAGATTCGTGACCATTACAACCTGGATCGCCTGGCCCAGGCCGCCTGTGTAGCGGCCCTTCAGGATCAGGAGTACTTCAGGAAACGCTGTGAGCAGGTGGTGGCAACCCGGAAGTTTTTTGTAACAGAGTTGCAATCTTTGGGATATGCGGTATTAGAAGCTGCCGGCAATTTTGTTTTTGCCTCACCACCGGACCGGAATGGCCAGCGCATTTACGATGGGCTGTATGCCCGTAAAATTCTGGTGCGTCATTTCAGTGATCCGTTGCTTTGCCACGGGTTAAGGATTTCAATCGGCACCCGTGCAGAGATGGAGCAGACCCTGATTGCCCTCAGGGAGATCGGTTAACAAGGAGGAGTAGCATGCAGCTTTCTGAGATGCACACCCGTTGTGGCCAATGTCATTTCAACTACTCTCGGATTGATACCGAGGCCTGGGGACGTTTCAGCTCCCGCCGGATTATGTGCCCCATCTGCGGCTGGACCGTCTATGAAGAGCATCGCTGGGACGAGAGTGGTGAGTCTGTGCTGATGAAGAGAAATGAGGCCCAGGGATTCGGGGCCTACCGTCTGATTCCGCCGGGCGGCTACACCGGCTACAATGCCTTTCACTCAGAGCCGCCCCCAGAGGTGCTCAATAATATCAAGGAACTTTTGACTGAAAAAGGCTGGAAGGGCTACCTTTCGGTTTGGGACAGTAAAGAGAAAAAGGCGAAGCTGGTGACCGGGCACCCCCTGAACAAGTTTGATCTGGCAGGGGTCAATGGCAGCAAGTGAGGAACAGTATGAAACGAACGGCAGAGATTGATCGCAGTACCTCGGAAACAAGGATTCATCTTAAGCTGACAATTGACGGTACCGGCCTGTCAGCGATCCGGACCACGGTTCCGTTTCTTGATCATATGCTGCACCTGTTTGCCCGGCATGGTCTGTTTGACCTGACTGTCGAGGCCCAGGGGGATATCGATATCGACTTCCACCACACGGTTGAAGATATCGGGATTGTTCTGGGTGAGGCATTCCGCCAGGCCCTGGGGGATAAAAAAGGAATTGTCCGTTACGGCACGGCCCGGATCCCGATGGATGAGACGCTGGCTGATGTGACGGTGGATCTGTCCGGGCGCCCCTATCTGGTCTATAATGTGGATCTGCCCAAGGTCAAGGTGGGGGAGTTTGATGCGGAACTGGCCCGTGAGTTTTTCCAGGCCTTTGCCAATAACTGCGGCTGTAACCTGCACCTGAATCTGCTGTATGGAGAAAATGTCCACCATATTATCGAGGCCTGCTTCAAAGGTTTTGGCAGGTCTCTGGATAGCGCCACCCGTCAGGATTCGCGTCTGCACGGGGTGATGTCCACCAAGGGCGTTCTGTAGTTTTTAGCGGGATTCGTTACACGCAAAGAGGGGCAGCCTGTTCAGGTCTGCCCCTCTTTGCGTGTCAAACAGTTTTTAGCTCTACTTTACTTCCTTCAATAATACCTTGGCCTTTTTGGCCTCATCACTCTTGGGATAATCGCCGATCAGTCGTTTTAACAGGTACTGGGTGCTCTTCAGGTCTTTTAGCGCCTTAAACGACAGGGCCTGCTTCAGCATGGCAGCCGGTGCCTTTTCTTTTTTGGGATATTGCTTGACCACTTCCTGGAACTCAAGGATGGCCTGTTCGTAGTTCTTTTCACCATAATAGGTCTCCCCGATCCAGTAGCGGGCATTGGGTACCAGGTCATGGCTGGGGTTTTTTTCGATAAAGCTGGTCAGCTGGGTACGGGCGCTGGGCATGTCACCAGCCTTAAAGGACTCAAGTCCTTTAAGGTACAGGGCATCGGGTGTTACCTCTTTGCCGGGGGCGGAGCCGTTTTGAGCAAACTCTTTCATCCGTTTGTTCAGCTCATCCACGGCGACCTGCAACTTGACGATCCGGTCTTCAAGCGCCACGATCCGGCGGTCTGAATCTTCACGGTAGCGGGCCAGTTCTTCGACAGGCTTTTTGATGGCCAGCCCTTGGTCGTCAAGTTTACCGGCCATCAGTTGGAGGTCTGTCTTAAGGCTGTCAAGGTTTGCCTGAAGGTCGGCATCCCCCTTGCGTAGTGCTGCAAAGTCAGACTTGAAGGTCTTTTCTCCCTCCCTCGCCGTACCCAGATCTTTTTCAATGGTATAAATGCGATTCTTGGTTTCATCGACATCACGGCGTACCGCTTCAACAGAACCTGTTGAGGCACAGCCCCCTGTCAATGCCAGCATCAGACAGCCGGATAGAATCCAGACTCGTTTCATTAGGTGCCCCCTGTGGATGACTAACATTGTGTGATTGAACTTTATACCATGCAGCCTCTTGTGTTGACAAGCGTGCCGTTGGCCTGTCGTGTACTTTTCAATTGACAAACAGGGCGGATTCTTTTAACTATTTTTCGTTTGAGTTTTGGCAGGTTAACGTCGTTCGTGCGTTTATTACATTCAGGAGGTTTGGTATGGAACAGTATGCAGTTTACTTCGCCCTGGCCTGCGCCGTGGCAGCCGTTATCTACGGTCTGGTTTCGGCACAGTGGATCCTGGGGCTGCCCCAGGGCAATGAGCGGATGAAGCAGATCGCAGCAGCGATTCAGGAAGGCGCCAGCGCCTACATGAAGCGTCAGTACACCATTATTGCTGTTGTTGGTGTGATTATGTTCGTCGCCCTCTTTGCCACTCTGGGCTGGAAAACCGCAGTCGGTTTTGCTGTTGGTGCCATTTTCTCCGGTCTGACCGGTTTCATCGGCATGTTTGTCTCGGTTCGGGCCAACATCCGCACCACTGAGGCTGCCAAATCAGGTATCCACAAGGCTCTGAACGTTGCCTTCAAAGGCGGCGCCATCACCGGCATGCTGGTGGTCGGCCTGGGCCTGTTGGGCGTTGCCGGCTACTACTTCACACTGCAAAAGCTGATGCCGGGTGCACCGGTTAAGGATGTGGTCAGCCAGCTGGTTGGTCTGGGCTTTGGTGGCTCACTGATCTCCATCTTTGCCCGTCTTGGCGGTGGTATCTTCACCAAGGGCGCTGACGTCGGCGCTGACCTGGTGGGTAAGGTTGAGGCCGGTATTCCTGAGGACGACCCCCGCAACCCGGCAGTTATCGCTGATAACGTTGGCGACAACGTCGGTGACTGTGCCGGTATGGCTGCCGACCTGTTTGAAACCTATGCGGTGACCCTGATTGCTGCCATGCTGCTGGGTGCCATCGCTTTCAACAACTTTGCCGGCGCTGTCAGCTATCCCCTGATTCTGGGTGGTATCTCCATCATCGCCTCGATCATCGGTACCTTCTTTGTCAAGCTGGGCGCCAGCCAAAAGATCATGCCTGCCCTGTATAAAGGGTTGATAGCCTCAGCTGTCATTGCCTGCATCGCCTTTTACTTTGTTACCGTTCAGATGTTTCCGGCGGGTAACCCCACCGGTTACTCGGCCATGAATATCTTTATTTCCGCTATCGTGGGCCTGGTGGTAACCGGTGCCATCTTCTGGATTACCGAGTATTACACCGCCACCGAATACGGCCCGGTCAAGCATATTGCCCAGGCCTCCACCACCGGCCATGCCACCAACATCATTGCCGGTCTTGGCGTTTCCATGAAGTCCACAGCTGCTCCGGTGATTGTTATCTCTGCCGGCATCATCGTTGCCTACAAATGTGCCGGCGTGTACGGCATTGCCATTGCTGCTGTTTCCATGCTGTCGCTGACCGGTATCGTGGTTGCCATGGATGCCTATGGTCCGATCACCGATAACGCCGGTGGTATTGCTGAGATGGCAGAGCTGGATGATTCAGTCCGTGCGGTAACCGATCCGCTGGATGCGGTCGGTAACACCACCAAGGCGGTTACCAAAGGCTATGCCATCGGTTCAGCCGGTCTGGCTGCGGTGATTCTGTTCACCTCCTATGTGGATGAACTGAAGGCTGCCGGTAAGGCGATCGATTTCAGTCTGTCTGATCCGTACATCATTGTCGGTCTGTTCCTGGGTGGCATGCTGCCCTACTATTTTGCCGCCCAGTGTATGGAGGCGGTTGGCAAGGCCGGCGGATCGGTTGTTGAGGAAGTGCGTCGCCAGTTCCGTGAGATCCCCGGTATTATGGAAGGTACCGGTAAGCCGGACTATGCATCATGCGTAGATATCGTCACCAAGACGGCTTTGAAGGAGATGATCATTCCGGGTATCATTCCGATTGCTGCCCCGATCATCATCGGCTTTACCCTGGGGCCCAAGGCCCTGGGTGGTGTGATCGTCGGCACGATCGTTACCGGTATCTTTGTGGCCATCTCCATGACCACCGGTGGCGGTGCCTGGGACAACGCCAAGAAGTATATTGAAGACGGGTACTTTGGCGGTAAAGGGGGCGATGCCCATAAAGCCGCTGTTACCGGCGATACCGTTGGCGACCCCTATAAGGATACTGCCGGCCCTGCGGTTAACCCGATGATCAAGATCATCAATATTGTTTCCTTGATGATTGTGCCGTTGCTTGCAAAGCTGATGTAACGGCTGTAGCCGGTTGAGACGTAAAAAGCGGCATGGAGCAAAGCCCCCATGCCGCTTTTTACGTTGTACTGTCTCTTGGAGACCTATTCTCTTACATAGGTATCAACATCGCTATCATTTACCATTCCCATGATGTGGGCATACTCCGCCTCTATCAAGGCGAAATGGCCTTCTGTCTCCTTGACCACCCGCTCGAAGATTGCCTTGACCATTGGATCAACCACCCCGGCAGCAAGCTGGGTGTACTGACCGATGCATTCCTTTTCTTCAATAAGGGCCAGCTCCATGGCTTTCTGCTCCCCCATATCTTCGCTGATCGCTTTTTCAAGTTTCATGTAGGTGGGGTTCTTTGCGTCAACCGGGGTTGCCATAAAGCTTTGCAGATCGCCAAATTCAGTCCCCTTGTAGTGATCAAAGAAGTGCTTCACATGGGTTGCCTCTTCTGCTGCAAGCATTTCCAAAACTTTCTTTGCCCGTTCATTTTTGGCCACCGAGGCTGCCCGGGCATAAAAATCCATGCTGTCTTTTTCTGCCTTAATAGCAAGTTTCAGTGCCTCTTGAACTGAGTATTCCTTTCCCATGATTGTTCCCTCCCTAGAATGTGATGGTCTGATGAGATGGGTTATACCTGCAAATTGGAATACTGCAAGTGCTGCAGGTGAATTTTTTAATCCGTTGGTTACACAGTGAAACCGTAATAAAAAAGGGGGTCAGCCTGTTGGCTAACCCCCTTTGTGTGTTTATGGCTCCCCAGCGCGGACTCGAACCACGGACATGGTGATTAACAGTCACCCGCTCTACCGACTGAGCTACTGGGGAACAAATGAGACCGTTCTTCTAACATAGGGCTGAAGGTTGAGTCAAGCTAAAAGTGTTGCTGCCGGCATTTTAAACAGCTTTGTGTCGGAGTGAGCCGTCTGGGTGTCGTTTTGGCCGACTGTTGTGTGGCGACAGGCCTTTTTCTTGACTTGCGTCAAAAAGCCGCTATAACCAACTTCGGTACTATAAAAATCAATACAAATAGCTATTTATATGGATATTTGTATATTGATGGCCTCGACGTGAGGTTACTACACAAAGGGGGAGCAATGCATATGAAGCTACGGAGTATGTTTGCACATGCAGTACTGCTGCTGGGGGTGTCTCTGGCAACCACTGCCGTCGCCGGAAGCCATGCCGAGTACGTTGGTAATGGACCTTTCAAGAACGGCCCTGAAGTGACTAAAAAATGTATCGAGTGCCACGAAAAGCAGGCCAAGGACTTTATGAAGACGAGCCATTGGACCTGGTCGAGGGAGCAGATCGTTGCCGGCAAAAAGGTCGCTGTCGGTAAGAAGGATTCACAAAACAACTTCTGTCTGAACCTGCCGTCGAACTATCCGCGCTGTACCAGTTGTCATGCCGGTTATGGCTGGAAGGATGGTAAATTTGACTTCAGTAAGGCAGAAAATGTTGACTGTCTGATCTGCCACGACACAACCGGAACCTACAAGAAATTTCCCGCCGGTGCAGGTCATCCGGTGTATGCCGGTGAAACGAAAGAGTTCCCCAAAGGCAAGCCCTGGCCGGCTGTGGATCTGGTCAAGGTGGCCCAGTCGGTTGGTGCTCCTTCTCGTGCCACCTGTGGCGCCTGCCACTTTTATGGCGGCGGTGGAGACCGGGTAAAGCATGGTGACCTGGATAGTACCTTGACCAAGCCAACCCCTGACATAGATGTGCATATGGGCAAGCTGAACTTCACCTGTCAGTCCTGCCATAAGGGTAAGGATCATGCCATGAAGGGTGAGGCTCTGTCTGTTTCCGTTGGCGCCGGTCCGCGTGCCATGAACTGTACTGACTGTCACAAGGCCGAACCTCACAAGAACGCCATGTATAACAAACATGCCAGGAAGGTCGCGTGCCAGACCTGTCACATCCAGACCTTTGCCAAGGCCAAGCCGACCAAGACCTGGTGGGACTGGTCAACTGCCGGTAAGGATGTAAAAGATGTGCCGAAGGATCAGTATGGTGAGAAGCTGTATGACAGGATGAAAGGTGATTTTAAGTGGGAGCAGAATGTGGTGCCTACCTACTTCTGGTTCAATGGTACCGTCGACCGTCTGGTGCCCGGTCAGAAGATTGATCCCTCCAAGGTGGTCAAGATCTCTGCTTCCCGCGGTGACCGCAAGGACCCGAATGCCAAGATCATGCCCTTCAAGATTATGAGGGGCAAGCAACCTTACGACAGCATCAACAATACGCTTGCCTTTGTGAATGTCTTTGGCCCGCCCACCAGCGAGTCTGCCTACTGGGTCAAGTACGATTGGAACAAGGCAATTGAGGCAGGTATGAAGGCCGCCGGCCAGCCTTACAGCGGCAAGTATGGTTTCGTCGAGACCTCAATGGTCTGGTCGGTAAACCATATGGTATCTCCAAAAGACAAGTCACTGAAGTGTTTTGACTGTCATGGAGAGAAAGGCCGTCTGGACTGGAAAGCGCTTGGTTATAAAGGTGATCCCAAGAACCCTGCCAACCGTTAAGAGGGGGTAGGTGCTGCATTACAGGCCCGCAGAGCTATCTGCGGGCCTGTTTGCGTCTGGGCTGCCGGTTTCGCGGGCCATATAAAACTTGATTTTATAACTGTAGATAGTGTAAGTATTTTTAGCGTAAGTGAAGTGATTGGTGGCTAATAGGTGTCTAAGTAACCGATTAAAATCTGTGTGGTGAAAGAATTTTTAGCGCGGCTAAAACGGTGGTTTTATGAAGAAGAAAAAAATGCTCCTCTCGCAGGAGACCATGGATATAGATATGGTGCGTAAGGTGGAGGCGCTCTCGGGCACCTCGGTACGGCGCTGCTTTCAATGTGGCAAATGTTCTGCCGGGTGCCCCATGGCGACCTTTATGGAGCATCCGCCCAACCGGGTGGTGCGTCTGCTGCAACTCGGGCAGTGGCAGCGGATTCTGGCCGGGCGTTCGATCTGGTATTGCGCCTCCTGCGAGACCTGCTCCACCCGGTGCCCCAACAAGGTGCATCTGGCCTCGATCATGGATGCCCTGCGCAAGCTCTCCTGGGATCAGGATGGCCCCTCGAAGGAAAGCTATGTCCAGCTTGCCAATAAGCTCTTTCTTCAGAATATCCGCACCTATGGCCGTCAGTACGAGATGCGGCTGGCAGCGGTCTTTAACGTCAAATCAGGGCAGTTCCTGAAGGATATGATGCTGGGACCAAAGCTGCTGACCAAGGGCAAGCTGAAGGTGTTCCATCAGAAGAACAAAAATATGGCCGAAGTGGAAAAGATCTTCAGCAGGATTGAAGAAATGCGGCGTAAAGGAGAGGCCCTGTGAGCGAACTGCGCTATTCATACTACCCCGGTTGCTCATTGCACGCCTCTGCCTCTGAGTATGATCTATCCACCCGTGAGGTTTTCAAGGCGCTGGGGATCGGGCTTGATGAGGTGCCGGACTGGATCTGCTGTGGCGCCACCCCGGCCCACAACGTTGATGAATTGCTGTCACTCTCGCTCTGTGCCAAGAACCTTGAACTGGCAGAGCAGGTGCCGGGCGATATGGCTGTGGCCTGTGCAGCCTGTTTTTCCCGCCTGAAGTTTGCCCAGCATGTGCTGAAGGAAAATGAACAGAAATTGCATCAGGTTGAGCAGGCCATTGATGCCAAGGTGCCGCTGGAACAGTCTGTCAAGCATCTGCTGGAGATACTGGTGCAGGATCTTGGCACTGAGCGGCTGAGCCAGGCGGTCAGGAAGCCGCTTTCCGGTCTCAAAGTGGCCTGCTACTACGGCTGCCTGCTGACCCGCCCGCCGGAGGTTCCCCAGCTTGATGACTGTGAGGCACCCACCATCATGGAACGGCTGCTGCAGGCGGTAGGGGCCGAGACCGTTGACTGGACTCACCGGATGGAGTGCTGCGGTGCCAACTTTACCCTTTCCCGCCCCGGGGTGGTGCTGCAGTTGACCAATGCGGTGCTTGACTCTGCCAAGGCCGCCGGTGCTGACTGCATTATGGTTGGCTGCCCCCTCTGTCATGGTAATCTTGATATCAGGCAAAAGGAGATTGAAGGTGTCTACTATCGCAGCTATGATATGCCGATCTTCTACCTGACCCAGCTGGTGGGGCTTGCCCTGGGAGTCCCTGCCGATCGACTCGGCATGGATGCCCTGATTGTAAGCCCCCAGCGGCTGCTCAGAGAAAAAAAGCTGCTTTAAGGTGGATTCTATGTTGCGTTGCCTGATTGTTGAGGATGATGAGCTGAGCCGTGAACTGCTGGCCCTGCAGATGGAGCCCTATGCCCAGTGTGACCTGGCCGAAAACGGTCGTGAAGGACTTGACCGGTTCACTGCTGCGCTGCAGGCTGGTGAACCGTATCACCTGATCCTGCTGGATATTGTCATGCCTGAGATGGATGGCTTTGAGGCCGCCAAGGCGATTCGCCGCCATGAGGAACAACATGGCGTCACCATCGACAAGGGAGTGAACATTGTGGTTCTGTCATCTCTCAGCACCCCTCAAGACGTAATCCAGGCCTATGTGGCAGCCCAGTCGTCAGCCCACTTGGTTAAGCCGGTGCAACCGGAAAAACTGGTCAAGACCCTGCGCAAGCTGGACTTGATCCCTGCGGAGAATACCTAGATGTCTCGAATCGGTGTCTTTGTCTGCCATTGTGGCGAAAACATCTCCCGTACTGTTGATGTGGAACAGGTGGCGGCCCAGGCGGCCAAGATGCCCGGTGTGGCCTTTGCCACCGATTATAAGTACATGTGTTCTGATCCCGGACAGGGGCTGCTCAAAAAGGCGATCAACGAGCACCGCCTGACCCATGTGGTGGTGGCGGCCTGCTCACCCCGCATGCATGAGCGCACCTTTCGCAAGGCAGTGGAACAGGCGGGCCTGAATCCGTTTCTGTGTGAGATGGCCAATATCCGTGAGCACTGTTCCTGGGTACATGAAGACCGGGATGAGGCAACCCGGAAGGCAACCGAGATTGTCGGTATGCTGGTGGAGCGGGTCAAGAAGAACCGGGTGCTGCCCACCATTACCGTTCCCGTCACCAAACGGGCCCTAGTGATCGGCGGTGGCATTGCCGGGATCCAGGCCGCCCTGGATATCGCCGATGCCGGACATCAGGTGGTGCTGGTGGAGCGGGAACCCTCCATCGGCGGTCATATGGCCCAGCTTTCCGAGACCTTCCCTACCTTGGACTGCTCCCAGTGCATCATGACCCCCAAGATGGTGGATGTGGCCAACCATCCCAATATCACCATGCACACCTTTAGCGAGATTGAGCAGGTAGATGGGTATATTGGCAACTTTCAGGTCACGATCCGTAAGAAGGCCCGCTCGGTGGATGAACAGAAATGCACCGGTTGCGGCGTCTGTATGACCAAGTGCCCCCAGAAGAAGATTCCCAATTCCTTTGATCGCAATTTGGGGATGCGGACCGCCATCTATGTGCCGTTTCCCCAGGCCGTGCCCAACGTACCGGTGATTGACCGGGATAACTGCAGCATGTTCAAAAGCGGCAAGTGCGGGGTCTGCCAGAAGGTCTGCGGCCCCGGAGCGGTTGATTTTGAACAGGAGGACCGGCTGGTGGTCGAACCGGTTGGCGCCATCGTGGTGGCCACCGGCTTTGAGCTGTACACCATTGACAAAAAACCGGATGACTCCGCCATTGTGGGCTACGGCGAGTTTGGCTACGGTACCATCCCGGATGTGATTGACGGCCTGACCTTTGAGCGGCTGGCCTCGGCCTCCGGCCCCACCGGCGGCAAGATCCTGCGTCCCTCCGATGGCAAGGAACCCAAGCAGGTGGTCTTTATCCAGTGCGTCGGCTCCCGGGCCCGGGAAAAAGGGATCTCCTACTGTTCCAAGATCTGCTGCATGTACACTGCCAAGCATACCATGCTGTACCACCACAAGGTGCATGACGGTCAGGCCTATGTCTTTTTCATGGATGCCCGGGTGCCGGGCAAGAACTATGACGAATTCTGGCGTCGTGCCATTGAAGAGGAAGAGGCGGTCTATATCCGCGGCATGGTCTCCCGGCTGTACCAGAAGGGGGACAAGATCGTGGTAATGGGCAGTGATATCGCGGTCGGCGTGCAGGTGGAGGTGGAGGCTGATCTGGTGGTGCTGGCCACAGCGGTTATGCCCCGCAAAGGCGCCGATACCCTGGCCCAGAAACTGGGTATCTCCTACGATAAATACCATTTCTACTCCGAGGCCCATGCCAAACTGAAACCGGTGGAGTGCGCCACTGCCGGTATCTATCTCTCCGGTGCCTGCCAGGGGCCCAAGGATATCCCGGATACGGTTTCACAAGCCTCAGCTGCGGCTGCCAAGGTGATGACCCTGTTTGCCAAGGATAAGCTGGAGCGGGAGCCGATTGTGGCCCGAGTGAAAGAAAGCGGCTGCGTGGGCTGTTTTGCCTGTAAAAAGGTATGTGCCTACGGTGCGGTGGAGGAGAAGGAGATCCGTGATCGTCAGGGCAACCTGATCAAGACCGTGGCCTATGTCAATCCCGGTGTCTGTGCCGGTTGCGGTACCTGTCAGGCCACCTGCCCGTCAAAGTCGGTGGAGCTGGACGGCTATACCGATGAACAGATTATCGCGATGATTGAGGCACTATGAACGAGCAATTTTCCGACAGCTCGGCGTCAGGCTACGCGCCTCCTTGTGCGGCGTACTCTGATGTACGCCTCCGCGTCGGCTCTTGCCTTTCTTGATCTGACGAATCTGCTCGTTCCAGGAGAACAATAACGGTGCATTCAGAAAAGCAAAAACACGACTTTGAACCAAAAATTATAGCCTTTGTCTGTACCTGGTGTACCTATGCCGGGGCTGACCTGGCCGGCACCAGCAGGATGCAGTACCCGGCCAACGTGCGGGTATTGAAATTCCCCTGCACCGGCCGGATCGATCCGGTCTTCATCCTCAAGGCGTTCCAACAGGGGGCTGACGGCGTGCTGGTTTCCGGTTGTCATCCCGGCGACTGCCACTATATTGCCGGCAACTTCCATGCCCGGCGCAGGTTTGCCGCCTTCCGCAAACTGCTTGAGTTTATCGGCGTTGACCTGAACCGGCTGCAGTTTTCCTGGGTCTCGGCTGCCGAGGGGGGCAAATGGGTTGAGGTCGTGACTGACCTGACCGAGCGGGTACGGGCCATGGGGCCGATGGTGGAGTTCAAGGATCTGGCCCTGGAGGAACAATGGTCAGGTTCACTCAATACACCGGAACTGCAAGAGGCTTACGATGCAATCTGATACCGTAGATACCTCCTGTCATGCTGTAATTACTGAAGCAGTCCGTCATGAAGCAAGACGTATTCTGTCTGATGGTACGGTTACGGCGGTCATCGGTTATGCTGCCAGCCGTCGTAAAGGGTCCACCCAGCCGATTGTGATCACCTCCGTTGACGATGCTGATAAGTTGATCTGCTCTGCTGCCTGTGTGAATAACCTGGCGGTGTATCTGACCAAGGCCAAGAAGGATGTGCCCAGGTCCGGCCGGATCGGGGTCGTGGTCAAGAGCTGTGACCTCAAGGCTCTGGTGGGGTTGATGGGAGAAGCACAGCTTAAACGGGAGGATCTCTACCTGATCGGTATTCCCTGTACCGGTGTGCTGGGATCGGTTCTGCAGCCTGCCGCGCTGCTGACCACAGCAAGCATTGCATCCAAGTGCTGTGAATGCACTGACCGGTTGCCACCGGGGTGCGACTTTGTGCCGTCAGTGCAGCTGCCCCAACTGCCCCGGTTCGAGCAACGCTACACTGATGAAATAGCCAGACTTGAGGCCATGTCACCGGCAGAACGTTGGGAGTACTGGAAGGAACAGTTCAGCAAATGCATCAAGTGCTATGCCTGCCGTCAGGTCTGCCCATTTTGTTTTTGTGAACAGTGCCTTTGTGACCGCAACCGTCCCCAGATGGTGGAACAGACGCCACGTCCTGCCGGCAACACCGCCTGGCATCTGGTACGGGCCATGCACCTGGCCGGCCGCTGCGCCGGCTGTGCCGAGTGTGAACGTGCCTGCCCGATGGATATCCCGCTTAACCTGCTGAACCGCAAGATGGCCAGGGAGCTGAAGGAGCTGTTTAACAGCGAAACCGGTTTCGAGGTGCGGGACAAGGGGCCTTTGAACAGTTATCAGGACGACGATGATCAATCCTTCATCCGCTGACAACGGGTGAGAAAGATACTGACTATGCAGAAACAGATTACCGAAGCTAATTTCCGTCTGCTGCTGGACAGCCTGCTGTTCAAGGGGCAGCGGGTGGTGGGACCACGCAGATCTGGCGGTACGGTGCTGTATGAACCGCTGGCCTCCGCCTCGGATCTGGTCACGGATGAACTGCCGCGCCGTTCGGTCAAGGAGGCCTTTTTTCCGGTCTGCGAGGACCTGCTGGAGTATCGCAAGGAGGGGCAGCAGGTAGCGCTTTCCGATGTGACGGCAGAGCGTTTCCCTGAGACGGTACTGATCGGGGTGCGTCCCTGTGATGCCGCGGCCGTACCGGTGCTGGATGCCGTCTTTTCCTGGGATTACAAGGATCAGTTCTTTCTGGAACGCCGCGCCAGAACCACCATCATCGGTCTGGCCTGTACCAGCTCGGATGATGCCTGTTTCTGCAGTGCCGTCGGCCTTTCTCCCGGTGATCCAAAGGGAGCAGACCTGATGTTAACCCCGTTGGTCGGGGGGGGCTTTCTGGTTGAGAGCCAGAGTGAGAAAGGTGAGGCGTTTCTTGAAACCTGGAAGGATCGTTTTGCAGAGCCGGACGGTACACAGCCCCAGGAACTGGCAACACCGGCAACCCAGCCGTTTGACCTGAAGAGGATCAAGGCCTGGCTGGATGATCATTTTGAAGATGCAGCCTGGGACAGTATTGCCACCCGTTGTGTGGGCTGCGGCGCCTGCGCCTTTGTCTGCCCGGCCTGCCACTGCTTTGATATTGTGGATGAAGGCAGCGAGAAGGGTGGTAAGCGCCGGAAATTCTGGGATGCCTGCGGGTTCTGGAAATTTACCCACCATGCCTCAGGCCATAACCCCCGCGACCTGCAGCCCAAGCGTTACCGCAACCGGATCATGCACAAGTTCAAGTATTACGACGACAAATTCGGCCAGACCCTCTGCACCGGTTGCGGGCGCTGTATCCGGGTCTGTCCGGTGGGGATTGACATTGCCGGTGTGCTGGAAGAGATACAGGATAAGTAGTTTGTCCACGAAGAACACGAAGGAGCACGAAGAAAACCTTAATGGATGAGCTGATCTATAGAGAGGAAGTATTTCAAATAATTGGAGCGGCTATTGAAGTTCATAAAGTACTTGGCAGCGGCTTTTTAGAAGCAGTTTATCAGGAAGCGCTTGAATATGAACTCAGCTTGCGCAAGATCCCTTTTATTTCGTAGCAGCCTCTCAAAATACAGTACAAAACTCACATCTTGAACAAAGAGTATGTTGCTGATCTTGTTTGTTTTGGCAGTATTATCGTTGAATTGAAGGCGCTCCAAAGGTTAACAGGCCACGAAGAATCTCAAATCATAAACTATCTTAAGGCAACCGGAATGAGAGTCGGCCTACTCATAAATTTTGGAAGCTCAGGAAAGCTCGAATGAAAACGCCTGGTTTTATGATTTTCTCTTCGTGTACTTTCGTGCCCTTCGTGGAAAAAAAGGTTTAGCACTATGTGTGATCACAACAAGAACATCTACCTGCCGTACCTTGCCACCGTGGAAGAGGTCATTGACGAAACTCCGGATGTCCGTACGCTGCGTCTGGTGTTTCAGGATGAGCAGGTGCGGGAGAACTTCAGCTTCAGGGCTGGTCAGTTTGCCGAGTACTCTGCCTTTGGTGCCGGTGAATCAACCTTCTGTATCGCCTCGTCACCAACCCGTAAGGGGTATATCGAGTGCTGTTTTCGTGCGGTTGGGCGCGTAACGGAATCTCTGCGCCGCCTTGAGGTGGGTGACACCATGGGGGTGCGTGGCCCCTATGGTAACTCCTTCCCGATTGAGCAGTTCTTTGGCAAGAACCTGCTGTTTGTCACCGGCGGTATCGCCCTGCCGCCTTTGCGTACCCTGATCTGGAACTGTCTGGATTGGCGGGACAAGTTTGGTGATATCACCATTGTCTATGGCGCCCGGACAGAGGCTGACCTGGTCTACAAGCGTGAACTGAAAGAGTGGGAAGAGCGCAGTGATGTACGGCTGGTCAAGACGGTTGATCCCGGTGGTAATGGACCTGAGTGGGATGGCAAGGTGGGTTTTGTGCCGACCGTGCTGGATGAACTGGCGCCATCAGCAGACAACTGCATTGCCCTGGTCTGTGGTCCGCCGATCATGATCAAGTTTACCCTGCCGGTGCTGGAAAAGCTGGGCTTTGGCGATGAAGAGATTTACACCACCCTGGAAAACCGGATGAAGTGCGGACTGGGTAAATGTGGGCGCTGCAATGTGGGTAATATCTACGTCTGCAAGGATGGCCCGGTCTTTACCGCCAAGCAGGTCAAGGCGATGCCGCTGGAATATTAAGCTCCTCATCGCAGCGAGACATCCTTGACTATAATGGCAGCCCTCATTGTAAGCAGAAATGGGGGCTGTTCTGTTTGGTGGACCGGAAGGGGATCGAACCCTCGACCCCAGCGTTGCGAACGCTGTGCTCTCCCAGCTGAGCTACCGGCCCGGTAACAATCCGCAGCAGTGACGAAAAGTTACTTCCCCAGCAGTCCCTCTATCTTTGTCTGATCAAACCCCTCAATAATCCGTCCCATAATCATAAAAGTGGGGGTTGAGTCGATGCCAGCCTTTTTGGCAATCGCCTGCTGTTCCTCCTGCAACCTTACACCTGATGCAGTAACCGGCAGGTTCTTGGCATCCATCCGGTCAACCATGCCGGACATCACTTCATGGTACAGTCTGGCCTTGTCATGCCCGGAAAGGATGTACTGGGCCTTGGGACGGGCGTTGGGATGCATGGCCAGCGGGTTGAAGAAGATATAACGGGTAATGTCGCGGCGGTTGTGGAAATAGGCTGACGCTTTACGGCAGAAGGGACAGTCCGGGTCGGTAAATTCAATTACCTTCTTGGGGCCGTTGCCGATTACCAGGGCCTTTGAAAGGTCAACCTCGGATGCTGTGGCGATACCGGACAAAATCATCAGGATTGCCGGAATAAAAATGATTGGAAGAAGGCGTCGAATCATAGGGTAGCTCCGTTATTGTTCAGGCAGTGGTAGGGTAATGGTGAATTCACTACCGAAACCTTCCCGGCTGTCAGCAGTGATGGTGCCGTTATGTGCCTCTACGACCATTTTGCAGAACGCCAGGCCGAGCCCGCTGCCACCACTACCACGTCCGGTCTGGTTACGGGCCTGGACAAAACGGTCAAAGATCATCGGTAGCTCGACCGTTGCAATGCCGTTGCCGGTATCCGCGATGCTGAGCATGACCGCCACCTGAGAGTCGGCTGACACGCCGCAGTAACAGCGCACGCTGATCTCTCCGCCGCAGGGGGTGAATTTGACGGCGTTGGCAAGCAGGTTGGCGATCACCCGTGAGAACTTGCTCCTGTCCAGATCCAGCAGGGGCAGATCATCTTCCAGCTGCGTCTGCAGGTGGATCTGGGCATGTTTGATCATGCCGCGAAACCCGGCAACCACCTGCTGTGCCAGCTCGGACAGGTTGACCGGAGTCTTGTGGAAGGCGATCTTGCCGGCCTCAAGCCGGTGGATATCCAGCAGATTGTCGATCATGGCCACCACTTCATTGCAGCTCTCAATGGCTGAAAGCAGGTAGCTGCCCTGTTCGCGGTTAAGCGGGCCAAGCCGCTTTTCCCTGACCAGGTCAATTGAGCCGATCGCTGCGGTGAGCGGGTTTTTCAGATCATGGGAAAGCATGGAGATGAAATCCCGTTTTTCCCGCTCCAGTGACTTGATCGCCAGGCAACGTTCTATACTTTTTACCAGCCGCTCAACGCTGAACGGGGCCATCAGACAATCCAGTGCCCCCTGTTTGTGACAGTCCAGGTAACGCTCCTGCTCATCGGCATCCAGCAGGGCAATTACTGCCGGGTCGCTGCCGGATTCCTGCAGATGCTCCAGGGAGGGAAGACAGTGCTGGTAGGGGGGAGAACCAAGTAGGATGGCATCCAGCCGTTGCCGGGTAATTACGCTGCGGGCCTCTTCGCAGGTGTCGACCAGGTGCAGCTGGTACGGCCCTGCTTCGAGCAGCTGGAATGCCAGTTGGGCGGCGGCGGTGGTGTTTGCGACGATCAGGAGCTGTTTGATGCCCATGTTATGGCCGACCTCCAGCTGTTTGGCCTAGAAACGCCTCGGCAAGAACCAGATCTTCCGGTGTGGTGATCTTGATATTGCGGTAGCTGCCGTTCACGATTTTGACCGTCCCGTTGAAACGCTCCAGCAGGGAGCAGTCGTCGGTTCCCAGAAAACCTTCCTGCAGTGCCTGGTGGTGGGCTGCCAGTATCTGCTCGAACCTGAAGCTCTGAGGCGTCTGGGCCTGCCAGAGGGTGGAACGTTCCGGGGTGGAGATAACGGCGCCGTTCTGTACGACCTTGATGGTGTCTTTGGTCTGAACGGCAACCAGGGCACCGACACCGGTAGCGGCCAGATCAATGGACTGTTGCAGGATCGGTTCGTCAATAAACGGGCGGACGCCGTCATGGATCAGGATGATATCGCCAGGCGCTGCATGTTCCTGCAGTGCCTGCAGTCCGTTCAGTACCGAATGCTGGCGCTCTGGGCCGCCGGGAACGACATGCAGCACCTTTGAAAGCTGGTACTTTTCGACAACTTCACGACGGCAGTAGGGGATCTCATCCTCCGGGATGACCAGTATGATGCCGCTGATGAGCGGGCTGTCCTGGAATACCTGCAGGGTGCGGGCAACAATCGGTATGCCTCCCAGTTGCAGGTACTGCTTGTTCATGGAGGCTCCCATCCGCTTTCCCATTCCGGCGGCAGGTATCAAGGCAAAGGCATGTGGTTTGTTCATAGGGGCAACTCAAGGGCCTGGCAGAGGGCTGCGGCCAGTAAGGGGATCTCATTGTCGTGCAGGGTACGCACATCCAGCAGAAAACGGTCTTTCTGGAGCCGACCCACCACGGGCGGGGTGGTGTTGCGCAGCAGCTCTTCAAGGCGGTTTGGCGGCAGCCCGTCAACGGTTACCTCGATCAGGCGACTGGGGAGCTGCAGGAGCGGGTACGAACCGCCACCGGGGCTTGAGAAACCATCCTGCAGGGCCAGGGTGAACTGTTGGGGCAGGAGGGCGCGCAGGCGCCGCAGCATCCGGCGTGCCTGGCTGGCGAGTGCATCCGGCGGCATGGTCAGCATCCGCAGGGTCGGAATTTCGGCCAGTGCCACTCGCTCATCGCGGTAGAGACGCAGGGTCGCCTCAAGCGCCGCCAGGGTTAGCTTGTCTATCCTCAGGGCCCGCAAAAGCTGGTGCCGTTTCATTTTTTCAACCAGATCGCGACGGCCTGCAATCAGGCCTGCCTGCGGTCCGCCCAGCAGTTTGTCGCCGCTGAAGGTCACGATATCGGCTCCGGCCTGAAGGTGCTGCTGGACCGTGGCTTCGCCGCAGATGCCAAAGCGGGCAAGATCAATCAGGCATCCACTTCCGGCATCCACCATGGTCGGCACACCCGCTTCCTGTCCGATCCGCACCATGGTTTCGGTATTGACCTCTGCCGTGAAGCCGACCACGGCAAAGTTGCTGGTGTGGACCTTCAAGAGCAGGGCGGTCTGTTCGGTGATCGCCCCGATATAGTCGCGGGGATGGGTCCGGTTGGTGGTGCCCACCTCAATCAGGCCGGCGCCGCTCTGGCGCATCACGTCGGGGATTCTGAAGGAACCGCCGATCTCCACCAGCTCTCCGCGGGAGACGATCACGTCCTGGCCTGCTGCCAGGCTTGAGAGGGCCAGCATGACTGCAGCGGCATTGTTGTTGACCACCAGGGCTGCCTCAGCACCGGTCAGTTCGCAGATCAGGTTTTCAACGTGGGCGTAGCGTTCCCCCCGCTCTCCCCGCTCCAGATCAAACTCAAGGTTGCTGTAGCCCCAGGCCGTATCATGCAGCGCAGCCTCTGCTGCCCGGGCCAGTGGTGAACGTCCCAGGTTGGTATGCACCACCACGCCGCTACCGTTAATCACCCGTCGCAGGCTGGGTGTTTCGGCAATGCGGATCTGATTGCGTACCAGATGGCTGATTGAGATGGGGGTCAGTTCGGTTGCCGGGTTTGAGGCAAGTGAGCTGCGCAGCTGGTCAAGCACGTTGCGGACCGCCTGTTTCAGGCCGACATGGCTGGTGAGCGACCGCAGTGAGGCCACTTCCGGCCAGGATAGTACCTTGTCCATTTTAGGGAGCTTGCGTCTGGTATCCAGGTGTGATGCTCCGCCCATGACAGCCTCCTACAGATCCATCGCCTCGCCCGGCTGGCAGGCGGTTTCGTCCAGCAGCACCTTGCCGCCGTATTCGGCGTTTTTACGCACCAGCAGCTCGGCGGTTTCACAGTCGCGTTCAAGGAAGGCGGCAATGATCTTTTGGTGTTCCTGCACAGAAACCTCCATCCGGCCCGGTTGTGCAAGTGACATCAGCCGCAGTCGCTGGAAACGGGTTACCAGCAGGTTGATCATCTCCCGCAGTTTGTCGTTATCGGCCGCCTTGATGAAGAGGTCGTGAAAGTCGTTATGGACCTTGAAAAACTGTTTGATGTCAGAATGCTTGCACAACTCTGACAGACGCTCGTTGATGGTCTGGAGCCGTTCGATCTCCTTGCTGGTCAGTTTGGTGCAGGCCAGCCGGGCGGCATACCCCTCCAGGATGCTTTTGATGGCGTAAAACTCCTCCACATCCTTCTGGGTAAAGGCACTGACCACCGCCCCTTTGCGCGGTATCACCGTCAGGTAACCCTCTGACTCAAGTTGGCGGAACGCTTCCCGGATCGGGGTGCGGCTGATACCGAACCGTTCGGCCAGGTCCGGTTCCGAGACCCGGCTGCCCGAGGTGATGGTGCCGGAGATGATGGCATCACGGATCGTCTCCAGAATCTTTTCCCGTAACGTCAGGTGTTTTTCTTTTAATCTTTTCATGATGTCCGAGCCTGCTCCATAAGGTAATGGGATTATTGTATACAGTATGCACTATTTGTCAATTGAATCCATTTTACTTTAATGAGTTCCGTGGATGTGTCCGTTTAATACAGGGACAGGTTGTGCCAAAGGCGCTTGAATTTTGACAGTTCAGGTAGTAGGGTGCAGCATCTGAATCAGCTACGGGGTGTGCGCATGGACCCGGTTCGACGTCTTAAAATATCGGTTGTCATACTCCTGTTGCTGCTGACCATGGGAACCGGCGGGTATATGCTCATTGAGGGCTGGCGGCTCCTGGATGCGCTGTATATGACCGTGATTACGCTGGCCACCATCGGATTCAAGGAGGTCCATGATCTGACTGATCAGGGTAAGCTCTTTACCATGGTCCTGATTGTGTTCGGTGTCAGCACCCTCGGTTATCTGGTCAGCAGCGTGGCCCAGTTGATGTTTGAAGGTCAGATTCAGCGGATCATCGGGAGGAAAAAGGTGGAAAAGAGAATAGATGCCCTCAAGGATCATTACATCATCTGCGGTTTTGGCCGGATCGGCTCGATGATCTGCCGGGAGCTGGCTGCCAATGAGGTCCCGTTTGTGATTGTTGAACGCAACACTGATGTGGTTGAACGGATTGAGGATGCCCGCTACCTCTGGATGAAGGGGGATGCCACCCTGGATGAAACCCTGATCCGGGCCGGTATCCAGCGTGCAACCGGTCTGGTGTCGGTGGTTACCTCGGATTCGGAGAACGTCTATATTACCCTGACTGCCCGCGGTCTGAACCCAGACCTGCATATCCTGGCCCGCTCCGGTGAAGAAGGAACTGAGCTGAAGCTGAAGCGGGCAGGGGCCAACAAGGTGGTTTCACCCTACGCCATCGGCGGCATGCGGATGGCCCAATCCATCCTGCGGCCCAATGTGGTTGATTTTATCGAGATCGCCACCGCCAGCGAACACCTTGATCTGCAGATGGAGGAGATCTGTATCCCCCATGATTCGGAGTTTGCCGGCCATACCCTGGTGAGTACCGGCTTCCGTAAAGAGACCGGTGTGATTATTGTCGGCATCAAGAAATCCCATGGTCACATGGTCTTTAACCCCAACCCGCAGGCTGCCATTGATGAGGGGGATACCCTGATTGTGCTGGGTGATCCTGCGTCGGTGGACAAACTTGAAGAACTGGTAAAACGCCGGATAGAACCGGGGCACAGCGCCCGCCGCAAGCAGGGGGAGGCTGCCCATGCCTAGTCTGCTCTGTGCCCATGTGCCCTGGCCCCGCCTGGCGGAACACCGCTCATACCTGCTGGATCAGCGGATCAACCCTGAACTGTACCTGCCTGCGGATGCCCTGGATGCGCTGGATACGCGGCAGATGCAGGCCTTGTCGGATGATCTGGTCAGCCATGGCCTTGCCTGTACCATCCATGCCACCTTTATGGATCTGAACCCCGGCTCGGTTGACCGGGCGGTGCGTGAAACTACCCGGCAGCGGGTTGAGCAGACCCTGGAGTGCGCAGAGATGCTCAAGGCACGGGTGGTGGTGTTCCATCCCGGTTACAGCCGGCTCTCCTACGGTTCTGCTGTTGACAGCTGGGTTGCCAATACGGTCTCTTTCTGGCAGCAGCAGGTGCCACGCATCAGGGCAGCCGGTTGCCGGGTTGCCCTTGAGAATATCTTTGAAGAAGAGCCTTCAACCCTGCTGCAGGTCCTGAATCAGCTTGATCCCTCCCTTTTTGGCCACTGTTTTGACAGCGGACATTTCAATATGTTCTGTACGGTATCGCTGGAAGAATGGTTTGCCGCCCTGGGCAGCTTCATCATTGAAAGCCACCTGCACGACAACCATGGCGTGGCTGATGAACATCTGCCGGTAGGGGAAGGGGAGATCGATTTTCAAAAGATAACCGGTTTGTTAAAACAGTATGCCCCCCAGGCGGTCTGGACCCTGGAGGCCCATAGCCGCGAACGTTTAGAACGATCAATGCAGGCAATCCAACACTACTTGTAGGACTGAATATGTCAGAAAAAATTCTGGTAACCGGCGGGTGCGGCTATATTGGCAGTCATGTGGTACGGCAACTTTCCGAGGCCGGTCATTCCGTGGTGGTCTACGACAACCTCTCCACCGGCTTTCAAGATGCCTTGCTGCATGGCGAAGAACTGATCCGGGCGGAGCTGGCCGATCATGCCGCTCTGGAAGCGGCCTTTCAAAAGCACCGCTTCAAGACGGTGCTGCACTTTGCCGCCGCCATTGTGGCGCCGGAATCGGTCTCGCTGCCGCTTAAATATTATGGCAACAACACCCGCAATACCCTCGGTCTGCTGGAGACCTGCGTGCGACACGGCGTTGAGCGCTTTGTCTTCTCCAGTACCGCTGCGGTTTACGGCTTTCCCGAAGGGGGCAGTGCCTCGGAGGAAACCCTGCTGGCGCCGATCAACCCCTATGGCACCTCCAAGCTGATGAGTGAATGGATGCTGCGTGACACGGCCGCTGCCCACGGCCTCAAGTATGTTGCCCTGCGCTACTTCAATGTGGCCGGAGCCGACCCCCAGGCACGGATCGGCCAGCGCACCCCGGAGGCGACCCACCTGATCAAGATCGCCTGCCAGACCGCACTGGGCCAGCGTCAGCAGGCAGCCATCTACGGCACAGACTATCCCACACCGGACGGCACCGGCATCCGTGACTATATCCATATTGAAGACCTGGCAGCAGCCCACCTGGCTGCCCTTGACTATCTGGACAAGGGGGGTGAGTCCACAGCCATCAATGTGGGCTATGGCCAAGGCAGCAGCGTGCGTGAGGTACTGGCCATGGTCAAACAGGTCAGCGGCGTTGACTTCAGGGTGGTTGAAGAGGGGCGCCGCCCCGGTGATCCGGCCTGTCTGGTCGCACGGGCCGAGAAGATCAAGCAACTGACCGATTGGCGGCCACGCTTTAACAGTTTAAAAACCATTGTTGAGGATGCCTGGCGCTGGGAGAGTAAACTGGCCGGAAAGTGATCCCATGGATCTGGTTATCTCACACCTGAACGCTGATTTTGACTGTCTGGGCTCCCTGTCCGCCGCTGCGCGGCTGTATCCGGGAGCCCTGCTCTCGTTTCCCGGCTCGCAGGAAAAGAATCTGCGCGAGTTCTGCGCCCGTCACCCAGATCTGCTTCCCCCGCTTGTCCGCTCAAAGGATATCGATCTCTCCCGTGTCACCCGCCTGATTGTTGTTGATTGCCAGCAGGGCTCCCGGATCGGCCGCTTTGCCGAGCTGTTGGAACGGCCCGGTCTGACGGTCCACCTCTATGATCATCATCCGGCCACTGCTGACAGTATCAGCGCATCGGGCGGGGTTGTCCGGCCGGTCGGCGCCACTGCCACCATCATGACTGAGCTGCTGCGGGAGCGGGGTATTGAGCCAACCCCTGCAGAGGCAACCCTGCTGTTGCTGGGCATCCATGAAGACACCGGACGGCTGCTGTTTCCCACCACGACGCCGGAAGACTATCGTGCTGCCGCCTGGCTGCTGGAGCGGGGCGCACGCCTGCATCTTGCCGACGAGATCCTGTCGCCCGAGCTGACCACCCCGCAGGTGGAGCTGCTGCATGATCTGCTCTCAACCCTGAAGACCAGTGAGGTCAGCGGGGTACGGCTCTCCGTGGCCCATGCCAGCCGCCCCTGGTATGTCGGGGATATTGCCGGACTGGCCCACATGATGCGGGATATGGAAAACCTTGACCTGCTGGTGCTGGTGGTGGCCATGGCGGACCGGGTCTACCTGGTGGCCCGCAGCCGCGTGCCTGAGGTGGATGTGGGGGAGCTGCTACGTCTCTTTGGCGGCGGCGGGCATGCCTCGGCTGCCTCGGCAACGGTCAAGGGTGAAGCGCTGTCCGTTGTGCTGGAACGGCTGGAACGGAACCTGCTGCTGATTGTGCATCCCCGCAAGACCGTGGGACAGATTATGTCATCACCGGTCCGCAGCCTGTCCAGTGCCACCACGGTACGGGGAGCCCGTGATCTGCTGGTGCGTTACAACTACAGCGCCATGCCGGTGCTGCAGGGGGAACAGCTGCTGGGGATCATCACCCGTAAAGTGGCGGAAAAGACCGTCTATCATGGCCTTGGTGACCGGCCGGTAACCGAGGTGATGCACACCGCAGTGATGCGTGCCACCCCGGAGACCCCGCTTGCCACGGTGATGGACCATATGGTGGGTGGCGATCGCCGCTTCGTGCCGGTCTTCGACGGTGAGAAACTGGTGGGGGTGGTGACCCGCACTGACCTACTGCGTCATCTGCACGGCGCGAGCCAGGATGGTGAGAGCCTGTACGACCTGGAACGGCTTTCTCCGGAACCAAAGGAACGGGAACTGGCCACACTGCTCAGAAGGCGCTTGCCCGCAGATTCAGTGCAACTGCTGGAGCTGCTGGGCAAGAGCGGTGATGCGCTGGGGGTGGCGGTGCATGCGGTGGGTGGTTTTGTGCGGGATCTGCTGTTGGATGTTCCCAATCTTGATCTTGACATTACGGTGGAGGGGGACGGTATCTTTTTTGCCGAGACCTTTGGCGAGCAGCACGGCTGCCGGGTCCGTCCCCACCAGGCCTTTGGCACTGCAGTGGTGGTCTTTCCCGATGGCCGCAAGCTGGATGTGGCCAGCACCCGGCTGGAATATTACGATTCACCCGGTGTCTTGCCTACGGTGGAACGGGCCTCGCTGCGCCATGACCTCTATCGTCGCGACTTTACCATCAATACCCTGGCGCTCTGTCTGAATGGCAATCGTTTCGGCATCCTGCTGGATTTTTTTGGCGGCCAGAAGGATCTGCAGGAGAAGACGGTACGGGTGCTGCACAACCTTTCCTTTGTGGAGGACCCGACCCGGGCCTTCCGGGCGATCCGCTTTGAACAGCGGCTGGGCTTTCAGCTTGATCCCCACACCGAAGGTCTGCTGCGTTCTGCAGTGCGGGCCGGGCTGGTGGAGCGGGTCGGGGGCAAACGTCTGCTGGGGGAACTGATTCAGATCCTGAAAGAACAGGAGCCGGTGCCGGCGGTCAAGCGGATGGCCCAGCTGGGGTTGTTGCCCTGCATCCACAGCGAGCTGCGTTTCGGCCCTGACAGTGAACAGCTGTTTGCCGAGCTTGAGCGGGTGCTGGCCTGGTACCAGCTGCTCTATCTGGATACGCCGCTGGAGCCGTGGACGGTCTGGTTTCTGGCCCTGATGGACCGCCTTGATTCTCCCCGCTATCTGGAGGCCTGTCGGCGCCTGATGATGCCGGAACGCCTGATGGAACGAGTTTTCGGGCATCGTCACCAGGCCCTGAAACGTCTGCAGCATCTGCGGCAGATGCTGGGGCATGGGCAGGAAATCTCCAACAGCCAGCTCCATGCCGGTCTGCACGGCATGCCGGTGGAGCTGCTGCTGTACGGCCTGGCCCGTAGTGGCAAGGAGGATCTGCGGCGGTTGGTCTCGCACTACCTGACCAGACTTGCCGACGCAAAGGCTCTGGTCAGCGGTACCGAGCTGCAGGCCCTGGGAGCGGCCCGCGGACCTGCCATTCGCAGCCTCAAGGAGCAACTGCTGGCGGCACGGTTGGATGGCTTGATCGCTTCAAAGGATGAAGAACTGGCATTGGCCAGGCAGCTGATAGCAGACCAGTCCTGAAGAAGGTCTGCCCGAGAGATTATTTGCCGGTGTGAAGTCTTGCGCAGCAGGCCTTCAGGCCTGTGCCACCGTCAGTTTCCGTACCGGCTTGTTCAGGATGAAACCGGCCACGGAACAGAGTCCGATCAGGCCGATGGCGATAAATACCCCTTGCAGTCCTGCCGAACTCTGCAGCAGTGACCCCAGCAGCGGTCCCGCCACAAATCCCAGGTTTAAGAAGGCATGGAAGGTGCCGATCGAGGTTCCCATTCCCAGCCGCTGTCCCTCCTCAGCCAGCAAGGCGCTGGTGGCCGGCTGCGAGAGGGCGCTGAATGCGCCGATCCCCAGCGTCACACCGAGCATCTGCATGAAGTCGGCTGCAACGGGTAACAACATGTACAGTAAGGGTACCACCGTACCGCCGCAGATCACCAGCATCCTGCGGGGGACCCGATCGGCAATCCGGCCTGCCGGTCGCAGCAGCAGTGTCATGACCAGGGTAGCCGAGGCCATGATGATCCCCACCTGTATCCCGCTCATCCCCAGTTTTGATGAAAGCAGGATCGGCAGAAACGTCCCGCAGGCCGTGATGCCGCAGGCCCTGCCGAAGATGAACAGCAGCAGCCCCTGCAGCGTTCCGCCCTGGCGGCAGATGTTCCTGATGCCTGGTTGAACTGAGATTTCCTGCGCTATGCGGGGCGGTTGCAGCTGTCGCGGAATCGCAGCAAGGGCCAGCCCCAATGCGGCCATGCTGCAGATGATCAGTACACTGAACAGGCCGTGAAAGCCTGCCTGGTCCATGATGATCCCGCCGATCAGCGGGCCGCTGCTGAGCGCGGCGTAGAAGGAGATATCAAAGCTGCCCATCGCCTTGCCCCACTGCCTGCTGCTGGCATGATCGGCAATCAGGGTCTGCACCACCGGCCGGAACATGGCGCAACCGGCCCCCTGCAGCAGACGCAGACAGACCACCACCACCAGGTTTTCGGTCACCAGGTAACTGCAGGAGACCAGCAGGTAGACCAGCAGGCTGGTGATAACCAGCTGCCGCCGCCCAAAGCGGTCTGCCAGCGATCCCATGATCGGGCTGAAGATGATCTTTGACAGCGCATAGCCGCCAACCGCCACCCCCAGCAGCAGCCCTCGGGCTCCGATGCTCTGGCAGTAGAGCGGAAAAAAGGCGTCGCTGACACCGAACCCCAGCGAGATCAGGAAATTGATCAGAAACAATACCCTGAACAGATCCCGGTGCTGCCCGTTCATCTGTACAGCTCCTGGTACTGCTGGCATTGATACGGCTGAACGCCGGAGATCAGGTACTGCTCAAGCATCTGGTCGTGCTTGTCGATATGCAGGCTGAGCAGCTTCCTGAGGGTCTGCAGGTCGTCGTCGATACAGAGCGCACGGGCTGCCTTGCAGCGGATACCGGCAATGGTGGTACAGATCCGGAAGTGATCAAGCTTGTGATCTTCATAGGCCAGATAGTCGATCGTAAACATATGTACGTTTTCAGACGCGGTCTGGCCCAGAACGTTGCCAAGCAGATCTTCAATCTGATGCTCCAGCTCAGCGGGGGGAACCTGATCGGCAGTCGCGATAATCGCGTCAAGCACTGAAATTAACCTGGCCTGCCGGCTGTCATACGGCATGAGATGCTGTGTTGCAACATAACCGAAGGTATTGAGTGGGCTGTAAGAAGACATGATCTGTTCTCCTCTTGCTCAGGCAGCCAGCAGGTGCCCGAGCTTGTCGCGCTTGGTCTGCAGGTAGCGCATGTTGGTGCTTAACGCCTTCATCTCGATCGGTACCCGCTCAACAATATTCAGGCCATACCCCTCCAGTCCGATCATCTTCTTGGGGTTGTTGGTCATCAGCCGGATCTTTCTGGCTCCCAGCGCCCTGAGCATCTGGGCGCCAATGCCGTAATCACGCAGATCCGCCTTGAATCCCAGCGCCTCGTTGGCTTCAACGGTATCGCAGCCCTGATCCTGCAGTTCATAGGCCTTGAGCTTGTTGATCAGACCGATCCCCCTGCCTTCCTGCCGCATGTACAGCAGGATGCCTGTGCCTTCCTGTTCAATGCGGTCCATGGCCCGGCTGAGCTGTCCGCCGCAGTCACAGCGGATGCTGCCGAATACGTCACTGGTCAGACACTCCGAATGCACCCTGACCAGCACCGGCTCGTCCGGCCTGATCTCTCCCTTGACCAGGGCGATATGCTCCAGGCCGTCAATATCGTTCTCAAAGGCAACCACGCGGAACTTGCCGGCCCAGGTGGGCAGCTTTGCCTCCGCCACCGGCCGCACCAGTGATTCATGCTTCAGCCGGTAGGCCACCAGATCGGCCACCGAGCAGATCCGGATGCCGTGCCGCAGGGCAAACTCCTTCAACTGCGGCATGCGGGCCATGCTGCCGTCCTCGTTCATGATCTCGCAGATCACCCCGGCCGGTTTCAGCCCGGCCAGACGGGCCAGATCCACCGAACCTTCGGTCTGGCCGGTGCGTACCAGTACCCCGCCGGCCCGTGCACGCAGCGGAAAGATATGGCCGGGGCGGGAGAGATCCTCCGGCCCGGTATTGTCGGCAATCGCGGTCAGGATGGTCTGGGCCCGGTCAGCTGCCGAGATGCCGGTGGTCACTCCATGGCGGGCCTCAATGGAAACCGTAAAGGCGGTCTGGAATGGTGAGTTGTTCTCTGAAACCATGGGCGGCAGCTCAAGCTGGTCACAGCGCTCTTCGGTCAGGGTCAGGCAGATCAGGCCCCGGCCATACTTGGCCATGAAATTGATCGCCTCCGGGGTGACATGCTCGGCTGCCATGGTCAGATCGCCTTCATTTTCCCGATCTTCATCATCAACCAGAATAACCATCCTGCCGTTGCGGATATCCCTGATCGCCTGTTCTATGGAGGATCGTGCCATCGCTCTGTACTCCTTTGCCTGTGACTGAAGAGAGCTGGTGTCTGCTGAAAAATTGGGGGAGATCGCTCTCCCCCCATTGCACCACCTAAGGAGGATGCTTACCTGACGTAAGCGTCCGGTCTTAGTCTTGTTATGATACTGTGTTGCACTGTCTGTGCCATTATGTAACCTACTTGAATCGCATGCTATTTTGCTGATGATGGTTGTTTTGTGCTGTCGTTTTGGGTGAACGGCTTTTCATTTTGATAGTGGTGTTGACTGATGAACGCCTCACTTGTCTCATTTAAGTTTCCAGGTGAAGGCAAAGCCGTGACAGGTTGCACAGAAATTTTTAAATGCATCGTGTGATTGATGACAGTTGGTGCATTTCAGGGTGGATATGCGTATCCTGCGTTTGCGGCAATCGGGAGAGCTGCTGAGATATAAGAAAAAAGCACCTATGCGGGCATCGGTTGTTTTACCTATGCTGCTGCTAGTGAAGGGTATGACAAAGGCCCGGACAGTGCCGGGCCTTTGTGTATCTACATCTTGCCATGCCGGTCTGATCAGGCTGCCAGCTTGAATCTGGCCACCAGCTGCTGCAGTTCCCCGGCCAGTCCGGACAGGTGCTGCGCGGCTGTAGCCGTGTCTTTGGCATGCTGGGTGGCATGTCCGACGGTTGCGGTGATCTGCTGCATGTTGTTGCTGATCTCATGGGTGGTGGCGGTCTGTTCCTCTGCAGCTGTGGCGATCTGGCCGATCTGGCCGGTTACAGCGGTGATCTGGGACAGGATATCCTGCAGGGCTGTCCCGGATTTTTCAGCCTCCAGGGCGCCGCGTTCAACCTGGCGTACCCCGTCGTCCATGGCGCTGACCGCCGTTCTGGTCTCTTCCTGGATATTCTTGATCATCTGGCCGATCTCACGGGTGGCGGCGGTGGTCCGTTCTGCCAGAGCCCGCACCTCATCGGCCACCACGGCAAAGCCCCGTCCCATCTCGCCGGCACGGGCCGCCTCAATGGCAGCATTCAGGGCCAGCAGGTTGGTCTGGTCGGCAATGTCTTCAATAGTGCTGACGATCTCGCCGATCTGGTCAGAACGCTTGCCCAGGCTGTCAACGGTTCCTGCCGCGGATTTGACCCGTTCCGTGATGGCGGCCATGGCGTTGATGGTGCTCTGCACCACCGTTTCGCCGGTCCTGGCGGCGCTGCTGGCCGTATCGGCGCTTTGGGCGGTCATCTGGCAGTTCTGGGCGATATCCCCGGCGGTTGCCGCCATCTCGTTGCCGGCCGTGGCCACGTTAAGGGCCTGGCTTGCCACCGTATCGGTGCCGGCCAGCATATCGGTCGAGGTATGCTGGAGCCGGTTGGCTGCATCGGCAACATTGGTCGCTGCGGTCTTCAGCATGCCGATGGTTTCTCGCATATACTGGGCCATGTTGCCCATGGCCCGCATCAGGACGGCGGTCTCGTCCTTGCCCTGGGCATCGATATGCACCGTCAGGTCACCGGTCGCAATGGCATCGGCAACCTGCATGCAGGAACGGATCGGCCTGATGATGGTGCTGGTCACCAGGAACGAGATGATCAGGGCGGCGCCGATTGCGATGGTGCCGCAGACAATCATGAAGATCAGTGCGGTCCTGCTGGCTGACTGGGCCTTTTGTGCCGCAAGTTCTGCCTGGTCATTGTAGTATTCCAGCAACTTCTTCAGGGCCGGGTCGGTCACTTCCCGGGTAAGTTTGGTGCCATCCTGCAGGGCGCTTAGATAACGTGGCCGATCATTGGTCATGGCCGCTTCCACCAGGTTCTTGATCATCGTGCGGCCGGATACGGTTGCCCCCTTGTAATCCTCAACCAGTTTTTTCCCTTCAGCCAGCAGGGTGCCGGCTTCAAGTTTTTTCAGGGCGTCCAGATAGATATCGCGATCTTTGGCGTTCAGCTGCAGCAGGGCCTGTTTTTCCTCCGTGTCTTCCAGGTGTCCCATATGTTTGACCCGGTCGTTGATGGAGTAAATGCTGGCCTGAACCTTTGATGCCTGGTGGCTGAGCTGGTAAACCCGTTGCACCTCCCCCAGTTTGTGCTGCATGTCGCGTAGTGCCTGAATACCGATGACCAGCGTGCCCAGCAGCAGTAGCGCGATCAGGCCGAAACCTACCATCAGTTTTGCGGTAATCCCCAGATTCTTCATCTCCCCCCTCCTCCTTATCCTCCTTGGTAATTTCTGCACGGCTGTTTCCCCGCTGTGGGACTAGGCACATGGTTCTGCCGAGCTGATTGAGAGATCGGATGCAGATGGCATGCCATGCCATAAGTTACTGTTTAAACGTTGTTTTTCATATTTGTGGTTGACTGGGGTTATCGTAATGATAGGCTGTTTACTGAATTGAAAGGGGGGGGTATGCGAGCACAGGATCTTGACTTGCGCGAGTTGCTCAGTTTTGCGCCGGGCGGAGGTATTATCCGGTTCATGGGGAAGCGCGCATTGCTGTTTGATGCCGTTGCTCTGGGGCTTTTGCGTAAAGAACTGATCGACACCCTGGGCACGACTGCTGCCCGCAGTATTCTGACCCGCTTCGGCTATGCCCACGGCCGCAGGACTGCAGAAGCGCTACGGCAGGAGTTCCCGAGCCTGCTGGAGGACAGTCAGACCGGCCCGCGTCTGCATACGTTGCTGGGGCTGGTGGAGGTTGCCAACAGTACCCGTACCGAAGGTGTGGAGGGGGTGCCGTTGGTGGAGGGAGACTGGCTCAACTCATACGAGGTTGAACAGCATCTGCTGCATCTCGGCAGATCAACGGAACCTGTCTGCTGGAGTCTGACCGGGTTTGCCAGTGGCTATGTCTCTGCCTGGGCGGGCAAGGAGGTCTATTTTATCGAGACCCGCTGCTGTGCCAAGGGGGATGCCATCTGCCATATGCAGGGGCGTTTCAAGGAGCAATGGGGCCCCGAGCTGGATGAGCATCTGCAGTACTACCAGATGGAATCGGCCGACAATATGCTGGCCGAGCTGACTGAAAAACTGCGGACGGTCGAAAACCGGCTCAGGGTCAAGAAACGCCAGCTTTCCTGCCTGGATGGCGAGGGGGAGGAAGAGGAGTGTGCCTGTATTACCGCCCGTAGCCCTGCCATGCGCAAGACGATTGAGATGGCCCGCCGGATTGCCAAGGTGGAATCGACGGTGGTGATCAGCGGTGAGAGCGGTACCGGCAAGGAGCGGATCGCCCAACTGATTCATGAGGGCTCGGCCCGTATGGGGCGTCCCTTTGTGGCGGTTAACTGCGGGGCGGTGACGGAGACCCTGCTGGAGAGCGAACTGTTCGGCCATGTGCGCGGGGCGTTTACCGGAGCTGCCAAGGATGCCATCGGGCTGTTTGAGGCCGCCAACGGAGGGACGCTCTTTCTGGATGAGATCGGCGAGATCTCACCCGGGATGCAGGTCAAGCTGTTGCGGGCGTTGCAGGAACGGGAGATCAGGCGGGTTGGCGACAACAAGGCCCGGCCGGTTGACATCAGGGTGGTGGCGGCCACCAACCGCAACCTGGCCGATGAGGTGGCTGCCGGTCGATTCCGCCAGGATCTTTACTACCGTCTGCGGGTGATTGAACTGCGGGTACCCCCGTTGCGGGAACGGCGTGAGGATATCCTGCCCCTGGCACGCCTCTTTCTGGATGAATCGGCCCGCCGCTCAAACCGGACCATTACCGGTTTTGATACCAAGGCGGCTGACCAGCTGTTGCGTTATGACTGGCCCGGCAACGTGCGGGAGCTGCAAAATGCCGTTGACTACGGGGTGGCGCTCTGTACAGGTGATCACGTGCAGGCCGATGAACTGCCCGAGGAGTTGCGTGCGGCCGTGTTCAAGCCGACGGTCAACGGCGGGATCAGGCCGCTTGAGGAGATGGAGCGGGAGTACATCCTGGCGGCCCTGGCTGCCATGGGCGATAACCGGACCCGTACCGCCAGTGCCTTGAATATCGGCATTGCGACCCTCTACCGCAAGTTGAATGAATACGGCAAAGGGTTAAAATAATCCGGGTTATTTGTTGCCGGCAAATCCCAACAGTATCAGTTTCGTGCCGGCTCCGCCGCTCACCGCATCGATACGGGCGTTGGCGGTAGTCCTGAGATTGCGGTGAACATATATGGCCGTTCCTTCGATGTTCATGGCCTCGTATGCGTCAATCTCTGATGCTTCAGGTGTTCCCCATCGCACGGATGGGATGTCTCTCGACTGGGCGCCCCCTCAGCTATAGCAGATCTGTTTGTTCAGGCTGACGGTCACCTGGTTGCCGTTATCAACAATGATCTTGTGCGCCTTTGGGGTCAGTTTCAGATGCATGTCAGAGTTCCCCGCTTGTATCTCAAATCCGGTCGTACCGCCGTTGACTCCATGAGTGTGTCCGGAGCCTTAGCCACCCACCTGTGACATCGGCATCGTCATGTTTCTCTGGGCCCGCTCCTCGATTGCGTGATGTTCGGGTTTGGTGGTGACCACGTAGCGCAGCGCATCTCTGAGTGCCTGATCGTCTCCGGCATGGATGTAGGGCTTCAGGTCGTGGGTCTCGGTTGCAAACAGGCAGCTTTTAGCAATCCCGGTTGAGGTAACCCTGATCCGGTTGCATTCATTGCAGAAGTGGCATGATACCGGTGTGATGACGCCGACCTTGCCGGCCGCTCCTGCAATCCGGTAATAGCTGGCCGGCCCGTCCATGGCCGCCTTGCTCTCCGCTTGCAGGGAGTAGCGCAGGGCCAGCTTGCCGAGGATTTCACTGCCGGAAATGGTACGTGCCTTCCAGGAGTCATCCCGCAGGGTCGGCATGTATTCGATGAATCTGACGTGGTAAGGCCGTTTGAGCGTCAGGGCGGCGAAATCGGCGACTTCATGGTCGTTGACGCCGCGTATCACCACCATATTGATCTTGATCCGTTTGAATCCGGCCTCTTCTGCTGCCTTGATCCCCTCAAAGACCCTCAGGATGTTGCCACCGCGGGTGATGCTGTCAAAGGTGTCCGGTTGCAGTGAATCGAGACTGATATTCAGGCTTTCAACACCGGCGCAGCGCAGTTCTGCCGCCATCTCCGGCAACAGGATGCCGTTTGTCGTCAGTACCAGCCGCTTCAGACCCGGGGTGGTGGCCAGCTCTGCCAGGAAGGGGATGACCCCTTTGCGCACAAGCGGTTCGCCGCCAGTGACCCTGATCTTTTCAACGCCAACGGCGACCGCGGCCCGGCAAACCGTGAGCAGCTCTTCAAAACTCAGCAGATCTGCGTGTCTGACCGCATGCACCCCTGCGGCAGGCATGCAATAGACGCAGCGCAGGTTGCAGCGGTCGGTTATTGAAAGGCGCAGGTAATTGATTGACCTGCCAAACGGATCATAGAGTGCCATAATACATATCCTCCGTGCCCAGGTCCGGGTCCAGCAAGGTGACTTCAACGACACTGTCAGCCAATAGCAACGAGTGCGGCTCCAGTTTCAGCAGCCCGTTTCCGGCTGTCAGTGAAGCCAGGTTGGCTGAGCTCTGGTTGGTGATGGTGGATGCCTTGTAATTGTCTCCCTCAGAGGCGACCCGCACACTGACAAGGTGGGGGCGCTCACCGCTGTTCAGGATCTGTCCGGACAGCACGGCCTTGACCTTGGGCCGCATCAGCTGAGAGTGTCCGAGCATCTTGAGGATGGCCGGACGCACGAACATCTCAAAACAGACCATGGCTGCGACCGGGTTGCCGGGGAGCGCGAAGACCGGCTTGTTGCCGATTGTGGCAAAGGTCGCCGGTTTGCCTGGTTTCATATTGACTTTGTTGAACTGCAGTTCGCCCTGCAGTTCCAGGATCGTGTCCCTGACAAAGTCGCGATCCCCCACGGATGCCCCGCCCGAGATGATCAGGCCGTCCGCCCGCAATCCTTCAATAATCTTGTCTCTGGTTGCCTTCCTGGTGTCTTTGGCAATACCGATCAGCACCGGTTCTCCGCCAGCCTGCATCAGCTGGGCAGCCAGGCTGTAACTGTTGCTGTTGATGATCTTGCCGGGGCTGGGGGTTGAACCGATCTCCAGCAGTTCGTCACCGGTGGCAAGAATGGCGATGCGTGGCTTGCGGTAGACCGGCAGGGCAGCCCAGCCGAATGCTGCCAGCAGTCCAATCTCCTGAGGCCGGACAGGCGAACCGGACTTGATCAGCAGATTGCCTTTTTGTATGTCCTCGCCCTGTTTCCTGATGTGGGAACCGCGCTTCAGGGCACGGTTCAGCCGGATCACACCATTGTCTTCAATCACATCCTCAATCGGTACCACCGTGTCGCAGCCTGCCGGAACCGGGGCACCGGTCATGATCTTGACCGTGTCACCCTGGCAGACCGGTGCTGTGCGCAGCAACCCGGCAGGAATGAAATCCACGACGTTCCACTCTTCCTGTCCCTGCCGCAGAGCCAGCGCATAGCCATCCATTGCGGAGTTGTTTGATAACGGGAGGTCATGGGGCGCCCGCATGTCAACGGCAATGATTCTGCCGATCGCCTCCAGGAGGGGGACGGACTCAATATCGATTTGTGTTGTGTGTTTTAGGACAATTTCCTGTGCAGCATTGATGCTGATCATGACGTAGCCTCACAAATAGTTCTGGATGACCGGTCTTGTCGGCTGTAGAGCTCCTGGTTGATGCTAAACGCTTTCTGTCTGACCGGTCAGAGCGTCTATGCAATCAGGAGGGGCGTTTGGCGTTACCGCCAGTCAAAGGCCTGTTAGCAGTATCTGTGCCATTGGCTAATATACTGAATTGTAAGTGGTTTTTTGGTTGGTTGGGTGGCCTGCCCGGAAACTGCATCTAGTTTTGATAATGGCGACATCATTTTGATAACGAGGCGGCGGCTGAGGATGGCTGCTGATTGTGAACGCACCACCCGGAGGTAGTTGCTCTGCGGCCTGACGGCTGATTCTGTGTCGACGGCAGAGCGTGGCACAGTAGCTGCAGAAGGAACTGAAACAGTACGGACTGCTGCACAGGATCGGATCCTGGGTGAAGCAGGGACGGGGCCGTTATCTCGGCCTGATCATGGTATTGGGGTTCAGATAACGGCAGGTGGGTATGAATCAGTGTGTGGATAATGCGGAGAGACGGCTTGCAGCGGCCTGCCTGATCAGCTTTTGCTGCTTCTTTGCCGCCTATATGAGGATGCCGATAGTCCCGTTGCTGGCTGTTTCGCTGGGGGCCGATGCGGTCCAGGCCGGGTTGATCAACGCCACCTTCATGGTAACGGCTGCGCTGCTCTCAATTCCGGCCGGTCTTGTCTCCGACCGCCTGGGACGCAGACCCCTGCTGCTGGGGGGGATGGCGGTGATGGCGGTGTCGTCGTTTCTGTTGTCCCGCAGCCACGGGCTGGGACAGATGGCGGTTGTCTACCTGCTGTTTGGCGTCGGGCTCTCAACCTTTTCCCCGGCGCTCATGTCCTATGTGGCCGATGTCACCCCTGCCGACAGGCTCGGACATGCCTATGGCCGGTATACCATGGCACTCTACTGCGGCATGACGCTCGGACCGGCTGCTGGTGGCTATGCCGCTGCCGTCAGTGGGTTGCAGGAGGTGTTTGTGCTGGTCGGCGGCCTGTTTTTGGCCATGCTGCTGCTGGCCTACCGCTATCTGCCCGCCCCACCGCCAAAACCTGCTGCCCTCCACCGTAAGACCGCTGCCGGGCCGTCGCTGCTGCTGATCCTGAAAAACCGTCCCTTGCTGGCCTGTCTGGTTGCCACCCTGGGGTGCTGTCTGGGCTACGGCATGTTTGTCACCTTCATGCCTTTGTATATGAAGGGCATGGGGATGCAGACGGTTCAGGTCGGCTACGTCTTCACCGCCCAGGCCCTTGCCAATGCCCTGTCACGGCTGCCCACCGGCAGGCTGTCCGACCGGATCAATAACAAGGGGATCCTGATTGGCGGCGGTTTGGCGCTGTTCTCCCTGGCAATGGCTGCTCTGGCTGTCTGCCGCTCGGTGCCTCTGCTCATGCTTGTTGCCGTTGTCATGGGGATCGGCATGGGGGTTGCCTTTACCGTGATCTGCGCCCGGATTGCCGACCTGGTCCCGGCTGAGATGCGCGGTCTTGCTGTCGGTTGCTACAATACCTGCGTCTATACCGGCATGATGCTCAGCTCGGTCGCCATGGGGCCGGTGATCAAACTGGCCGGATTTGCCGGAGCCTTTGTGTTGAACGGCATTGCCGGGATTGTCGTGCTCGCTCTGTTCACGGCCCTTTTTCGCAGTAAGGGCAGAGAGGCTTGTCATTCTGCCTGACCTGAAGCCGCTGTATATCCTCTGTTAACCCCCTCTCCATAATCAGCTTGATTTTCAGGGTACACGCCTCTGTTTTCGCAAGCTGCCTCAAAAATGTAATCCCGTCTGGAAACGCAGCTCCACTTGTCCGCAAGGCCGCAGGTTTGGTGCTGGTACGCCGGTCCCGGGGCGCCTCAGATAACCCTTTTCGCCCCTCTTGCCGGCAGGGGCTGCCAATTTTCAAATTGATAGAAAGCTTATCAAAGCCAGAAACGGCTCTGTTGTCGCTGTGTGGTAAATGTAGTTATTACAGCATGTTATATCTTTTTGTGGCTATGGCATGCTCGTTGCTATCTGGCTGATGTACGCACATTCGCCCGGCAGGCTGCAGCTGTTGAGATGTGGCGCCGGCAGATCCTAAGGTCACAACGCGAAGGGGGAGAAGAAAGAAAGGAGGTGCAACAACAAAGAGAATCTCGGCTAAGCAGTTGTCAAACTAACTGAAAGGATAGGTAAAGCAATGAAAAAAGAATGGAAAGTACAGAACGAAGATGGATCATATACCGTTAGAACTTGTGGTTGGTCACCTCCAGGGGATCACCCGGTAGGTTGCGGCATGAAGCTGCACGTTAAGAACGGCAAGCTGGTCAAGGTTGAAGGTGACCCTGAGCACCCGATCACCAACGGTCGTTTGTGTATCCGTTGTCTGACGCTGCCCGAGTATGTCCACCACCCACAGCGGATCACTCATCCGATGAAGCGTGATCCGAAGAACCGTGGTAAAGAAGCCTGGACCAAAATCTCATGGGATGAGGCCTGGGATATCATTGTACCCAAGATCAAGCAACTGAAGGCTGATCACGGCGCAGAATCCATCGTCGTGTTTGGTGGAACAGGTCGTGAGGCCTGCTTGTATTACTATCCGCTCGGCTTTGCATCAATCGGTACTCCGAACGTCTGCTATCCGCTCAGCGGCTGGTCATGCTACGGTCCCCGTTGCGCCATCACCGACTACATCCTCGGTGCCGGCTATCCTGAGATCGACAACGCCGGTTACTATCCGGACCGTTTTGACAACCCCAAATATGTACTGCCCAAGTACATCATGGAGTGGGGTAAGAACCCCCTGATGTCCAACCCTGACGGCTTCTTCGGTCACTCCCTGATCGATATGATGAAGCGCGGCTCCAAGATGATCTGCATCGACCCACGTATCACCTGGCTGGGTACCCGTGCAGAGCATGTCTGTCAGCTGCGTCCCGGTTCCGATGCCGCTCTGGCACTGGGCTTCCTGAACGTCATCATCAATGAAGACCTGTATGACCACGACTTCGTCGATAACTGGACCTATGGTTTTGACGAGTTGAAAGAGCGTGTTCAGGAGTATCCGCCCGAGAAGGTTGCGGAGATCACCTGGGTGCCGAAAGAGAAGATCATTGAAGTTGCCCGTGCCTTTGCCACCAACAAGCCCTCCACCATTCAGTGGGGTCTGGCAGTGGACGAAAACCCCAACGGCGTACAGCTTGGCCATGCCATTCTGTCCCTGGCTGCCATCACCGGTAACATCGACGTTCCGGGCGGCATCACCATCGGCCCGCCTGCCGCACTGCTGGGCAAATGGCGTGTTGAGACCCGCCGCAACCTCTCCGAAGAACTGTGGGACAAGCGGATCGGCGCCAAAGAATGGCCGGCACTCAGCACCGCCATGGCCACCACCCACCCTGACGAGACCCTGGATACGCTGGAGACCGAGCGTCCCTACAAGCTGCGGATGGGCTGGTTCAACAGCAGTAACTTCCTGTCTCCGACCTGCTGCGCCTGTCCTGACCGCTGGTACAAGGGACTCAAGAAGCTTGAGTTCAACGTGGTACAGGATTGCTTCATGACCCCGACGGCAATGGCCCTGGCAGATATCTTCCTGCCGCTGCCTACCTTCGCCGAGCATGATGGCGTGGTTATTACCCACTTCGGCCGTAACGCCGTATTCCTTGGTGCAATCAACGAGGCGTTGCGCGTTGGCGACACCAGATCAGATATCGAAGTATGTATCGAGCTTGGTAAGAAACTCCATCCCGATATGTGGCCCTTCGACGACGTGCCTGACTTCTTCACCAAGCAGCTCAAGCCTGAGCTGGGTGTCGACTTTGACGGCCTGCGTGAGCTGGGTGTGTGGCAGCCTGACTACACCTACCGTAAGTTTGAAAAGGGTGGTCTGCGTACCGATGGTGAGCCCGGTTTCAACACTGTTACCGGTATGGTCGAGCTGACCTCTACCCTGTTTGAGGCCTGGGGCGACGATGCCCTGCCGTACTTCAAAGAGCCTCCTTACAGCCCCTACAGCACACCGGAACTCTGGAAAGAGTATCCGCTGGTACTGACCACGGGTTCACGGAAGTTCACTTCATTCCACTCCGAGCACAGACAGATCGGTACGCTGCGTGAAATCGATCCGGATCCGATCGTCGAAATCAATCCGGCGACCGCCAAGTCGCTGGGTATCATCGATGGCGACAACGTCATGATCGAGAACATGTTCGGCAAGTGTAAGATGAAGGCACAATTGACTCCGACCATCCATGAGAAGGTCGTGCATTGTACCCACGGCTGGTGGTTCCCCGAGAAGGCTGCAGAAGAGCCAAGCCTGTACGGTGTCTGGGAAGCCAACGTCAACACCCTGGTGCCACACAAGCATATCGGCAAGCTGGGCTTCGGTGCCCCGCATAAGCAGATGATCTGCAAGATCTACAGGGTTGACCCCGGTCATACCTTCACGCTGGATAGCCTGAGCTGATGGTAACACCCCCCCCCGGTGCTGCCGGGGGGGAACTATAACGATTGGAGGCAATTGTACATGTCAAAAAACGGTTTGTTGATAGATTACGAATACTGCACAGGCTGCCATAGCTGTGAAGTTTCGTGCAAGAACGAGCACAACATCCCACGTGGTCAGTGGGGGATCAAGCTGACCCAGGTTGGCCCGTTTCAGATAGATGCCGACAAGTGGGAGTGGAACTATGTACCGGTTCCGACCCAACTGTGTGACCTGTGTGAAAAAAGGACAGCCAACGGAGATGTACCATCCTGCGTCCTGCACTGCCTCGGCGGCTGCATGCAGTATGGTCCTGTGGAGGAACTGGCCAAGAAAGCGGCTGATAAGGGTTCCAAAGTCGCAATCTTTGTACCGTAGTACCATGGTCTGACGATGTCAGGCAGCACCCTTCCGATGGAGAAGGGGCTGCCTGGCACAAGCTGAACCGCAGAAGTCAGTTGGAGTCTGCCGGGGTATGACAGCTGCAGGTGCCGATCATCCCATCATCAGGAGTTCTTTTATGCTTGTTGCAGGGAACCGCGCAGATCTCTCCGATATACAGGCAGAGAACCGGTTCAGGCTTTGGTGGTTCAGGCAGCTTGGCACCGCACTTTTTGCAGTGAGTAAACTCCGGGAAGGTGAAGGTCTTACAGGAAGGGCACTTGATAGGTTTTGGTTTCGGCGGTTTACAGCCACCGCAGTATGGATTACATGACCAACACATGGTGTTCCTTTCTCTGTTCTCTAACCATATAGAGTAGTTAAATATACTATTACTATATGTACTACATAAAGCGACGTCAATTATATAGTTAGTTTATTTGCAGAAACTTATTTTATTTTTGTAAGTTTAGTAACTAAACAGATAAGGAGATAATCATGTCAGACAATCCTGTACGTAAAAAAATTGAAAAGCCGCTTAACCCTCTGGCAATGAAGCCTGGCCAAAAGTACGACAAACCTACTTTTGTTCCTACCAAAGAATACGATGGTGGAAAGCTGAACGATTCAGGCGATAAAACAGTAGGTGCAGTTGATGTTGTTGAAAATGCTGCAAAAGAAAAAGAGAAGTAGAAACGTATTATTGGTATAGTCATGCAATATTGCTTTTAATGGCAAGTGTGATTAACCATATAACAATGCAGTCTATTCGCTGATTACTAACAAGTCTTACACTGATGTGTTCTATGAAACACAAGTAAGAAAAAATGATACCCACTACGGCGAATAGACTGCATTTGTTATCTATACCTGCAGCACAAAGAACGGTTCTGCAGCGTCAGACCGGTGTAAACGGCACACAGCGTATTACCCTGCAAGGTACTCTCCATGTCTGAAATCACTCATCCTGCCACCCTGAAAAACTGTACCGGCTGCGGCGTCTGCAGAGACAGTTGCCAATTGCTGAGAGAATCAGATTGCACACCGGCTGAGCTGGCACGACTGGGCGTAACGCTCAGTGAAGCGCTCAGCTGTTCTTTTTGTGGTGCCTGCCGGTCTGCCTGTCCGGATGGTCTCTGGCCTGGTGAGCTCTTTGCCGGCAAACGCAGTGAGGCGGTCCGCTCCGGTGAATTCGATGTCGCCTCGTTTCGCTACCTCTTTCCCGACCGCCCCAATAATGTCATGGCCATGTACCGCAGGCAGTACGGCATCGAGTATGCCGATCTGGCTCCGGGAGCTGACACCGGCACCTGTTTTTTCCCGGGCTGCACCCTGATGAGCTACTCGCCGGTCCTGACCCGGGCGGTTTTTGCACACCTGCAGGAGCAAACCTCATGTCAGGCGATCTGGACCGACTGCTGCGGCAAGCTGCTGGAACAGCTTGGACTGCAGGAACGGCTGCAGCATGCCCAGGAACAGCTGATCAGCTACGCCCGTGAACATGCCATCACACGGATAATTACAGCCTGTCCCGGCTGTTACTACGATATGAAGAAGTTGTTGCAACCGGTCGGCATTCGTGTTGAATCGGTGTACGAGAACCTTGTGTTCAAGGCGGCAGACGACGCCGGAGGGGCCAGTTGTACGGTACATGATTCCTGTCCAGACCGGTTTACGGGAGAGTGGGGCCGACAGGTGCGTGATGCCCTGCAGCAGCGGGGGTACAGCCTTGTTGAGATGCCCCATAGCGGCAGCGCCACCATCTGCTGCGGCAGCGGCGGCCAGCTGTCTCATTTTCGTCCGGATCTGGTTGAGGAATTGACGGATCTGCGCCGGACTGAGTTTGCGCAGACAGGGGCAGCCTGGCTGGTGGCATACTGTCTGAGCTGCGTCCTGAAGTACGACAGCATGCTGGCCGGTCTGCCGGTCACCCATGCCCTGAGCCTGCTGCTTGATCTGCCTGCGGATTATGCGGGTGCCAAGGAACGCTCATGTGAGATGTTTCAAGGCCCGGAAGGTGAGCAGCGTTGGGCCGCTGTTATGACAGACTGATTTTTTGAGGGAAAACCGCGAGGGCTTGTATGGATATTGAACGGTTTCTCAAACGTATCGGCATTACCTCTCTTCCGGACTCACCTCACAGTCGGCTTCGGGAAATTCACCGTGCCATGACGCAGTCTGTACCTTTTGAGAATCTTGCGATCCTGGAGGGGCACGCAATAGACGTAACCCCCCCTGCGCTCTTTTCAAAAATAGTTGAACAGGGCCGTGGCGGCTACTGTTTTGAGCTAAATGCTCTGCTGGCTGAAGTGTATGAGTCGCTCGGGTACAAGGTGGAGCGCCTGCTTGGCAGAGTCTGGTCCAGTGGCGCGCCATCACCTCCGCTCACGCATATGGCCCTGCGAGTGATGGTGGATAATCAGTATTACCTCTGTGATGCAGGTTTTGGCGGAGGTACTCTCAGAGACCCGCTGCCCTGGAATTTTCACGTGGCAGTGAACCAGACGCCGGACAGCTATCGCCTGGAAGAAGCCGACAATCAGGAAGTCATGCTTTCCCGGTTAACCGGCTCAACCTGGAAACATCTATACAGCGTTCTTCCCTGTCCTGTTCGTCCTCAGGATTTTATTCCGGCAAACCATTACACTTCAACACACCCTGATTCGTTTTTTACGCAGGCGCCTGTTGCTGCACTTACAACCGCTGAAGGGCGTATTACGCTTCGTGGACGGATTTTCCGCAGAGTAGGGGCAACTGGCGAGCACGAGCGCGAGCTGGCAACATTTGATGAATTTATCAATGTACTCTGTGGAGATTTCGGTCTGGCCGGTCTGCATGTACCAGTTCTCAAGAGACGCCTTTCCGGGCTGTTTGGGGAGGCATAGAAGATTTTTCAGGAGGGCAGGCGAGGGTAACCGATCGCCTGACCTGGGTGAGCTGCAGAATCAAGAGGCTCAGTACAATGGGAATCAGCTCGTTAAGAGGTCGTGCCATAGCTGTGTTGGCAGCGTGTATTGTTACTGCCTTTGCCGCATTTTCGATACGGTACAGTTACGGCGTACTTCTACCTGAAATGTTGTTTCCGCTTGGCATGACAAAGGCACAGGCCGGTAGCATCTTCGCGTCCTATTTTGCGATAAACTGCCTGTCGTCGCCAGTTATCGGGATTGTCTCAGATAGGTGCAATCTGCGGATACTGCTTACCGTTTTTGTCATGCTCATGGGAGTGGGAACGCTGCTCATGCAGTATGCAACATCAGTTGTCCAGGCGTCTGTTTTCTTTGCCATAGCCGGGATGGGGGCTGCTGCTTGCTGGGCTCCGGTCATGGTGATAGCCCAGAGATGGACTGAGGACACCATGCGAGGCACTGTCCTTTCCCTGGTAGATGCCGGTAGTTCTCTCGGAGTGATGGCTGCCGGCACAGTTGTCCCGCTCTTTGTGGCCAGGTCAGGATGGCAATCCGGGTGGAGTCTTCTTGGGCTGATGGCTGTTGCGGCCGGAGTTGTAAACTTTGTCTGCATCCGTCATCGTCCCCGGCAGGCTACTGGTTGTCTGGCAACTGATAAAAACCGCTGTATCGTGAGCAGTGAACCGGCAGTCAGCTACAGGTCCCTGTTCAGCAACCGGCTTTTCTGGATAATTGCGCTGGCATACCTGTTTAACGGGTTCGCCATAATCATACCCTTTACCTTTCTCAATACCTATGCATGCAAAGAGCTTGCGATGCCGTATGAGACAGCAGGTTTTCTGATTACACTGACAGGCGTTGGCGGGCTTGTCGGAAAACTTACGCTGGGGCCTCTTTCAGACACCTTTGGCCGCGCAATTATCATGCTGGTTTGCGCGACTCTTGTTACCGCAGGGGCTTTGGGGATGGCCTACAGTACAGGAGTTATACTGCAGGTTGTCACCTTTTTCTTCGGGGTTGGGTATGGCGCCTGCTGGGGCATGTACGCTGCATGTGCCTCGGACTATTTCTCAAAAGAATCGGCCGGGGCCATCCTCGGAACCTGGTCGCTGTATCTGGGGATCGGTTCCTTTCTTGCACCAATTGTTTCAGGCTGGGCTGCTGATCGTAGTGGAACCCTTCAATCAGCCTTTATTGTTGCCGCGTGCGGTGGAATCGTCTCATTACTTCTTTTGCTGCCGTTGCTGAAAATACAGAAACAGGGCGTCCACAGCTCTGTTAACCCGTAATTCTGATGAAAGTTTTTTAGAACGAGCCCCTTACAAAATTTACTTAGTGTTCATGGCGGCGTTGTGTACCAACATGCCGTATTCAGACTGCTTTCGAGGGAGACCACGATGACTCATGCATATGCAGCAACAACAGAATTTGACTGCCTGGAACTGTACCGTTCTTTTCTTGCACAGGAGACCGATCTGACCGGTACCGTGGTCATGCATCACGGCAGGGTGAAGCGTCCCGGCAAGCAGGTGCCTGACTTTTCCCGTGTCGAACTGAAACCGCTGGTTGCTGATGTTGACAGCCGGATGAGAGCGATTGCAGAACAGGCAAAGACGCAATTTCAGCTGAACCAGGTCCTGGTGGTCCACCGGCTGGGCAACATCAATGCCTGCGATACGGTTCTGTTTGCGGTGGTGTCCGGTACAACGAGGGATCGCTGTTTTGCCGCCTGTTCCTGGATCGTTGATGAAATCAAGCGGGAAGAGTTCATTCAACTGATTGAGCATCCCTGACGCAGGGGGGAGGTTGTGGCATGACCGCACCGGTCTTTCAGGACATAACCGGCATTGTCCTGGTCGGGGGAAAGAGCCGCAGGATGGGGCAGGACAAGGCGTTACTCTCTGTTCAGGGGAAAACGCTGGTTGAACGGGCATTGGAGCCGTTTCAGCAAGCCTTTGCCCAGATCCTGCTGATCGGGGACAGGCCGGAGCGGTTTGCCGCCTGCCGGCTGCCTGTTGTGCCAGACCTGTACCCCGGCAGCTCACTTGGCGGACTGTACACCGGCCTTTTCCACGCCAGGACCGAGCATATCTTTGTCACCTCCTGCGACCTGCCTTTTCCCAATCCTGCAATCCTGCGTTACCTTTGCAATGCCAGGGGCAGCTATGATGCCATCATCCCCTGCAGCAGCCAGGGGGCTGAGCCGCTCTTTGCCTGCTATCGCAAGAGCTGCCTGGATACCATGCGGAACCAGCTGCAGGAGGGGATTTTTTCGATCAGTGCGGCCTGTTCACGGCTGCATACCAGGCAGGTTCCTTACCAGGATATCGCGCCGTTTGATCCTGCAGGGACAGCATTCCTCAACCTGAACACACCTGAAGATATCACGCTGCTCAGCTGAGAGCTGCCCCTGGCCGGCAGCGCCCAGATCCCGGGATCTGATCATGCCTGGGCCTTTTCAAGCTCCTTTGCCCTGGAAAAGAACTCCTGCGCCTTGATCTGGCCCAGTGTCAGGTTGTTTATCAATACCTCGGTCTGCTGCGAGTCGCATGGCGGAAGGCGTTCTGCGTACTCTTTCGAGGTGTCAAACAGGCCCCTCAGCATCAGGAATGCCCTTTTGATGTCCCTCAACTCTTTTGCCGCTATCGTTGTCATCTGTGTGTCCATACCATCCTCCCTGTATTTTAGATACATCAAGCATCGCTTGAGTACAGCAGTGTCAGCCAGCCAGCGGGCCGGCCTGGAACAGTAACGTTTACCTGACCTACGGCTGCCGGGCAGCAGGCCCAGCCAGCTTATGCGCAGGGTCTGCAGGTCTTGCCGGACAGACTCTTTGCCTGCATCAGCGGTTCAATTACAAAGGTAAACAGCGTTGAAGCTGCCATGGCGCCCGTCACCGGTCCCAGCATGTAGACAATCACGAAGCCATAGTGTGCATCAGGAAGCGCCGCGGTCCCCCATCCCATCAGCCAGGCAAACAGGCGGGGGGAAAAATCGCGGGCCGGGTTAAAGCCTGCCTGGGTCAAGGGTGCGAGTACCGAGATCAGGACGGTAACGGTCAGGCCGATGAAGAACGGGCAGAGGTTGTCGGAAGGTCGTCCCAGGTTGCATCCCTCGGTCAGGGAAAAGATCATCAGCACCAGGATAAAGGTCCCCACCGCCTCAGCCCCGAAGGCCCCGCCCAGGGTGACCGCCGCTGCCGCACCGGCGCCGGGGTTGGGGTAGAACTCGCCAAAGATCTGTGCCGTCTTGATTGACTGCGGTGTGCCGCGCACAATGGCGTGGATCCCCTCATACTGGCTGATGGAACCGGAAAAGAGCAGGTAGAGCAGGGCTGCCGCAAGAAAGGCGCCGATAAACTGGGCCGCCACATAGACCGGCAGCCGCTGCCAGGTCATCCGGCGCCCGAGCGCCATGGCAACGCTGACGGCCGGATTCAGATGGGCGCAGGAAAGGTGCCGGGTGGCGTAGATGGCAATGGTCACGCCGATGCCCCAGATCAGGGCGATCTGAAACAGTCCGGCGTGGGCAGAGAACAGTACCGATACCGCCACTGATGAACAGCCGATAAAGACCAGCAGAAAGGTGCCCAGCAGCTCACCGATAAATTCATGACCGTATTTCATGGAGATCTCCCGGGGTGGTTCTGTCAGCAGGGAAAGGGGCCAAAGTGCCGTGAACGGTCACCACTGACGCTAAAATATTTGCCGAAGCGGGTTTCCTGCACCAATGCGGCGCTGTTGCCGCAGACCCGCTCCGGTCTGCCGGTATAAAAGGTATGGTGGTTGTCCAGGACAAAGCTGTGCGGACTGCCGGGCAGGGTGCCGTTGTAGGTGACGACCTGGCCGTAGTCCTCGCAGATATCCTCCAGGCTGGTCAGCTTGAAGGTGCGGATGATCCTGCGGCTGAATGCCACCATGCCGAATGCGGTTTGCTGGTCCGGCTCAGGCAGATGGGGATATACGGCAACCACCCGGTAGTCCGGCCAGCCGGCAGCGGACAGCAAACGGCGGAAATCGTGGCTGTAGAGTGCCCCGCTCAGAAGCAGGTCGCCGGCAGCAGGGGGCTGGCACAACTGCTCAGGTAGGCGCCGGTCTGCAAACAGGGTGTTCAGGTACAGTTCACCCCCCGGCTTCAGCAGTCTGAAAAGCCGCTGCAGGAGCACTGCCTTGTCCGGCAGCAGATTGAACTGCTCGGTTACCAGCACCAGATCACACGAGTTGTCCGTACAATCAGCTGTCCCCTCAGAGGGCAGCAGGCGCACCGGACAGGGCCGCGCGGGCAGCAGCAGTTTCGGTCCGGCAGGTTCGGCCACCAGCAACTGCCCCTCTGGGCCGATCTGTTCCGCAAGCGCCCTGAGCTGTTCTCCGTTGCTGCACCCCCAGACCAGTACGTTGCAGCCCTGCAGGGCTGCGGGGAATGTCAGCAGGCCGGTTTCCGGCCCGGTCTGGCCGGGTGCTGTCATACTGATCTCAGGCATGGGCACGGCCTCCTTCCGTCAAGGTGCGATCTCGCAACAGGACAGGCACTGCTGCAAACGTCTCAGATCGGCCATCAAGGCCTCAAAGCCGGTAAAGGTCAGGGATTGAGGGCCGTCGGACAAGGCCTTTTCAGGCTCGGGATGCACCTCTACCAATACACCGTGGGCACCGGCCACCAGGGCGGCCTTGGACATCGGGGTGACCAGGCTGCGTTTGCCGGTGGCATGGGAGGGATCAACCATGATCGGCAGGTGGGTCAGTTCCTTGACCAGCGGCACCATGGCCAGGTCAAGGGTGTTGCGGGTGGCGGTCTCAAAGGTGCGGATGCCGCGTTCGCAGAGGATGACCTGTTCATTCCCTTCGGCCAGGATGTATTCGGCGGCGGCCAGAAATTCTTCGATGGTGGCGCTCATGCCGCGCTTGAGCAGGATCGGTTTTCTGATTCTGCCCAGTTCCCGCAGCAGGTCAAAGTTCTGCATGTTGCGGGCACCAACCTGCAGCAGGTCGGCATAGTCGGCCACCAGGGCGACGTTGTCGGGGCTCATGACTTCGGTGACGATCGGCAGGCCGGTGGCTGCACGGGCCTTGGCCAGCAGTTTCAGTCCTTCTTCCCGCAGCCCCTGGAAGGTGTGGGGGCCGGTGCGGGGTTTGAAGGCTCCACCCCGCAGCAGGTCGGCACCGGCCTGTTTGACAAAGCGGGCGGTGGTGAGGATCTGTTCTTCCGATTCTACGGCGCAGGGACCACCCACCACCACCGGACGTTCTCCTTCGCCGATCTTGACGCCGGCCACGTCAACGATGGTGTTGTCAGGGTGGAAGTCGCGGGAGACCAGTTTGTACGGCTTGGAGACATGGATCGCCTGCTGTACGCCGGGCAGGTCGCGGATCTTGCTGTCATCCACGTAGCCTTTGTTGCCCAAAACGCCGATGGCGGTCCGCTCTCCACCGGGAATCGGAGCGGCGGTGAATCCCATCCCGCTGACCGTCTCAATGACCTTGTCTATATCTGACCGGCTGGCGGTGTGGCTCATTACGATCAACATTTACTTAAAGCCTTTCCTGGTACGTCTAAAAGGGATACTGCCGCGTTCCCATTTCCAGGGTAACCCACTGCAGCTCGGTGAATTCCTGCATCGCTTCAATGCCGAACTTGCCCCAGCCGCTATTGTTCACACCTCCCAACGGGGCGTGGGTTTCACCATAGAGCGGAGAATCATTGACGTGGCAGGCACCGGACTCAATCCGGCGCGCCAGCGCAAGTCCCTGCTGCATGTTGTTGGTGAGTATGCCGGCTGAAAGGCCATAGGTGGAGTTGTTTGCCATCCGTACGGCCTCATCGGCATCTTCGGCAACAATAATCGGGGCCACCGGGCCAAAGGTCTCCTCGTGAAAGATCGCCATATCTTCACGCACACTATCCAGCACTGTCGGGTGATAGCAGAGCCCGTCACCGTACCCTCCGCAAAGCAGTTGAGCGCCTTCGGCCACTGCCTGTGTTACCTGGCTGTCCAGCGTGTCGTACTGTTTGCGATTAATCAGGGGACCGATCACGGTGGCGGCATCAAGGGGATTGCCGACCTTTAAGGCTGCGGCCCGTGCTACGAACTTGGCGGTAAACTCCTGCGCTATTGCTTTTTCTATGATCAGGCGCTTGGCGTTCATGCAGACCTGGCCCTGATGAAGAAAACGACCGAAAATAGCCGCGTTGACGGCATGGTCGATCTCGGCGTCTTTCAGGACGATCAGCGGGTCGTTACCACCCAGTTCCAGGGCGATTCGTTTGAGCTGCCTTCCGCATTTTTCGGCAAGCACACGCCCGACCCGGGTAGAACCGGTAAAGCTGATCCTCTTGACCCGCCGGTCCTGAATAAACAGATCACCTATCTGGTTGCTGCTGCCAGAGCCGTGGGTCACAACATTTAGGACGCCCCCGGGGAAACCGGCTTCTTCAAACAGTTCTGCCAGGAGCACGCCGCCAGACACCGGTGATTCCTCCGACGGCTTCAGTACCACCGTATTTCCGTAGGCTATGGCAAAACAGACGGCACGCAGACTGAGTACAACGGGACAGTTCCAGGGCGATATCCCGGCAACAACACCGACAGGATGTCGCATTGCCATTGAAACCTTGGTGGTTTCCGAGGGGAGTATCGTGCCTGTGACCCGATGTGCCTGTGAACCGGCCTCCCGCAAATAGTTGGGGCCGGCAGCTGCCTGATAGGCGGCAAAGGGCCGTGCTGCGCCGGTTTCCCGGGCAAGCAGCTCAATCAGCTCATCCTTGCGCCTTTCAAGCAGGTCTGCGGCCTTCAGGAATAAGAGGCGCTTTTGGGAGGGGGCAACGGCTGCCCAGTCTGGAAATGCCTCAGCTGCTGCGTTAACGGCCAACAGTGCATCCTGTTGGCTGCCGTTTGCCACCGTTGTCAGTATCTCTCCCGTGTAGGGATTGAAATCATCAAACCAGCTGCCGTCTGCAGAATCCTGCCACGTGCCGTTGATATACATCTGATAGCCGCTTCTCATGGCGATAGCATTTCCTTTAGCAGGCTGTTGAAAAACTACTACGGAGCCCGTCTACGGCGTTGCGCGGTGCTCGCTCCTTCTCCTGACTATACGTTATGTCTCAGTCGCTGTGCGCCGTGCGCCTTGTAGCCGTGCTTCCTCATAACGTTTTTCAACAGCCTGTTAGACAGTTTTCCGGGGCGTGTTAAACTGCGGCGTGGTATCTGAAAGGCCTGGCGCTCAACAGATCCGGCTTACCATGTCAACCGGCCGGATGGTCCCGCCGGCAATCACCCTGGCAAAGATCCCTTCCTTCGGCATGACGCAATCCCCGGCCTGGTGATAGATGGCGCAGCGGTTATGGCACTCCTTGCCGATCTGGGTCACCTCAAGAACGGTCTGGCCGACCTGCAGACGGCTGCCGATCGGCAGAGCGACCAGGTCAATACCGCTGGTGGTGATATTCTCGGCAAAGTCACCGGTGGTGACATCCAGTCCCAAAGCCCGCATTTTATCGATACTTTCCTGGGCCAGCAGGCTGATCTGGCGATGCCACTCGCCGGCATGGGCATCACCGACAATGCCGTGGTTTTCCTGTACCAGCACCGACTCTTTCGGGGTCTTGCGCTGGCCTTTGTCGGAACTTACGCAGACAGCAATTACCTGAGCCATACACTCCTCCAATCAATCTGACCTGTTATTTCAATTCCGTTTCAAGGTGCCTCTTCGCTGGTCCGTCACCGGCTCCTCGCTGGCTGAATAGCATCCTTGAACTGGAATCGGCATTAATCGGTATTAAGCGGTCATGCCCCGCACAACCCGCTGTATAATGAATTCTGCAACCTCGGCCGGGTTGTTGAGATCCAGAACCGGCACATCTATCTGCAGCACTTCATCGCTGGCCACGGCGAGCAGAGCCGGATCATGATATTCACCCCGGCAGATCAGCTTCGCCTCTCCCGAACGGCGATGAACCTCGATCTTGGGCAGCGTGCTGCGCTTGAACCCCTCAACAAGTACCAGGTCCACGTCCTCAAAGTAGGTGGCAATCAACTCCTCCGGCGAGGGGGAGGCGGCATGGCGTTTTACCAGCGCCAGGGTCTCCGACGAGGTGATGACCGTGGTGTCGGCACCGGCATGGGTGAAGCGGTAACTGTCCTTGCCCGGGTGGTCGATCTCAAAGCGGTGGGCATCGTGCTTGATCGCACCGACCCGCACTCCCTGCGCCTTAAGCGCCACGATGACTTTTTCCAGCAGGGTTGTTTTGCCGGTTCCTGATGGGGCAACGAATGAGACGACCGGTTTGTTCATGTTCACCTCACCGGTTCGCCCGTAGGGCGAGCGGTTGTTTGCGGGCCTGTTGGGTTGATTCAAGGCCGTTATGCACGGCCTTGAATCAAGCGGATCAGACTACTTTGTGTGGCTGCCGTCGCAGAACGGGGCTGTCTTTGTCTTGCCACAGTTGCACAGCTTGACCTGCTGCTTCTCCTTGATCTCGAACTCAAGTGGAGAGCTGCTGCTGCCTGCATGGGAGCCGTCACAGAACGGCATGGTCTTTGATTTCCCGCAGGTGCAACGGAAGTAGGTGCCTGGCTCCAGTTCGACCGTGATCGGTTCGGGCTTGGGTTCTTCTCCAAGTGGGGTCTTACAGAACGGACAGATCTTCTGTTTCACTCCGCCTATCGCTGCAAGCTTCTTCTTGCAATTCGGGCACTCCTGCGGCTTGTTCACTCCTGCTGGTCTAAAACACATAGATGTACTCCTCCCTTAGGTTTTGGAAAATTTCCGAGAAATTTACCTCTGTCTCTGCCTTAGCATCTGCCATGCCATTCTTGCTGAATACGCTAACATGCCAATTTTCTGGCAGTTGTTAATTATTGTCTGGACAGCGTATTCTTCTTTTGGCATTGTGATTATCAATTTGAGATGGGGAGGATGCCATGAAGATTGCTGATATGGATCTGCGGGAGATGCTTTCTTTCAACCCTGAAGGGGGGGTCATACACCTGCTGGGTGAGCGGGTTTTGATCCACAATGCCAATGTCTCGGGGCTGCTGAAAAAGGAGCTGATCGATTCGCTGGGGGTGTTCACGGCACGCTGCATCCTGACCCGTCTCGGCTTTGCCAACGGCTGGCAGACCGCAAAAAATCTGGAGCAGCACGCGCCTGATGTCTGGAAGGAGTCAAAGAAGTATGCCGGCGCAAAGCTGCATTCGCTGACCGGGTTTAACAACGTCACCGTTAACGTCCGCACGGACGGAAGCGGAGGAGAACCGCTGATTGAATCGGTCTGGCACGATTGTTATGAGGCAGAGCAACATGTCTTGCATTTTGGCCGTTCGGATGAACCGGCCTGCTGGCGGGAGGTCGCCTTTGCAAGCGGTTTCGCATCCTACGTTGAAGGGCGGGAGGTCTACTTTATCGAGGATCAGTGTCGCGCAATGGGACATGATACCTGTCACGTCGTGGGCCGCTACAAAGAGGACTGGGGACCTGAGCTGGATCAGCATCTCAGATACTACCGCATGGAGTCCTCAGCGGCCATCATGCGGGAGCTGAATGAAAAGCTGATCAGTGTGGAAAAACGGTTGCGCAAGAAGGAGGAACATTTCGCCTTCCTTGAGGGGGCCACAACCCCCACGCTGGTCATGTCCCGCAGCCGCGCCATGAAGAACGTGGTCGATATGGCCTGGCGGGTTGCCAAGGTGGATTCATCGGTGCTGGTCACCGGCGAAAGCGGCTCCGGCAAGGAGTTGATGGCCCGCTTCATCCATGACCAGTCGCCCCGTGCTGCGCAGCCCTTTATTGCGGTAAACTGTGGCGCGCTTACCGAGACATTGCTGGAAAGTGAGCTGTTTGGTCATGCCAAGGGCTCCTTCACCGGTGCGGACCGGGATCGTCCCGGTCTCTTTGAGGCTGCTGCCGGTGGCACCCTGTTTCTGGATGAGATCGGCGAGGTTTCGCCGGCCATGCAGGTCAAGCTGCTGCGTGCCTTGCAGGAACGCGAGGTCCGCAGGGTTGGTGAAAACAAGTCGCGCAAGATCGATGTACGGGTCGTTACGGCAACCAACCGTAATCTGGCTGATGAGATTGCCCAGGGCCGCTTCCGGCAGGACCTCTACTACCGCCTGCGGGTCATTGAGCTGCAGGTGCCTCCGCTGCGGGAGCGCAACGAAGATATCCTGCCCCTGACCCGGATGTTCCTGGCCAAGCTGGTGAAGCAGATGAAGCTCCAGATTACCGGTTTTACCTCCAGGGCTGCCGCGCAATTCCTGCGCTACAACTGGCCGGGCAATGTCCGCGAGCTGCAAAACGCGGTGGAGTATGCCGTTGCCATGTGCCAGGGGGCGCAGATCGATATTGATGACCTGCCCTGCGACCTGCGGGCGCTCTCCCTGAGGCCGGTGGTCTCAGACTGCATCCGTCCCCTGGAGGAGATCGAGCGGGACTACATCATCGGTGTGCTGCGTGCCCTTGGCGGCAACAAGGTGCTGGCAGCGACAGAGCTGAACATCGGCCTGGCCACGCTGTACCGCAAGCTGAAGGAGTATGAGGCTCAAGGGGTGATCTCCCTTGACGAGATCGGCGGGCAGAGCTGTTCAACTCCGTCGGCCAAGGGCAAACAGCAGCGGCAGGAGTCTGCCTGATACCCCAATCCTGACGCCTCAGATCTTTCAGGCGGCATCACCTGTGACGGTCGATTTTGTTCACGGGTGATGCCGTTTTTTCTATTTCCCTCCCTGTCAGCCCCCCTGACCGGACCTGCCGGGTCCGGCTCGCTATCATTTTGAGAAATGGTGTTTTCAGTTCGACATGCCAGCGTGGGCGATAAGTCTGCTTTGGTTTGCATCATGCTGTAATTATTATTGATAGTCTGGTGGCACAATCATTGCTCTTTCTGCGTAGAGCAGCACACACCATCTGAACCAGCGTTCAGGACGCGGATAAAGGGACCGATCATGCAAACCAGCATTGTCATTTTCACCAGGGTGCCGAAAACAGGCGACACCAAAACCAGGCTTACCACTGCCAGAGGCGGGATTCTCACGGATGACGAGGCACGGATGCTCTATGAGGGCTGTCTTGTGGATGTGGTCAATGTCTGCATCGCAGCCGACTGTGGTGAGGTCAAGGTCTGCTACAACGCCTCCGGCGACCGTGCCTGTCTGGAGCAGTTGCTGGCACGCAGTTCGGACAGGTCAAAGATCGTCGAGGTCTACCCTGACCAGGGGGGCAGTTTTGATGACTGCATGCAGTACGCCGCCGATCATATCCTGAAAGCCGGATCAGGGGCGGCGGAGCCGGCGTCGGTGATCATTGTCGGCGGGGACATCCCCACCCTGCAGCCGTACATCGTGCAGGACGCCGTTAAAAAACTGCACAGCCTTGCCAAGGCAGAGCCGGTCGGCAGTGCCCTGGTTGAGGGGGCCTGTCAGGAAGGCGGGTTCTCGCTGGTCGGCTTCACCTCCAGTACGCCGTTCGATTTTACCAAGGTCTTCTACAACATGGACGGCATCACGGCGCTGGATATGCTGGTGGCAAAGGCCGTTGCCAACAAGATCCCGCTGGCGGTGGTCGAGGCGGTGCCGGATGTGGATATTCCGGTGGACCTGGCCAGCATGATCCCGGTTGTCAAGGCCCTCAGGGCGGCCTCTGCCTACAACAATGCCATTCTGGTACCGGTGCATACACTGCAGGTGCTGGATGAACTCGGGCTGGAGAGTACGGCGCCACCGCCACAGCGCTAGCGGACTGTTAAAAGCTACTATGGAGCCTGTCCATTGCGTTACGCAGGGCTCGCTCCTGTGCCGTGCCGTTATTGGCCCCTGTAATGTTTTTCAACAATCCGCCGACGGAAGCTCTGCAGTCTGTGTCGCCATATGAAAGGAACCGCTGTGAACCATCAGGAATTATCCCGTGAACTGAAAGAACTGCTTACCCTGCGATGGTCCCCCGTAGCGGTCAGGCTGCTGAAGCATGGAGAAGAAAAGCCGGCCAACGTCTTTGAGCCATCCGTGCCGCTCAGGCATTGCCAGGCCATCACCGCGGCGCGGCGGGGCAACAGCATCTACATGCCCCCTGCCAAGCATGCCTGCCCCGATGGGTCGGCAATCATGGGGCTGATCCCGATGTCGCCCAAGCTGCGCTCCGGCGAACTGTACCTGCTGTTCAAGAAACTGCCCAACATAGAAATAGCCCGCAAAATGATCGCATCACGGTCCGAGTTTGCGACCGGCACCTATCGTGCCAGTGTGGTTGCTCCGCTGGAGGATGCCGAATTTACGCCTGATGTTGTTATCTTTACCCTCTATCCCGAGCAGGCGATGTGGTGCTGTTGCGCATCAAGCTACGGCAGCGGCGACCGGCAGGTCTTCAATACCTCGGGGTTTAACTCCACCTGCTCCGACCTGACGGTACAGGTGATGAAGAGTCAGCGGATGAATATCTCCTTCGGCTGCTACGGAGCCCGGGCGATCAGTGATATCAGCGATTTTGAGACCTACCTCGCCATCCCCTACGACCAGCTGCCGGCGCTGATCGCATCCCTGAAAAAACTGGCGGTGAAGAGCATCCCCGAGGCGCGGCGCAAGATCTACATGCCGCCGGTCATTGACAACGTCTCCGGGCCGGAACAACAGGAAGGCTGCCATGTCTCCGTCCGGATACAGCAGGATCGCTGCAATGGCTGCGAACTCTGCGTTGCCTTCTGCCCGGATGCCGTGCTGGAGATGCGGGAGACCGCAAACGGACCCAAGGCGGTGGCGGTTGCCGAGGAAAAATGCAGCAGTTGCTATACCTGTGTCGGCCAGTGCCCACAAAAGGCCATCCAGCTGGAACAGCGGGCGAACTAGACCGGCTTTTGCTGCAAGGGGGAACACGTGCCATACGAAATCAGATTTGCCGACAGCACTGATGCAGAGGTTCTGCAGGGCATCTTTCTTGAGAGTGATATGGATCTGGCCGGCGAGATCGAAGAGCATATCGTGATCAGCAAGGGGGATAGCATTATCGGTGGCGGCATGCTGACCCAGACGGATCGGGATCTGTTTCACCTGATTGTCTTTGCCATCAGCGAGCATGAACGCACCCATGGCCTGGGCCGGCTGCTGCTTGAAAGGCTGCTGCAACAGCCCTGGGACTTCTGTCAGGGCGGCAGCATGCCGGAGGGCAGCAGCTACCGGGTCACCACGGTGGCAAAGGGGAAGAGCGCCGGTTTCTACGGTAAACTCGGCTTTGTGCCTTGCGAATTCAGCGAGCTGGCAGACCCCTTTGCCGGACAGTGCGATGACTGTCCGGAGGCCGCTGACTGCCATCCGGTGGCCATGCGCTGCAGCTGTTCAGTTGCAGGGGCTGACACCCAGAGCGTCTCGGACGGAGCGGTGTCATGAGCAGTGCCACCTTTACCCTGCTGGGCAGCGGCGCCGGTCCCGGTGCCCCCTCCTTTTTCTGTGACTGTGTCGGCTGCCAAGAGGCACGGGAGCACCCCGCTGCCATCAGGACACGCAGCGGCGCACTGCTGACCACCGCCGGTCAGCAGGTGCTGATCGACACCCCTCCCGATCTCAGGCAGCAGTTGCTGAGGCAACAGGTTTCAGACGTTGATGCGTTGTTTATAACCCATTGGCATTATGATCATTTCGGCGGCATCGGCGAACTTGAGTACTATGTCAAGCTGAAGCGCAAGCAGCCGATCACCCTCTATCTGCCCCCTTCGGCACTGGAGCTGTTTCATAACGCCTTTCCCGCACTTGAGGAGATCTTTACGGTGCAGACCTGGGAGTTTTTTCGGTCCTACCCGCTGGGTGAGACCCTGATTACGCCGCTGCCGGCCCGCCACAGCATTGAAACCGCCGGGTTCATGGTCAGTTCTCCGGCTGTCCGGCTGGCCTATTTCCCGGATACCGCCGGTCTTCCCCCGGAGACGCTGCCGTTGGTGCAGGGGGCTGATTACCTGATCTGCGATGCCACCTTTAGCGGCGAAAACTGGTTTCCCAACAGCCATATGTCCATTGCCGAGGCGATCGAGCTGGGTCGGCAGGCCGAGGCAAAAACAGTGATTCTGACCCATATCTCCGTCCACTACAGCCAGCCGATGACCAGCGTTGAGCTGCAGCAGCAGCTGGCAGGGCATCCCCATGTCCGGGCTGCCCATGACGGCATGGTGTTATCCCTGTCCGGAGAGGGGGGACAACGATGAAACGGTCTCTGGGCGCAGCAACACTGTCACTTCCCTCGCCGGTCTGGGTGATCGGGAGTTTTGATGCACAGGGGCAGCCAAACCTGATGACCGTCTCCTGGGCCGGCATCTGCTGCTCGGACCCGCCCTGTGTTGCCATCTCCGTACGGAAGAACCGGCTGACCCATCGCAATATCAGCACGACCGGGGCCTTTACGGTCAATGTGCCCGGCTGCCGCCATCTTGCCCAGGCCGACCTGATCGGAATGGTTTCAGGTGCCGTGGCCGATAAGTTTGCGACAACCGGTCTGACCGCCGTGACCAGTGACCTGGTCAATGCCCCCTATGTGCAGGAATTCCCCCTCAACCTCGAATGCAGCGTGCTGCACAGCAGTGACCTGGGCAGCCATACCCAGTTCATCGGCCTGATCTGTGATGTCAAGGCTGATGAAGAGGTGCTTGGCAGGCAGGGAGTGCCGCTTGCCGGGTTGGTACAGCCGGTCCTGGCCAGTGCCCCGGAACGCTCCTATTACACCCTTGGTCCCCAACTGGTCAGGACCGCGACCGCCGGCAAGGCCCTTCAGCCGGGCCAGCCTGCTGCCTGATCAGCTACTTAATGTTAGGAATAGACTGCCATGCCCTTTAATCACTCAGACTGGATACGGCTTCCGTTAGCTTCATCAGCACTGTACCTTGCCCCTGGACAGCCTGCCTGGTTTGTTCCCACGGCAGAGGGGGATCGCCTGCTCAGCTCAGCGGCCTCCGGCGCTGTTCTGCAGGACTGCAACTCCCGGCTGTTTCTGCAACGGCTGCCAGAGGGGACGCCGGCCGTCTATCCGGGTAGAGAACTGCTGCTGCCCAAGTCTCCAGCATTGCGGGAACTCTGGTTCCATGTCACCGATGCCTGCAATATGAGCTGCAGCCACTGTCTGTTCAGCGCCGGGCCGGGACATTACCGCCAACTGCCGCTTGATCAGCTGCTGCAGCATGCCGCCACGGCTTACAAAACGCTTAACTGCCGTCTGTTCGCCCTGACCGGCGGAGAGCCGCTGATGTATGACGGTTTCAACCGGTTGATTGAAGGACTGCTGGAACATCAGGATGCCCGGTTGGTGATTTTGAGCAACGGCCTACTGGCGGCGCAGAAGCTGGATGCTGCCTGGCCCAGGGAGCGGATTCGCCTCCAGATCAGCCTTGACGGTTCACCTGAACAGCATGACGCCGTGCGGGGCAAGGGCAGTTTTGCGTTGCTGCAAAAGCAGCTGCTGTTCCTCAAGGAAAACGGCTGGCAGTTTACCCTCAGCATGTGTCCGACACAGGCCAACCATCAGGATATCCCCTGGCTGGTTGACTTTGCTGCAGATATGGGGGGCACAGCGGTTCATTACATGTGGTACTTCATCAGGGGCAGGGGTTCTGAGGAACAGGCCGTTGCGCCGGTGCAGCTGCTGCCGCTGCTGGCTGTTGCCATGGAACGCTCTCACAGCAGAGGGGTGCCAATTGACAATGTTGAGGCGATCAGGCAGCGGATCTTTTCGCCGCCGGGTACGATCCATGACGGCAGCAGCGCCGGTGTTGAGTCGGCAGCCATCGGGCCTGACAACTGCCTCTATCCCACCGCAGCAACCGTCGGAGTCCAACAGCTGTCAACCGCTCTTGAACCGGGGCTTGCTGCAGCCTGGCAGCAAAGCGGGATACTGGCGGACATCCGCCGGACCACGGCAGCTTCGCTCAGCTCCCCCTGGCGCTACCTCCATGGCGGCGGGGACTTTGACCATAGCTATTTCCACAGCGGCAGCTATCTGGGCAGTGACCCTTATCAGCCCCTGATCGAAGCCATCTCACTGCTGCTGATCGAGCAGGCCGCCGGCCGTCTGCCGGAACCGGCCGGAGCAGCCATCCGGCTGAAGATGGGAGAGCTGCTTGAGAGCTGCGGTTCCCACGGCCCGGTGGCACTCTGCCAGAGCAACTGCCTGCTGCATGACACCCGGGACAGCCGTTCCGGGGTCAAGCAGTTCTATGCCGAAGCCGCAGGTGACCGCCGGGCCGATATCCTGAACCCGGTCTCCTATGCGGACCCGCTCTTAAGCCATATCCCGGCGGAATTCCGTTTTCGCGGCTACGGTTGCGGCAGTCCGATCCTGGATGCCGCCCTGCAGGCAGGTGAGCGGGTGGTTGATCTCGGCAGCGGCACCGGGGTGGAATGCTTCATCGCTGCCCGTCTGGTTGGGGCTGAAGGGCAGGTGACCGGGATCGATATGCTGGACCCGATGCTGGCACTGGCTGATCGCGGGGCAGAGCAGGTGCGGGCCACGCTCGGTTTCGACAATCTGCGTTTTATAAAGGGCTATCTGGAGGCGTTGCCCCTTGAGACAGGCAGTGTTGATGTGCTGGTCTCCAACTGCGTGTTGAACCTGTCGCCGGACAAACGTCGGACCTTTGCAGAGATCTGCCGCGTGCTGGCTCCGGGTGGCCGGATGGTTGTTGCGGATGTGGTCTGTGAAGATCAGCCGCCGGCAGCCATCCTGAATGATGAAGAGCTGCGCGGCGAATGCATTGCCGGCGCCATGACCCACAAGGACCTGGCCGGTATCATCGCCGAAAGCGGTCTCTGCCGCTACCGGATCATCCGGCGGCATCCCTACCGCACCGTGCAGGGGCACCCCTTTTATTCACTGACCTTCGTGGCTGAAAAGCCGGCCGTTGTGCAGGATCTCTGTACGGAAAAGGTCATCTATCCCGGTCCGGCAGAGGCGTTGAAGCTCTCCGGTCAGACCTGGCTCCGGGCCGGTCAACCGGCCTTGATTGCAAAGCAGGAGGCGGAGCTGTTCGGAGATCAGCTCTGGAGAATCGATTCCTTCGGCTTTGTTGACAACGTGGCGATGTCCGGCGGCTCCTGCTGCTCCCAGCCGCCGGAGGCTCACCAGCAGTCTCAACCTGCCAAACCGGCAGAAACTCAACATAGCTCCGGCTGCCTGGTCTGCAGTGCCCCGCTGGTCTATGCGGCAGCTCCCCAAGAGATGATCTGCCACTATTGCGGAGCACGCGTCAACAGCCACGCAGCCTGCCAGAACGGGCATTTTGTCTGTGACCTCTGTCACATCGGCGACAGCCTGCAACGCCTGGAACAGCTCTGCAGCAACTCCCGTACAACAGACCCGATGGAGCTGTTCTCACAGATCCGTAATCACCCCTCCTTTCCGCTCCACGGGCCGCAGTACCATGCCCTGGTGCCGGGGGTGTTTCTGGCAGCCCTGCGCAATGCCGGTCATCCGGTCAGCGATGAGCAGATCAGGACCGCCATCAGCCGCGGGGCGGAGGTGCCGGGCGGGAGCTGCGGTTTCATGGGGGTCTGCGGCGCTGCAAGTGGTATCGGCATCGCCTTCAGTGTGCTGCTGGAGGCAACCCCGCTCAAGGCCTCCCAGCGTCAGATCGTACAGCAGGTGGTGCAACAGGTACTGGCAGATATCGCCTCCCAGCAGGCTGCCCGTTGCTGTCAGCGGGATTGCTGGCTGGCGTTGCGGCGCGGTCTGGAACTGGCCGGTCAGTTGTTTGGTCTGGCGTTGGAGGAGCTCAAACCGCTTACCTGTCAGCAGCTGGATCGGAACAGTGAATGTGCGGGCAGCTCCTGTCCGCTCCATCCCGCATCGATCATGCAGATGCATTTATCAAATCTACAAGAGGTCTTATCAAAAGGATATATGCAGGTAGAGCAGCTGATGCAGGTTGTGCTGCAACCGCCCGATGTCACTTGATTAACTAGATGGCATAGAGGTTGCTCTGTCAGGGATGACAACCATGAACGGTTGTTTCTGTCCGTTCAGGGCGACCTGACCTTTAGCTGCCGGACGGCCCGCGGGGACGTGGAGCGCGTGACCAATTACAGAGGAGAAAGGAACCATCATGTTCAAAAGCAAATTTGAGGATAACGAGTTGACCATTCTCATAGAGGAGCCGGTTCAAAAGGAGCTCATGTTTCGTGGGATCAATCCGGTTGAAGTCTGTCGCCTGATCGAGAGTTTCTCCTCCAAGATCATGGCATCCAAAAAGGATGAGCAGATTCAGATCACCAATGAAGATACCAAGGCCAGCCTGGCGCTGGATGTCAAATGGGAGACGGAAAACAAGGTGTCGGTGCAGGTCTCGATTGTCAACCTGGACGACCTGACCCTGCAGGAGAAGCCTAAATCCAAGGTGGATCTGGCGGATTTCCCGGCCGGACCGCTTCCGTTTGATGCCCCGGCAGAGCAGTAGGCCGGATTACGCGGGAGGCCATCTGCGTGCGTAATGCCGTTGTCATTTTTACCAAGGTTCCCTGTGCAGGAACGGCCAAGACGCGGCTGACCACTGAGCGGGGCGGTATCCTGAGCCGGGAGGAGGCAAAGGAGTTTTATCAGGCCTGCCTGCTGGATGTGCTTGAAAGCTGCCTGAAGGCCGACTGCTGCGACCTGTATATCTGTTATGACGCTGCAGGTGACGGCACCTACCTGGAGCAGCTGGTGGAAACCGTCGCACCGGCTGGGCAGGTCAGGGAGCTCTTTCGCGACAGAGGCGAAAGTTTTGACAAAGGAATGCAGTACGCGGTGGATTGCATCCTGAAAAACGGTTCGCCGGAGCGTCTGGCCGATGCCGTGGTGATCCTGGGCGGTGACATGCCGACGCTGCAGCCGCAGACACTGCGGACTGCCTTCCAGCGGCTGGAACAGCTGGCACGGCAGGACTCTGCGCTGGTGATCTCTGCTGATCAGGAGTGCGGCTTCAATATCATCGGCTATACCCACGGCACTCCCTTCAGGTTTGACGAGGTCTTTTACAACCGGCTCGGTGTTACGGCGTTGGATATGATCGCCATCAGGGCCGTGGAACAGGAGATTCCGGTTGCCCTGCTGGAGACCGTGCCGGATGTTGATCTGGTTCCGGACTTTGCCCACCTGCTGACCCTGCTGAAGACGATGCAACTGGCACACAGACATGACAGCAGCATCCAGTTGCCCCACAGGACCATCAGCATCCTGGCGGAACTGGGCTATGAGGCAGCAGCCTATCCGGCCGCCGGTTAATCCAAAAACGGTAATGAGCACAGAGGGCACAGAGAAACACAGAGAACTGCAGTGAAATCAGTTTTTAGCGTCTGCTCCCCAGAGGAATCAACCCGATGGTTGTATTTTCTGTTTTTCCTCTGAGACCTCTGTGATCTCTGTGGCAACTGTTTTTGATAGGTTACTACGCTTACACACAACGAAAGGAAGGGAACAGCGATGAAAAAGACAAAATACGAATTCGGGGATCTGCGGGTTATCTTCGGTGAAGGTGTTAAAGAAGATCTTACGGCACGGGGCAAGGAGATCTTTATTGATGAGATCCACCGGCTGGTTGAGAGTTTCGGCAACAAACTGCTGATGACCAAGGCAGCCGGTCCGATCGATTTTACCAACAAGACCTCGGGGATCAGCATCCTGCTGGATATGCAGTGGGAATCCGATGATTCAGCGGTGGTGTATGTGCAGCAGGTGAATCTGGATAATCCGCAGCCGGCTGCGGTTGTCGAGTAGCACAGGGTACTGCTTCATCCCCCCTCAATCCCCCCTTGTCAGGGGGGACGCTTTAAAACTCTCCTGCTGTGCCCCTCCTCTGAGAAGGGGAGGCCGGGAGGCGTTGGAGATTTAATGGAGAGAGCCAATACATGCCTGCACCACCGCCCTGCCTCGATGTTGCGAAGCAGGGCGGTGGCGTGTCAGGGGAATGCTATCTCAGTACAAACAGCCCAATCAATTTGATGAAAAGTTCTTTTCCGATACACTATTTAAGTAAACTGTCACATTCTTTAGATATTCCAGAAATGTCAGCAACGCCACGACTGTCAATACTGATGTAAATAATACAATCATTTAACTTGTAACAAAAATACCATGACTTATCTTGTTCTAGTTGTTCACTTACAACAACAAATTGTTTCGAATAATCATTTTTATTAAATTTAGTTGACAGCCTGTCTGTTGCAATTGCAAATGCTTTTTCTTTTGTAAGTCCATGAGTATTTGAGTTGTTATTTGATGTAAACAAATAATAAAAAATAGCTAGCAAGAATAATGTTGCAATAATAAGAGCTTTATTTCTCATTTTAAACTGCCTTTAAATGATAATGGTTCATAACCAGATATGTATATGTTGAATGACTTTCCGGCTTCATAAAGAGCAGCACCATCAGGACACCTATTTCTACCTATCCAAGTTAATGTCTCACCCAATAGACCTCTATTGGAAGGATCGAAATCGTAAGGGTCATAACCTAGCGCTGACGACATGTCACCATTAAATGACCAACTACAGGTTTTTTTATCTTTGTTTATATTTAATACACCTTTAACTTTTACAATATGCCTGCCAACAATATATTTGTCTGCACCCTCAGTTTGAGCATTAATAGTAAAATCAACTGCTTGAGGTCTGTCGGGATTTTCACAGCATTTAACCATGCTTGCAATTTTATTGTAAATTTTAGACTTTAATCCGCCCCAATTAATTGAGCTGAAACTTGTAGACCATGAAGTTCCACTTCCGTCACAATAATGGTTCCAGGCTGACAGTATATCAGACGAGGAATAAAGCCCATCTGGGTCTTTTGTATTTACCGGATTGTTTTGGACATACCCATACAGATTTATATCTCCCCCGCCAAAAGAGAGTGGATCCCTACTTACAAACCTCCCCACCTGCGGGTCATAGTACCGTGCCCGGTAGTAGTAGAGTCCGGTTTCTTCGTCGAACTCCCTTGCCGTGTAGGTAAAGGGCTGGTCAATGCTCTCACCTTGTTGTTCCAGGTTGCCGAAGCTGTCGTAGTCATAGCGCTGTACCACGTTACCATGTTTGTCGGTCAGTGCAACTACACTGCCCAGACCGTCGGCATGGTAGTACCAGGTCTTGTTGTGGCTTACGCCCTGCAACGGCTCATCAATGTTCGGGCCATGGATATAGCTGACGGTTTCAGGTCTGGCTGCACGGTGGTTGCCTTGGGTAGTGCTTTCCTGAATCAGGGCCTGGCCGTCATACAGGTAACGGGTAGTCTGTTCGTTGGAGTTTCCGTGATATTCATGGCGGCCATGGTGGTTGCTCTGCTCAACCTTTTTCTCAATCCGTCTGCCAAAGGGATCATAGCTGAAGCTGACCGTGATATCGCCGTTGTCCGCCTCAATCAGCCGGTTCTCATAATCAAAGCGGTAGTTCCATGGCTGGTTGTGGTGGTCGCAGTGGCGGCTGTGTCTACTGCGGCTGATGCTGCGTTGCGCCAGGTTGCCGTTGTCATCGTAGCTGTAGCCGGTCTGTTCCTGTTGTAGCAGTTGGTTGCCGATGCCGTAGCGGTAATCAGTGCCCTGTTCCGGTCCGGTCAGACGGTTGCCCACCGGGTCATAGCTGTACTGTTCTGCTGCCCTGCGGTTGATCCGGGCGGTCAGCAGCCGGTAGATCGAATCATACGTGTAGTTAGTGGTCCTGAATAGCTCGGTCCGGGTCAGCCGGTTGCCCACCTTGTCATGGGTATAGCTGAAGGTGCTGACCGGCCTGCCGTGGCTCTGGTGGTTAAGCCTGGTCAGGTTGCCGCTTGCATCATAGGCATAGCCGGTAACAACGCCGTTGGGATAGCCGAGTTGTGTCCGTTGGCCCAGGCTGGAGTAGGTAAGGCTGAAGCGGTTGTTGTGCTGATCACTGATGGAGGCAAGACGTCCTGCCGTGTCGTAGCCGTAGCTTATCTTTGATCCGTCAGGGTACACGGTGCGTGTCTTGCGTCCAGCTGCGTCATAGCTGTAGCTGATGGTGTTACCGTTACTGTCACTGCTGCTGAGCATCCGTCCGGCAGCATCATAGCTGAAGCTGTAGGCGATGTTCTTGTTGGCAGCGGTCAGGATGTTGCCCTTGGCATCGTAGCTGAAGCTTTCTTCCGTGTTGTCCGGGTAGCTCTTTTTCAGCAGGCGGCCATTGGCGTCGTAGCTGTAACTGATGGTCTGGCCTTTGGCATCGGTCCTGGCAATCAGGTTGCCTTTGGCGTCGTAGCTGTAGCTGGTGATCTTGCCCAGAGGATCGGTTTCTTTGGTCAGGCGGCCCAGGCTGTCGTAGTCATAGCGGGTGACATTGTTGTTGGCATCGCTCAGGGTGGTGAGCTTGTCCACTCCGCCGTTGCAGGAGGGGCATGAGCTGGCGCCGTAGCTGTAGACGGTGCTGTTGCCCAGGGCATCAATGGTTTTAAGCAACTGATTCCGGCTGTTGTACTCATAGCGGGTGGTGTTGTTGTTGGCATCGGTTGCACTCAGCTTGTTGCCGTTTTTGTCATAGCTGTAGCTGGTGGCATTGCCCTGCGGGTTAACGGTCTTGATCAGGCGGCCCCGGCTGTCGTAACTGAAGCTGGTGACACCACCTTTGGCATCGGTGATAGTGGTGACATTACCGCTAGCATCGTAGCTGTAGCGGGTGGTTGCGCCGGAAGCGTCAGTGACGCTGGTCATGTTGCCTGCAGCGTCATAGCTGAAGCTGCTACTTTGACCGGCAGCATCGGTTACTCTGCTCATATTGCCTTTGCTGTCATATTCGTAGCTGGTGACAGCCCCGGCAGCATCGGTCAGGCTGGTGAGGTTGCCTTTGGCATCATAACTGTAACGGGTGATACCACCCTGTGGATCAGTAATGGAGGTTGCCTGTCCAAAGCTGTTGTAACTGTAGCTGGTAACAGCCCCGGCTGCATCGGTGCTGGAAAGCATATTGCCAAGGTTGTCGTAGAGGGCGCTGGTGCCGGTGCCGTCAGGGTTCGTGGTGGCGCTGCGGTTGCCGTTGGCATCGTATTGATAGCTGGTGGTGCCGCTCTGGGGATCGGTCTTTGAAAGCAGGTAGCCCTTTGGGGTGTCGTAGCTGTAGCTCCAGGAACTACCGTCTTTTTCCGTAAAGGTGGTGTTTTTGATGGTTTCAGTGCCCTGGGGATAGCTGATGCTTCTGGTCTTGCCTTCCGGGTCGATGGAGCCGGTCACCCGGTGTTGATCGTCATAGCTGTAGCTGAAGCTGTTGCCCAGGGGATCAACCTTGCCGAGCATGAAGCCGTTGGCATCGTAACTGTACTGCCAGCTGCCGCTGTCCGGTTGGGTCACAACGTTAAGGGTGGTTCCCACGCCCAAGGTATAGCTGTTGCCCAGCGGGTCGCTGATACTGGTCAGGTGGTTTGCGCCGTCGTAGTTGAAGCTGACGGTCCGGCCTGCCGGATCAATGACGCTGGTCAGGTTGTTAGCGGTATAGCTGAAGGTCTGGCTGTTTCCGTTACGGTCGGTGATGGAGATCAGTTGTCCACCAACAGTGTAGTGGTAGAGGGTGCCGTCACGCTCAGTCAGGCTGAAGCCGTTGGCATCTTTGGCAAGGACAGCGTAGTTGCCTGCACTGCTGCTGTAGCCGCTACCGCTGGCGGTGTAGTATTTGTATCTCCAGTTGGGCTCACTGATCAGGACGGAGCCATCGCTGTTTTCCTTCAGATTGTGGCTGTAGCTGTGGCTCCAGCCGCGGCCCAGGACGTTGTTTGCCGGATCAAGGCTGTTGTAGTAGAGGGTCAGGCCCAACGGCAGGCTGTTGCCGCGGCTGCTGAAGAGGTTCTGGGAGTGGCTGAGGTTGCCGCTGGCCAGATGGGCGGAGGAACCGAAATCAACATACAGGCCGCAGCTGTCCGGCTTTCTGACGACCCTGATCTTTAGCTCTTTGGTTGCGGTGCAGTTGCCATCGGCGGTCTTGGCGCTGAGGGTGGCGGTGTAGGTTTGGTCCTCAGTGGCAACCGTACCGTTAGCAAGTCTGCCGTTCCAGGAACCGCCTACCTCGAGGCCATGACCGGCTTGCTCCTTGCCATCAGGGGTGGTAAGGGTCCAGGTTATGTCCTGGCCGGATGAGTCGCTGAGCGTGCCTTTTATTGGGTAGGTGCCGCCGGCTGTCGGGTTAAGGTCCCCACCGGTACCGTTGAGAGAGGTAATGGTGAGGGCACAGCTGGCGCATTTCTGGTGTTCTACCTTGCAAATCTTGACCTGATAACCGTTAACGGAATCAGGGACAGTGACAGGATTGCTGGCAGCATCGACAAGGCCGGTTTTGTAGGAATCGGGGAGGTATTTGACACAGACACAATTACCGTTGTTGTAGATTTTTTTCCAACCATACGTGTGGTAGCCATATGAACCATCGCAACGGAAGGCACATGGACCAAAGTCTCCTAGTTCCAAGTATGGTTGTGTCCTAATCTCAAAGGAGGTGTTATCAATCCATACCAGCGGTTGGACGTTTTCTGGGTCTTTAATTCCAGCGCATGTCAGGTGACCACCTGTTTCAAAGGTAACGGAACATGCTGAACTACCGTCCTTGGTATATACGTATGCTCCAAGAATACTACCAGACAAGCCATAGGCGGTTGCATTCGGGTTATAGCCAAGCCAATACCCAGGATAGCCGCATGTGTATGTGTTGGAGGTTTGTATAATTTGGGAGCCAATCAAATCTTCGGCATGATAGATGGTTGCATCTGCATGCAAATCACTCCTTTTCCAATACACCACATCTCGTGTGCCATCACCATTGTACTTGTAGGCAGAACCCAACGGATTGGTACAGCCGCAACCGGCCTCTTCGGTTGATACGGTTGCTGGCTGGTTGCACACCGGTGAAGCTGCAAAAGAAGCCAATGGAAGGAGTAGCAGGGCCAGGATTACCAGCAAATATTTGCTAGCAGAGTTATAAGAAAGCCGGTTCATCAAAGTCCTCCAAGTGTGAAGAATAAGATTTCGTAAAGGGAATACGTGATTAATTAGTTGTGTGACGGCAGGCCGGAATGAAATCATTGCATGCCGTGCAGAGGAGTTGTTCAGCAGGTTGTATGCCAAGCGGTTGTGTGGGGTTTGTGTGGTTGTAATATCTTGATTTTACTGAAATGTTTTTGGGTGTTGGTGCCGGGGTTGCTAAGGAGAGCTGCCGATGCAGTTACTGAGCGGGTATTTGGTTGTGAAGTTTCTTTACAGCTTGATGCTGTGTCGTGCCAGTCAGCTGTATTTATGGATAAAAATATGGTTGTAAAGAATTTTACAGGCTGGAAAGTTGTTTTGCATTGTGGATCGTACCACCGGCAGGGTTGTTTGTCCGGGGAGGGCTAACCCTCCTCAATCCCCCCTTGTCAGGGGGGATGCTTTTAAGCTCTGCTGTCGTATCCATCCCTGACAAGGGGAGGTGCACAACATGGGTAAAAATTGTCCCAGTTCGTCCGATAAGTCAGCATACCCCATCTGTTCAGGCGCATCCGATCCAGAGGCGTTTCAGCAACATAAACCCCGCATGATGGATTCAACGAAGCAGCCTTTTCTGAACCCTAAAACAAAACAACCGCCAAGATATATTTTGACTTAAAAGTCGTATTTAAGTAATGTACGTTTTACTTAAATTGTATTTTTAGGGTATTTTATGATCGCAACCTCATCAGAACTGATTACCGTATTACGTCAGTACAATCCCTGGTGGCGTAATGCACCAACTTCTGATCTGCCAAGCTGGAGAAGGCGCGCTTTCCATGACATCCTGCACTGGATGCAGGAACCACCCGCGCCACGGGCATTATTGCTCTCCGGCGCACGGCAGGTAGGCAAGACCACCCTCTTTCTGCAGGTGATTCAGGAGCTGATTGATAGCGGTGTGCCCCCCACCAAGATTCTCTATGCCACCTTTGACCACCCCTTGCTTAAGCTACTTGGGCTGGATGGCCTGATCAAGTTATGGCGTGAATTTGAGCCGGAAAGTGACGGCATCGAGTATCTCTTTCTTGATGAGATCCAGACAGTACGTGATTGGCAGACCTGGCTGAAACTGCAGGTTGATTTTGAGAAAAAACGCAGGATAGCCGTAACCGGGTCGGCAACGCCTTTGGTAACCGAAGGGCAGGAATCAGGTGTTGGCCGCTGGCACACCCTGCGGTTATCCACTCTCTCATTCTTTGAGTACCTGCAACTGAAACAGGTAAAAATCCCGCCGCTACCGGAGATCAACTCGCTTGCCCGGCTCTTTGACTGGACTCCGGCACAGTTCGCCACCGTTGCAGCAGACGCGGCACCATTAGTAGCTCATTTCCATGAATACCTGCTGCGCGGCGGCTTTCCTCAAAGCGTCGTAATCGGAAGCATCACTGCTGCCCAGAAGCTGCTGCGGGAAGATATAGTAGACAAGGTGCTAAAGCGGGATATGACAGCTCTCTTTGGGGTGCGGCATATTCTGGAGCTTGAACAGGTTTTTCTTTACCTCTGCCTGCATGGCGGCGGCGTGCTGGACATGCAGACGTTGTGCGGCGATCTGGAACTAAAAAAACCAACGGTAAACAACTTCATCAACCTGTTGGAGGCAACCCACCTCATCTACAAGTTGCCGCCGTTTGGTTATGGCAAAGAGATCCTGCGTGCCCGGTACAAGGTATATCTGGCTGATGCTGCCATTTCACCGTCGGTACTGCTTAAAGGGAACTCTCTTCTGGAAGACCCGATAGCACTGGGAGTCGCCGTTGAAACTGCTTTTTTTAAGCATGTTTTTGCCCGCTATTATTCACGCAGCGTCGGTTTTTCCTACTGGCGCGGCAAGAATGATCGCGAAGTAGATATTGTTGCTGAGGTTGAGGGACGTCTGACACCATTTGAGATAAAATACCGCTCACAGCATACCGGCGCAGGTGAGTTAAAGGGACTGACTGAATTTTGCGAAACCCGTAAAGCTCCCCGAGGTTATGTAATTACCCGAGAAATGCAGGATTTTTCCATTCTTACACTGCCAAAAGAAGTAGAAACCAAGACCGGCAGCGTGCCTATCCGCATAGCCAAGATACCGGCGCCGCTGGCCTGCTACTGGCTGGGTAAAACGGAATTGGATGAACTGCCGGGAGAGTAACGCAGTAACACCATAAGATGCCAGCTTTTAAGCTGTCAGGTCAAACCGTCCACCACAGTCGTTGCTGTCTCCACGGATCTTTTCCACGGCATGTCCGATCACCTGCCAGACCGCCTCCAGGTTTTCCACCGCCCCTTTCGGGCTGCCGGGCAGGTTGATGATCAGGCTCTGTGCCCTGATACCCACCACCGCCCGCGACAGGGCTGCCATTTTGGTTTTTTCCATGCTGCGCAGGCGCATCAGCTCGGCCATGCCCGGTATCAGGCGGGTAACCACCTGCATGGTGGCCTCCGGCGTCACATCACGGGGAGAGACACCGGTTCCGCCGGTAGTGAGGATCAGGTCGGCAGTATCGCTATCAGCCCAGGCGGTAAGTTTGGCAATGATCTGCTGATACTCATCGGCGATAACCTCGGCGGCAACGGTGGTCACCCCCCGTTCAGCCAGCCAGGCACTCAGCGCCGGTCCGCTGGCATCGACCCGCTCACCCCGTGCCCCCTTGTCGCTCAAGGTCAGAATGGCCGCCCTCATGCTGCCTCCTCCCGGCGATACAGGCCGCTTTTACCACCTTCTTTATAGAGCAGCCGGATGTTTGCAATGCTGATGGATTTGTCGGTCCCTTTGCACATGTCGTAAATGGTCAGGGCGGCAACCGCTGCGCCGGTCATCGCCTCCATCTCAACCCCGGTACGCTCAAAGGCCCGCACGGTGCAACGTGCCTGAATCCTGCAGGCTGCCTGGTCCTGATCAAACTCGATGGAGACCGAGTGCAGGGAAAGCGGATGGGAAAGCGGAATCAGGTCGTCGGTCTTCTTGGCAGCCATGATACCGGCCAGGCGTGCCACCCCCAGCACATCCCCCTTGGATACGCTCTTCTGGGCAATGGCGGCCAGCAGTTCTGCCGACATGATCACATCGGCAGCTGCCGTGGCGGTCCGCATGGTCTCCTGCTTGCTGCTGACATCCACCATGACCGCATGGCCCTGTTCATCAAAGTGGTTGAAGTTCATCTGTATGACTCCTTCTGTTTCAGTTTTTTGATTCGTCAGCGTTGGGCTGTCACCAGTTTTACCGCCAAAGCGGCAAAGATCGTCCCTGCAATACGGTTCAGCAGTTTCTGGGCCCCGGCCGACTGGCGGAAGCGGTCCCCCAGGGCTCCGGCCAGCAGACTGACGCTGCTGAAGACCAGGATGGTTGCCACGATGAACAGCCCGCCCAGCAGCAGAAGCTGCAGTGACAGGGGCCCCTTGGCCGGGTCGGCAAACTGGGGCAGAAATGCCAGAAAAAAGATCGAGACCTTGGGGTTGGTGATGTTCATGATGATACCGCGACGGTAGAGCGTCCCCAGGCTCAGGCGATCGACTTTGGCTGCGGCCCCCTGCTGGATCCCGGCCCGGAACGACTGCCAGGCCAGCCAGGCCAGATAGGCGGCTCCCACCACCTTGAGCAGGGTAAATGCCAGTGCGGACTGGGCATAGACCGCTGCCAGCCCGAAGGTGACGGCGGCGGTATGCACCAGCAGGCCGGTGCAGAGCCCCAGGGTCACCAGCAGCCCCGCTTTTTTCCCCTGTTGGGCGGCCTGGGCCAGCACAAACAGGATGTCCGGCCCCGGCGCCAGGCCCAGCAGGACCGAGGTGGTAAAAAACAGGAGCAGTTGCTGCGGTTCGATCATCATCTTTTGCCTTTCATCCTGAAAACGGCATGCATAAGTCTATTTCTTACCACTGTCAACAGCCTGCAGGCAACAGGGAATGCCGTTGTAGGTTGCGGTGCCGATCAGCGGGTCTGCCGTTGCATAGTCGGCACTGGTCAGCAGGTTGGCGTTGGCCTTCCACAGTCCGCTCAGTTCCGGCTCGGCAGTCTTCTGCTCAGGATACCACCAACCGTACTCGACACTGACCACGTCATCGCACATCTCCGAGATCTTGAGCACAAAGCAGGCGGTTCCCTTTTCAGTGGTGACCCGGACCGGCGTCCCTTCAACCAGCCCCAGTTTTTGCGCAGTTCTGCTGTTCACCTCGGCCCAGGGCTCGGGATGCAGCTTGCGCAACCCCTCGAGCTGGTGAAAGCTGGAGGCGTAGTAGGGCTGATACCTGGCCCCGGTGATCAGGGAAAGCGGATACTGCTCGTCAACAGCCGCCACCGGTTTGGGGACCGGCAACGGTTCTGCACCGAGTCCGGCAAGCAACTCGCTGTACAGCTCAATCTTGCCGGTTGTGGTGGCAAATCCGACGGCCTTGCCGGTGGCCGGATCGATCCTTTCGTGTTTTTCGTACTCCTCCGGCAGCGTGTACAGGCCATGCCGGCTGAAGGTCTTCCAGTCAACCCCGGTTGGGGCAAGGGTGGCCTCAAGACTGTCCTCGAAGCTCTGCCAGGGCCAGTCTTCCTGCTGACCCAGCCGGCAGCCCAGTCCCTGCCAGAAATCAAAGTCAGGCCGCCGTTCGTAGTACGGCTCCACCGCCTTGGCGCCGCCGTAGGCCAGGTTGGCGGTGCCGGCCTTGGTCTCGAACAGGGCCCGCTCCAGCACACCGGCGCTGGGCAGCAGGTAGTCGGCCAGCATGGCTGTCGGGGTCTGGAACAGTTCCAGCACCACCAGCAGATCCAGGCTTTTGAGTGCTTGGTAGACCAGGCTGGTATCCGCCTGGGTCAAGAGCGGGTTGGTGGCCATGACAATCATGGAGCGGATCGGGTAGGGGCGGCCGGTCAGCATCGCCTGCCAGACCAGGTTGGGTTGCGTCGAGGTCAGGTAGCGCATCGGCAGCCGTTTACCCTGTTTGCCGGTCAGCTTTCTGATCTGTTCGTAGCCGTGATAGCTCTGCAGCTTCAGCTGGCCGAGCTGCTTGCTGCGCTGCTGTTCCGGAAACCGGTCACTCAGCTCCAACTCCAGCTCTGGTATGAAGTCAGGCATCCCGGTGATGCAGGAGGCCCCTTTGCGGTCAATATTGCCGGTGATGGCCCGCAGAATATCAAGGGAGTGATGAAGCGGCACGCTGTTCCGGCCGATCTGGTCGATGCCCCGTCCGGTAAACAGCGCAGATGGACGCTGCAGGGCGTACAGGCGGGCTACCTCCAGTATCTGCTCCGCCGGTATGCCGGTGACCTCTGCGACGTAGCCGGGAGTGTAGTGTTGCAGGTGTCCGGCCAGTCTGGCAAAGCCGTGGCACCAGGTCTCCACAAAGGGGGCGTCGTACCAGCGGTTCTGGATGATGGCCTGGACGAGTCCCAGGGCGAGTACCGCATCGGTGCCGGGCCGGACCGGGAGCCAGTGGGTTGCCAGCTCGGCCGTTCTGGTGCGGCGGGGATCGACCACGATCAGCGGTTTGCCGGTCTGGCTGTACTGCTGAATCCTGTGCCAGAGCAGCGAGTTGTCGGATTCGGCGTGGTTTGCCCCCCACAACATCAGGCAGCCGGTCAGGTCAGGTTCCAGCTCGTTATCGAGGGGCCAGCCGTAGCTGATCGCATGCAGCAGGGTGCCGGGGTTCCAGCAGATCTGGCCGATACCGACATTGTTGGGGCTGCCGAAGAGCGTCATGAAGCGGTGCAGGGGCCAGTAGACGGCATGGGGGCCGCCGATGCAGGTGGCCAGGGTTTCCGGGCCGAACTGTTCCTTCAGTCCGGCCAGCTTCTCCGCAATCTCGTCCAGGGCCTGATCCCAGCTGATCCGCTGCCACTGGCCGCTGCCCCGTTCCCCAACCCGTTTCAGGGGGACGTTGACACGCTCAGGGTGGTCCAGAAACTGCGGCGCCATCCGCCAGCGATGGCAGCCGTGCTGAATACGTTCATCACCCGGGTACTGGGTCGGGTCCGGGGCAACCCCGGTCACTCTGCCGTTTTCCACGGTGGCGGTCAGGCCGCATTGATAGCCGCAAAAGCGGCAGTTTGTCTTTACTGTCTGTGGCATGGTCATAATCAGATTACCGGGTCTTTCGTTTCTTGCCGTCGAGCGATGTCAATTGATAGGAACAGAACGGGACGATGCAGCCATCAGCCCGCGATACCGTCATGCTGCACTCCTTCAGCCGTTCAAGATCCATGCTGAAGGCGTCCATGTAGTTCATCACCACCACCGACAGGCCGGATTGGCTGCCGGGAAACAACCTTTCCGCCAGATCGGGAAAGACCGAGCCCTGCGGGCTGGACGGGTCAAATTCGCGGTGATAGTCATCCGGGGTGATCCGGCGGGTCAGGGGGACCAGCGTGCCCTGATCCTCAATGATATAGGTGGCTGAACTGCAGAGCGGGTGTGAGCAGCCCAGGGGCCAGAGATCGTACGGTTCGAGCAGGCCGTTGCTCTGTCCGGCCAGCATGAAGGCCACATCCCCCATGGTCAGACGCCGGTCAGGGGAAATGTCGAAGCGGCCCGAGCCAAAGGCCGGCTGAAAGGCAACGCCGGCAACAACATCCCGGTTATCCAGGGCAAAACGCAGCACGTCACCCATCTCAAGCTCATTCACCCCGCTGATCACGGTCATGGCCAGCACCATCTGGATGCCGGCGGCACGGCAGTTCTGCACGGCACGCAGCTTGGTCTCAAGCAGGTCGGCCCCCCGGATGGTCCGGTAGACCTGTTTGGTCATGCCGTCAAACTGCATGTAGACACCGCTGACACCTGCCAAAGCCAGTTTCTTGGCATAGTCCGGGCGACGGGCCAGCACGACCCCGTTGGTGTTGACCTCTATGGCGGAAAATCCGATCCGGCACCCCAGTTTGACAATCTCAGGCAGATCGGCACGCATGGTCGGTTCACCACCGGTCAGCTGAATGGCGGTATCCGGCCCGGTCCGGTCAAGAATCGAGCGGTAGATCGAGGCCAGGGCGTCGAGGTCCGGTCCCGGCGCTGCCTTGGCCTGGATCTCTTCTGCCGACATGAAACAGACCGGGCAACGCAGATTGCATTTTTCCGTCAGCTCGATCTCAACCAGTGTCGGGCGGCGCTGGTGGGCCGAACACAAGCCGCAGTCGTCGGGGCAGCCGCCCAGGGAGGCAATCGGGTGCTCGGGACGCACGAGCGGCATCCTGAAGCTGCTGGCCCAGCGGTAATGGTCGCTGTCGGGCCAGACGTAGGTCTTGTAGGGGCCGTGCTCCGGGCATTCCTTGAACATGTAGACTTCCCTGCCCTCGGTGATGATCCGGGCCGGGATGACCTCCAGGCAGACCGGACAGACCGATGAGGTGCTGCGGATCAGGTTGCAGTTGGCTGCTGGTTTTGAAGCTGGTTCTGACATACGGTTTCTCCGGCGTATTCTGCTGCAAAAAGGGTCTGGTGTGTTGTTTTCATCATAGGGCTAACCACAGGGCGAGTAGCCGATCCGGACGGCGCCCCAATGCCTCCCCCGGATGAACACCGGGCAGGCAAGATCAATAATCACCTCGCCGGAAACCCGCATGAAGGTCTGCAGCAGGAACGGGTTGGTGTTCTTGCAGGCCCGCACACTGGTTCTGTCGGTAAAGATCAGTTTGGTGCGGTTCTGCACCTGATCGATCTCCTTGTTACCGGTGAGCGGTTTGCTGAATTTCTTCAGGTGACAGGGCAGGTAGCCGTGGTCATCAAAGACGGTGGAGGTGGCAAGGTCCGGATTGGCGGCAATGACCTCCTCCTGGATAGGCGAGATGATTTTCTCGAAGAGTGCATCATACGCCGTGGTGTATTTAGGAGGATCGGTCTTTGGTATCGGCTGGTAATTTCTCGAAAAGAGCTGTTCCTGTGATATCTCGCCACGGGCCATTGCCTGTTCAAGCGCCACGACGACGCGATCACGGAACGCCAGGGCAACGGCCCTTTTTTGATCGTGGTAGGTGCCGACACTGAAGCTGCCCACCGACGAGAATATCAGCTCGGCCACCTCGGAGAGTCCCAGCAGGGTCTTTTCGGTTGCCAGCATTTCCTGATTCACATCCTGCGCCATACCGGAGATATGCTGGATCTTGTCGGTGATTTCAGAGGTGACGACGCTCTGTTCCTCTGTGGCCGTTGCGATCTGGTTGATCATGTCCGTTGATTCACCGGCCAGTTGCAGGATCTGTATCAGCCCCTCCCGGGCAGCCTGGGCCGTGGCAACACCATCTTCAACACGGAGATACTCATCATGCATCGCCTGAACCGCCTGCCGGCTTTCCTGGCGGATGGCACTGATGATGCCGCTGATCTCACGGGTTGAGGCAGCGGTCTTTGAGGACAGGTTCTTGACCTCGTCGGCGACAACGGCAAAACCTCTACCCTGCTCGCCGGCCCGGGCCGCCTCAATGGCGGCATTCAGCGCCAGCAGGTTGGTCTGGTCCGCGATATCCTCGATCAGACCGGCAATCTCGCCGATCTTTTCCGATGAACGGGTCAGGCGCTCAACGGTCTCCCGGGTCACTTCAACGCTTTGTTTGATATCCTCCATGCAGTCGCAGGCCTTTTCAACCGCCTGCATGCCGCTGTTGGCCGAGCTGTTGACCGATGAGGCGACATCGGCTGCACTGTGGGTGTTGTTTGCCACCCCGTTCAAGGTGGATGCCATCTCCTCGGCCGCCACCGCCACCGCCACCGCTTCGGTCTTCTGCTGCTCTGCCGTCTGCACCGTCTCACGGGTGGTCTTGGACATTTCACAGACCTTGATGGCGACCTGCTCTCCCTGCTGATACAGGGTGCTCACCATCTCCCGCAGCCAGGCCACCAGGGTGTTGATCCCCTCCGTCAGTCTGGCGATGTCGTCTTTACCGGTTACGGCGAAATTACGGGTCAGGTCACCACCACCGTGGGTCAGCGCATGCAGGCCTTCGGTAATGGCATGTAACCGGCGGGTCAGCAGCCGGGTAATCAGCAGTTGTGCGCCAACCGCCGCTGCCAGCCCGACCAGCAGGCAGACCACAACAATCCGGATGACCATGGTTACCCGGCTGGACATGCCGGTACGACTTGTTGCCAGCTTTTCACGCTGCTGTTGTTCGATCTGCAGTAGCAGCTCCTTGACCTGGCGCCACTGGGGGGTCTCGCGGGTTAGCAGGGTGGTCTTGGCTGTGGCAAGATCCCCGGTCCCGGCCAGGGCAGTGATCTGCTCCTTGAGGGCGGTATTGTCCTTCCATGCTGTTGTCAGCTTGTGCAGGGTGGCATTCTGGCTGCTTACGGCGGCAAAACGGCCCTGTAGCTGTTCAAGTGTCCGGTTTGCCGCTGCCAGGGCGGTGCGATAGTTCTCCTTGGCCTTGGTGTCGTCGGGGTTCAGCAGGATATTGCGTGTGGCCTGACCTGACTGGAGCGCAGCTCCATGCATATCCTTGATCAGCAGCAGGGTCTCCAGCTCCACGGCCAGGGACTGTTCAGCAACGGATCTGATCGAGAAGAGGCCGAAGACACTGACAACCAATGCGGCAATGAAGATGGCCGATACCGATGTTCCAATCAACATTAAGCGGGTAGCGATACTCATGGGATTTCCGATCATGTCAAAACAGATTCGACGGTTCCGTTGCCGGAGCCGTCGAATCGTTGCTGTACAAAGAACTCATGAAATGTCCGCCCGGAGGCGTGCTACGCTGCTGCGAAGCATTGAACTACCTGCTCCAGGCCTTCAGGAACGCCTCATTGCCGGTGGGCAGCCGCTTACGGTACTTCTGCTCACCCGGCAGCCAGGTGCGTTCTTCGCCGGCATAAACCACCAGGCAGCGCATCACCACACCACCCACCAGTACCAGCAATGCGCCGATACCCTGGCAGAGTGTGGACGGGATCATGACCAGCACCAGCGGTGCCAGGGTTCCCACAAAGATGAATGCGGCCTTGAAACTGTCGGCATACTGGCCGTTGATCCACTTGAGGGCACTGGCCGCTTCAGCAGCGGTGGTGCCGGTACGCTTGATCCAGATATAGCCGAGCCATCCGACCAGCTGGAAGAACAGCAGGCCACCCACAAAGGTGGGCAGATTGTGCCAGACCCCCGGAACCGAGCCCGGGGGATAGATCAGTGCACTGACAAAATGGGCAGAGGCACCGGTCACAATCGAGGAGAGCATAAACAGGGTCATGATTCCCGGGCCGACCCAGAAGGGACGGCCTTTGTGGCGACCCAGCAGTACCCCCGGATAGGTGGCGACCACCAGGCCGGTGATGACGCAGACAACGGCCAGCAGCTTGCGGAGCATGTCCCAGTCCTGCCAGATCAGCTTGTCCTGCTTGAACCAGGCAGGATCAAGATCAAACGAGGCGTAGACCAGTCCGGCAACGATTGCCACCGACATCAGCCAGGCACCGGCTGTCAGGATCGCCTTGGGGTTCATGAAGACCCGCCAGGCCTGAAACGGTCTGCCCAGTTCCAGGATCAGAAAACCGCAACCGATGCACATGAACAGCGGCCCCATCACGTTACCCAGCAGGGAAAGACGGCCTGAACCGGCAAACAGCTCCAGCAAACCGGTAATCAGCACCATGCCGCCACCCATACCGGCAAAAAAGAAATCAACGGCCAGCATCCAGCCCCAACCTTCATGTTTGGTACTCATGGATTCCTTACCTCCAATCCATAGATATAGAAGACATACGGGTCTGTCCCCAGCTCACCCAGCAGGCGGCAGGCGTTTTCCCCGTTTACAAGTTTGTGAACATCACTGGTCTCATCATCAAGATCCCCGAAGATACGGGCCTTCTGGTGACAGGTGTTGACACAGTGCGGCTTGAGGCCGATATCAACCCGGTCTTTACAGAAGTCGCATTTCTGGACCGCGCCGGTTGCATGGTTCTTGTAGCGGGCGCCATAGGGGCAGGCCATGACACAGGCCAGACAGCCGACACATTTGCTGTCTTCCACAAAGACAATCCCGTCCTTTTCCCGGCGCTGGGAGGCACAGGTGGGGCAGCCGTCTACGCAGGGCGGATTGTCGCAATGCATGCAGAGCAGCGGGATATGGACCATCTGTACGTCCGGGTAGACGCCGGTGGGACCGACCGTGGTCACCGGGTTGTAGATCATCTCAACCGGCAGTTCGTTGTGCACCTTGCAGGCGACCGTACAGGAATGGCAGCCGATGCATTTCCGTGTATCTATAACCATCGCGTAACGAGCCATCTTATTTGCCCTCCATATCTGAAGCATTTACTTTATAAACGCGGCAGAGCAGACCACGGTTAGCCCAGGAACCGCTATAGGGGTCGCAGTGGTCATCGGCAGTGGTCGTCAGTACGTTGGTGTTTGATTCCAGGCAGCCGCCCAGCTCCGGCGCCGCCATGCTGCGCTCCGGATACCACCAGCCACGCTGGGTGTAGATGACACGGGGATGAATCCCCTGGGTCAGGTTGGCCTTCTGCTTGATACGTCCCCGCTTGGTCTCGATCCAGACCCAGTCGCCATCTTCAATGGACAGCTCTGCGGCGGTTGCCGGGTTGATATCCATGTACGGCTCATGGCGCAGGAAGCGTACCTCCTTGATCTGGAAATGCTCGGAGTGGTGGTAGGGCATGAACCCGCCGCCGGTGGTCAGCACCAGCGGAAACTCCTTGGCCAGTTCCGGGTCGTCGATCTCGTTCTCGGTGGGCCCGATATAGGGGGGCAGCGGAGGATAGCCGAGATCCTTGAGTACCGTCGAGTACAGCTCCACCTTGCCGGACGGGGTTGCAAAACCCTGGCGCTGGTACTTGAAGTACTCACGCTCGGGGAAGTGGAAACGGTAGCGCTCAACGAACTCATCGTAGCTTTCGATATCGTAGCCAAGGGGAGCAATCTTGGCATAATAGGCGTCCTCAACCGTATCCCAGGGCCACATCTCCTGTTGGCCCATGGCACAACCCAGGTCACGCCAGAAGTTGTAGTCGTTGCGACGTTCGTACATCGGCTGAATCGCCCGTTGTGATGCCAGCAGGAAGTCGGAACAACCGTAGCTGCTGGTGATGGTCGGTCTTTCAAGGGCACCGGCAATCGGGATCACGTAATCGGACAGGGCAGCGGTCGGTGTCATCCAGTAGTCACAGGTGACCATGAAGTCGACCGCCTTCAACGCATCCAGTACCAGGCTGGTTTCACCATAGGAGTTGATCGGGTTGGTGGCCGAGACCAGCAACGCCTTGACCTGATACGGTTCACCGTTCAGGATTGCCCTGAAGACTGATGGCGGGTGGGCCTCGCACATCCACTCGGCGGTGGGGGCCTTGCCCCAGACCTTTTTGGTCTGTTCAGCGATCTTGCTGTAGCCGGGCCAGGTCACCAGTTTGAAGCGATCAGAGCCGATCTGCTTGGCCTTTTGCTCTTCCGGCAGCTGATCGTTGGCCTCCATCTCTTCATCGGTCAGGAAGTCGGGGCTCGGGCCGGTCAGCAGGTCGGAACCGGGTGCATCAAGGTTGCCGGTCAGGGCCCGCAGAATCGCACGGGCATGCATGGTAGAGCCGGCCGGTTTCCCGATCTGGTCCACCGAGGTGCCCCACTGGATGTTGCCCGGTTTGTTCATGGCATACATGTAGGCACCTGCACGGATCTGTTCCGGGGTCAGCCAGGTCAGCTCCGCTGCCCATTCCGGCGTGAAGTTTTCAACATGGTCGGCCAGTTCGCCGAAACCTTCGCAGCAGTTTGCGACAAACTCCTGGTCGTAGAGACCTTCAAAGATGATGACATGGATCCAGGCAAGTGCCAGCGCCAGGTCGGAGCCGGGACGCAGCGGCAGCCAGAGATCGGCCTTGGCAGCGGTTTCGCTGAAACGTGGGTCGATCACGATCAGCTTCATCCCTTTTTCCTGCAGCTCCCGGATGTGGTGCATCTCCGGCATCCCGGCGGCACCGGGGTTTTGTCCCCACAGGATCAGGCAGCGGCTGCTGCCCATGTCCAGTTCAAACGGACACCAACCGTAGATGGCCGTTTCCACCATAAAGGTGGGGATCCAGCAGAGATGGGAGTTGTGGAAACCGTTGGGGCTGCCGAACAGGTTCATGAAGCGCCGTCTGGACCAGTCGTCGGTACGCTGGGTACCGCCGGCGGTTGCCACCGCCTCCGCACCGAACTCGCTGCGGATCTGGAGCAGTTTGGAACCGATCTCCTGCATGGCCTGATCCCAGGGGATCTGCTCCCATTTGCCTTCACCGCGCTTGCCAACCCGCTTCAGGGGGTAGTTAATCCGCGCCGGATGATCAAGATGCTGCAGGGCGATATTGCCCCGGCAGCACAAACCACCCTGGTTTGTGGGGAACTCAGGATCTCCTTCGATCTTGAGCACCTTGCCGTCTTTTACATAGGCCAGCACACCACAGTTCTGGTGGCAAAAATAGCAAGCTGACTTCTTTACCTCAACGCCAGCTTGCGTTATGTCAATGTTCTTACTCATAATATAAACCTCACTGGCTTCACCGGAACAGATTGTTTGCGTCTGTCGTACTTCACGTTTCAGACATGCATCAGTTCACACAGCTTTCGTGCCTATTGATTTGATTGCGTCGTTCTCTGAGCCTCATGCAAAACTACTGCGGAAACCGTCTACTGCGTTGCCCGGTGCTCACTCCTTCGCCTAACTACCGGTTATGTCTCTGTCGCTCCGCTCCGTGCGCCTTGTATCCGGTCTTCCTCATAACCTTTGCAAGAGGCTCATCTGCCTGTTATTTCTTTGATTTGACATCCATAGTTCTGAAGATGTAGGCGAACACAAAGCCCACCACGTTGATGCCGAGTGCGATCCAGAACGCCTGCTCATAGTTGCCGGTGGCAACCCGTACCTTGGCGGCGGTCAGCGGTCCGAAGATTGCGGCAAGGCTGAAGCCGATAAAGGTGATGCCGTAGTTGACGCCGAAGTTCTTCAGGCCATAGCGGTCACTGATAATGGTCGGCATGGTCCCCATGAATCCGCCAAACACCGCGCCACAACCGATACCCGAGGCGACAAAGCCTGCCACGCTGGTGGTAAACGCCAGGTTAAGCATGGACAGGGCCGATACGATGTACATGATCATGATGGTGTTGGAACGTCCGATCCGATCGGACAGGGCGCCAAAGCCGACCCGGCCCAGGGCGTTGGCCAGGGTGATGATACTGACGAAGAAGGCTGCGTTCATGGGGGTCAGCTTGAACATGATCTGGCCGATGGGGGAGGCGTGGGCCAGAACCATCAGGCCGGACATGGCGCCGCAGAACAGCATGATCATGACCACCCACCAGATTCCTTCGCTGATCATCTGGGTCCACTTGCTGTCATTGCCGGCCGGCTGTGCTGCCGTGGCTGCCACGACCGGAGGTGTCCAGCCTGCCGGTTTGAAGCCTGCCGGGGCCTTTTTGATGAACATGATGCAGATGGCGATAATGATAAAGAAGGCGGTACCAAGGATCTGGAAGGTGTTGAGAACGCCGTAGTTGATGATCAGGGCGCTGGCGATCGGTGCCACCAGCATGGCGCCGCAACCGTAGCCGGCTGCACAGAGACCGGCAGCCAATCCCCGCTTGTCCGGGAAGAACTTGACCGTGTTGCCGATGTTGCCGGCATAGATTACACCACCGCCGATACCGGCCAGGGCGCTGTAGGTCAGATACAGCATGCCGACCTGTGAAACGTAGCCGGAGAGGAACAGGCCGATGGTAAACATCAGTCCGCCGACGATAATGGTTGTTTTGGAACCCAGTTTATCCTGCAGATAGCCGCCGCCGATCATGGCCACCGGGCTTAAGCCGTGGTTGATCGTAAAGACCAGCGCCAGCGCCGGTGGAGCCCAGCCGAACAGTTTGCCCAGAGGCATGGCGAAGACGCTCCATGCGTAAAGCGTACCGATACAGATGTTGATAACTATTGCCGAGATCAGTATAAGCCATCGATTGTAGTGTTCTTCTGACATAAGTGTACCCCTTTGCACCTTGTGGTCCCGTATGGGTGATAATTAGTCTTTTTATGCAGATTACGTCTCTTTTCGCGTGATACCGTGCAGGTAAGCTGTTACTCAGATGCTGCCTCGTGCCTCAATCTCCAGAAGTTTGCAACCACCGGCTCAACGGAACAGGGGCCTTCATTCTCTGCGTTGGTATTTTATCATGGTGTTGCCGCTCCTTTCGTGGAGGTATGCAGTCCTGCAAGGGTGACATCGCGCTAATCCGATTCTTGCTGCAGCGTGCTGAGGCCGTTTGATGCCTGGTTCCGGCAGGTGACGGCGATGTAGCGGGAACGGCCAGCCCGGATTTGTCATGCCATCCGCCTTGTCTGCAACTTTAGCAACGAGTGTGCCACTCTTGATTGTTTGTGCAACTATCTGTTATTAGAGGGTAAAATTTGGTTTGAGGGTGGTCTTGCTTCCAGCTTTGATAAGCTGAATATCAAATTGGGAACGATCTGTTTGGGGTGCTGACGCCGGCTGGTGGTCCAGCGAAATAAAACAGGGGCTGGTGAGTACCGGCCCCTGTGTGTTGGTTTGTCTGTGTGGATGCAGGCTTCAGGTTTTGAATCAACCGGCAAGGCGGTTCTTACACCTCGCCACGGGCGGTTGAACGCATATGCCGCTGCAGGATGACGACGACGACGGCAATGATCAATGCGCTGCTGCCGTTGACGGCGCAGATGTCAAACACGCTCCAGTTGCGAGCCAGATAAAATCCGCCAACAGCCGGTGCGAGGAACGAACCGATCTTGCCGATGCCATAGGCCCAGCCGATGCCGGTGGCCCTGATCTCTGCCGGGTAGACCGCCGATGCCAGACCCATCAGCGCGGAGTTGCCGCCGTTCACAAAGAGCCCTGCCAGTACGGAAACCACGATAACCACGGCAAAGGGGTAGCCCGATGAGAAGTAACCGAATGCCAGCATGGCAAAGAAGGCGGCCAGGAAGACGTATTTTACGACATTCAGCTTGTTGTATTTGTCCATGCAGCGGCCGATGCAGAGTATCGCCACCACGGAGCCCAGGTGGATGAAGGCAAAACCGATGCTGTACTGCTGGACCGACGCACCGCTTTTCTTGAGCAGGGTGGGTACCCAGGAAAAGAGGATCCAGAGCAGGTAGAAGCTCATGTAGAACAGGATCCAGAGCAGTATGGTTGTCAGCAGGCGGTTGTCGGTAAACAGCGATTTGAGGGAACCGCCTTTCTCTTTGGTCTGGCTGGTGACCGTCAGTTCGATATCTGCGGAGAGCGGTGATGACGTGTCGATCCGTGCCAGGATTTCACGGGCCTTGGCGAGGGACTTGGCTGTTCCGGTCCTGACCAGGTGGTGCAGTGAGTCAGGCAACAATGCCAGGACCAGAAAGGCGATAATCACCGGCGCGATCCCCCCCACGATGAAGACCGATTGCCAGCCGTAGTGGGGCAGCAGCCAGGAGGCGGCAAACCCTGCGATCATGGCACCGCAGGGCATGCCGGCCCACATGTAGAGCGAGAGTGAGGTGCGGATTCTGGCCGGAGCATATTCAGTGCCGAAGGCCAGGGCGTTGGGGATGGCGCCACCCATGCCGAGGCCGGCCAGGAAACGGTAGGCTGCCAGTTCTTCAACACTGGTGATATGGGTGGTCATGTAGGTGAAGAAACCAAAGACAATGGCTGAACAGAACATGGTCTTCTTACGTCCGACACGGTCAGCCAGCATCCCCAGCAGGACTGCGCCGATCATGGGGCCCAGTTGTCCGGCACTTAGTGCCAGCCCCAGTTCGCTCGGCTTGGCGTTCAAGTGCTCGGCGATCTTGGGCAGTGCCACCCCGATGACCGTCAGGTCAAAACCATCAAGAAAGACGATACAGAAACAGAGTAGACAAACTGCTGTTTGATAGGGTGAAAAAGGAATATTATCAAATACTTCATTAACGTTCACAGACCTGCTCACGTGTGACCTCCCTCAAATCGTATTCCGGTTCATTAGCTTCTTTAGGCTGCTGAAGCTCAGCTGGAGAAAAGCTGCATGGCAATCTTTCGATACGGTCCTGCAACATCTTGAACGGATTCGCGCGAAAATCGGTTAATGAGAGGGTCAGCAAGAACGGTGCCATTGTCGCAAAAATGCAACTTATCGATTTGATGGATTTTATTCAAGCAGTAAAGTGTGGGTGCTGTCAAGAATGAGAAGAATCTTCTCGAATTGATTTTAATGGAAAGCTGCGGAATTCTGTAAACAGAATAACGGCCGGCATGAAGCGGGAGGCAGGTCTTAATGGTGTTCTTGCCAGTATTGAAACTCAAAGTCCCAGTCATCCCTGCGGGATTCCACCAGCCGCTTCATGCGGGCCTTGAAGCTGCCCCGGTAACCGGCCTGATCAGGAAAATGGTTCTGCTCCCGGATGCAGCGGCAGAGTTCGCTGCCCAGCTCCCGTGCCTTATCAAAGAGTTCAGCCTGTTTGGGGAAACTGCGCCTGCCGCTTACCTGGGAGCTGACTGATCCCACTGACTGGGCACCGGTAGAGTTGATGAAACGAACCATGTAGCGCAGCAGTTCATCGTGCTCTGCGCCACCGGAGGTTACGGCCACTGCCCCGTACTTGCCCTCAAGCGCCAGGCAGTGGATCAGGCTGCTGCTGCGGTCAAACAGGGCCTTCAGCTGGGCGGTGACACTGAAGATATAGTTGGGGCTGGCCAGGACAAAGCCGTCGCAGGCCAGCAGGCTGGTCTTAATCATCTCATAGTCATCCGGCAGACGGCAGCTGCCGCTCTTGTGACAGGCATCGCAGCCGAGGCAGGGCTGCAGGTGCAGCGTTGAGAGGTCAAGCAGCTCCAGCTCCGCCGCGGCTCCAAGGCCGGCCATGACCTCTTCCACCAGGCGGCCGGTATTGCCGTGCATGCCATGGGGACTGCCTATGATAACGGTAATCTTCACGTCTGCCTTCCTTGGTGTCAGCCTGCCTGTAATCCTGTGGCGTTCCTGGCGATTGATCCGGGCGAAGCAGATTGCGGGGCTTGTGGCCGGAGCAATCTGCCGCGCCGGGATGCGTGCAGCAGGTTGTCTGTTTCCCGCCCCTGAACGTCTTCAGGAGCGGGAAGCAGGGTCTCTATGGTTCAGGGGGTATCCAGTTGATAGAGACGCAGGGCTGCCTTGCGGTCTGCCACAGGGTTGGTTTTGGGGAACGCCACGACGCTGAGCAGTCTGGACTTTTCGTCCGCCTTGCCCGGCATCAGTTTGAAGTCGGCCAGGTAGCTCTTGTCAGGTGCGGTATGCCAGACCTCACGCAGGTCGTTACCGTTCCAGCGGAACAGCTTCAGGTCCGACCTGAGGTACATCTTAAGGCGACCCAGCAGACTGATGCCGCTGTTGGCGCTGACCAGGATGTTGCCCTGGGGGGTCAACTCGACCCGGCCCTTCAGGTAGACGTTCCGTGAATCACCGCCGCTGGCGACTTCTTCCTTCATCTCAAAATAGGATTCGGTGCCGCCGACGGTATCGGCACTGCTTGCCAGTTGTTCACCTTTGGCGGTCTGGATGACAAGGTAGCCGTCATCGTCAATGCAGGCGTAGAGGGTCTGTCCCCGGCTGCTGAATGCTGCGAAACCGTAGAGGTTAACCCGTTTGGGGAGCGAGAGATCTGTTCCTTTGACCAGCTGGTCGCCTGAACGCTTAACCCGGAAGACCGGTCCGGCAAATTCCCGGCCCCGGCTGTCGTATTCCTGGCCCAGCAGCATGTCTCCCTCACCGGGCAGAGCAACCCGGCGCAGATGCCAGGGGATCTTGGTTACGGTTGCGCGGAATCGTTTGTCACGGAACTCAATCCCGATACCTGCGGGATTGCCGTTGCTGTTCATGGCTGATACATATAGTTCCGCCAAGCCGTTTTTGTTCAGGTCAACCGCATCCAAGGCATAAGCCTGGCTGCCTTGGGCAAGCCGGATAGCACCCATCATCTGGTAGCCTTCCGCGGTGATACGGCCAATTTCCACCCGGTCGGCAAAGGCAATCGCAATCTCCTGGCGGCCGTCACCATCAAAATCGCCCGCCTCAACGCCAACCGGTGTTCCTTTCAGCGTAGCGTAGTTCCAGAGCGGTTCACCGCCGGGCTGCACTACGCCGCCTGTCATCACCGGCGGCAGTACCGCAAGTGCAGGCGCCGCTGCCGGCGCTGCTGTTGCTGCCGGTGCCGGCTGATTGGGTTGGGGTGATGTGGTGGCTGGGTAGCTGTGGATCAACTCGAAATCCGGTGCGCGCACTTCAACTGCCTGGCTGGTCAGGATAAAATAGAGCGCCGGGCTGAATGTGGCGGGCCGGGCCGGGCTTGCCGGACGTTTCTGCTGGGCAGCGGCATAGTCCTGCCAGTTCAGGTGCGGCAGCGCGGTTTGCAGTTCTTTGGCCAGCTGTTCGCCCTGGCCGGTGTAGTCCCATACTATGGCCGGAATGTCCTGAAAACGATGGATCACGTCACCGCGCTTGATCCCTGCAACAGTCCCGACCGGGCGACTGTGGGAATAGCCTTGCTTCAGGCGGACCAGCCGGAGCATCCCTTTGCGGGTTTCCTCGGTTCCCAGTACCTTTCCGGTGACCGGGTGCGTAATCGTGGCGCCCGGGCCGACAACGGTGAACAGATCAGCGACGGCAACACCCTGGCCGATCCCCAGATCAATCAGATACTCTTCTCCACTGGATTGCACGACATATCCCGAGAGCGGTGCGAAATCCCGGGCAATCTGATCCGGTAGGGCGGATGCGGCGAAACTGCAGGTGGCGGCTGCCAGCAGCAGTAGAACTGTGCAGGCCGTTTTCAAAATGGTAAACATAGGTTCCCTCCTTCGTGTGTGTGCAGTCCCTGCCGGGCAGGTACTGCAGAGGCCACTTCCCCGTGTGGCTGTTGAACAGGAGGCCAGCCGTGCCGAAGCAACGCCGGTCTGACCTCCCTGTCTGCCTGCTGCTAGAACTTCATTTCCCACTTGATACCGGTAGCATAAATTCTTTCTTGTTTTGTGCCCGCAGCACTGCGCATCTCATTCAAGAAAGCAAATTCCGGTACGATGTTAAAGTTTTTGGTTACCGCATACTGCAGGTTGGCAAAAGCGGCCATCCGGTCATCGGTGGTCCGTCCACGCATCTCGTTGGATTCATAGGCAATACCGGTGAACATCTTGACCTTGTTGTTCAGTGTGTAGCCCAGTTGGCCCCAGCCGCCATAGGTATAGGCGTTCTTACCGGTGGCCGGGTTGTTGCTGTAGAAGGAACCGGCCGCAGCAGCGGCGTTGTTCATCAGGTTACCCAGGTTCTGGGCTGTGTGGCCGGCCACTTTGATTTCAAACGGAGCCAGGTCTATACTGGCATGTGCAAAGCCCAGGTAGGAGTAGATTTCATCTTTACCGGTCTGTACATCACCGACAACGGTCCTGATCTTGTAGTAGTTACCGGCCACACCGCCACCGTAGGTCACGATGCCGGCTTTACCTTCATAACCAACGACGGTTTTAGGCATAAAGGTGTCGAAATCGGTATAACCGGCCATGTAGGTGGTACTGGTCATGTTGAAGGGAGTGTTGATATAGCCGCTGCCGGCGTTGGTGGTCGGCGAGTTGGTGGCTGAGATACCTGCCAGTCCGACGTTTTCCTGACGCAAAAGGGCAAGATAAAAGCCATTATTCATAGACAGTTTGATCTGGGCATACCGGCCGTCGAAGAGTGATGCATAGCCGTTGAAACCGCCGTCGGCGTCGTAGATCATCTCAGAACGATAGACATAGGGGCTGGGTGCATAGCCGACCCGTACCTTGCCGTTGCCGAAGTTCCACTCACCAAACAGCATCCGCAACTCTACACCGGCTGAACGGTTTTTGGGGTTGTAGGCGCCGAGCTCTGCCAGTGCCGAGAAATCACCTTCTTTAACGCGCATACCTACGTAGCTGTCCCCTTGCAGGTCAAGGGTAAAGTCGGCGTCGTGCAGCGGATTTCCTGCGGGATTGTAATAGGTACTTGAGGTCCACCAGGTCGCCACCCGGATTGCTCCGTAGGGGGTGACATCCAATGCCATGGCAGGTGCTGACAGGCCAAGGGCTGCTGCGATGAGCGATGCGCTGATGATACGTTTCTTCATGCTGTGCTCCTCCTTGCTTCAAGTAAGTGATCGCTTCCCTGGAAAGGGTGCGGTAGTATCGCCACGCCAGGCGTGGTCATGCGGTTACTGACTTACTCCGCAGGCACCGGCTGCGTGCCCGACGGTACTTTTTACAACTCACCTCCTCTCCCCTGAATTGTGTAGTCATATGAAGAACCGGCTGTTACCGGATTGCATTCCTTCTCTCATCAGTAGCGCCATGTGCGTGAAACGGCTGAGGCCGAGAGAAGGAGGGGGAATCCCTGCGTCTGCACCCTTCACGCACATGGCACGGGCCGGACTGTCCGGCGATGCTCAGACGCCGGCTTGGAGAGCTGGTTTGCAGTCGTCGTGCCATAGTGACAATTTGGTTAAAAAGCATAAAAAACAGTATGTTGTGTTGTTAGAGGTTTGGTTGGGTCTTGTCGGTTTGATGTGTGAGGCTTTCATTATGAGAAGGTTTACTTCTGAATTGAACGGTCTGTTGGGGGTAGGTCATTCTCATTTCAGGAGGAGGGGGCGATCGTTTTAGCAACGAAGCGCAGCGTCTCCCGAATACGGGATACCCTGGCGGGCAGATTTCACTACTGATGCAGTTGATTCGGATAACAGGGGGAAATCAGCAACCGGGACAGCCTTGGAGAAAAGGGACTGTCCCGGTTGGGTTTGCGGCGGAAGTAAGGACAGGTGGCGCGGGGATAACGAACAGTGTTGAGGGGCTCAGGCTTTCTTGTCCAGTTCGATAGGCTCTTTGCCCTCACTTGCTTCTTTAAAGTTACGGATTCCTTTGCCGACGGCCCGGCCAACTTCAGGTAGTTTTCCAGCGCCGAAGATCACCAGCACTATGGACATGATGACGATAAGTTCCGGCATTCCAAAACCGAACATGGTGTTCTCCTCCATGGGAACTGTTGACGAGATCCCGGTTGTAAGCGCCCTCAGGGCAGTTTGAAGTTGAAGGTGTGGCACTGCAAACAAAAGTTTTCACCCTTGGCATGCTGGTGGTGGCAGACGTTACAGTCCAGCGCCGTTCCGTAATGGGGTGAGGTATGCGGATTTTGAGGTTTTACCCCGGCGGTTTTCTCAGCCAGCCTGGCCGATTCATGGCAGGCCTCACAGACAGTGGCCTCAACCGGGGACTGTTTCTTGGCCTTGCCGTGGCATTTGACACAGCTGACACCGGCCAACTGGTGCCGGTGGCTGAGCGGCAGCTTTCCTGACAGGCTGGCGGGACTGTCTTTGCTGTGGCACTCCATACAGGCGGCCAGGGTCATTTTGGCGGTTTTGGTGTGGCCCTCCGGCAGGATCCTGTCCTTGCCGTGGCAGGCGCTGCAGTTGTCCGGTTTGGCGGAAGTCAGGCGCTTGGGGGCTGCAAATGCCGGCAGGGCAACAAGCAGGGTGAGCGCTGCTGCCGTGCACAGCGCGGCAGATCTGGCTGGAATGAAGGTCGTGTACATGGTTGAAGCACTCCTTATACCGATTCCATTTCAAGGCGCTCTCTGCGTTGGCTCGTCTTCGGCTCCTCAACGTACTGCGTGTACGCCTGCGTCGCCGAATTCCTCGCAGCCTTGATAGCATCCTTGAACTGGAATTGTCGGTAATTATACGTGGTAGTTTACTAAAACGGGTTGAGCGTTTCTGCCCAACCCGCCTTCAGAGCCGGATACTAGCCCCAGTTCTTTTCTTTGGCTGCGTTCTTTCCGGCGATCCTGCCGAAGACAACACAATCGAGCATGGCACAGGTACCGAGACGCACGGCACCATGCACCCCGCCGGTCACTTCGCCGGCAGCGTACAGCCCCTTGATCGGCTTGAGGTTGAAGCCTTTGACCTGGGCATTTTTGTCAATCACCAGACCGCCCATGCAATGATGCACCCGCGGCCAGAGCCGGCAGGCATAAAACGGGGCCGCGACCGTCGGAGTAGTCTCCGGGAAGATCTTGCAGTTGAAGTCAGGATCCTTTCTCTTTTCTACATAGGAGTTCCATTTGGCGATTTCTTCCTTGAGCGCAGCCAGGGGGATGCCGTAGTTGGCAGCCAGCTCTTCGATGGTATCAAACTTTTTGATTGCACCGTTTGCCATCCCTTTCTCCAGGGTGTGGGGCAATACCTGCCGTTTGACGTTAACCGCATCACCGAAGATGATGGTCGGGTAGCCCAGTGCCATCATCGCGTCAGCCCGTACCTTGCGGTTGCCGGTTTCCTGGATGAAGCGCCTGCCGGTTTTGGGGTCAATCATCGGTCCGTAGCCCACCAGACGTTCACAAAACTGCGGGACATGGCCGAAGCCCTTTTCATCGGGACTGGTCCAGGGCCCCATCTGGATCCAGTCCATCTGTACATCCATGGCGCCGGCCCGGCAGGCGGCCAGGGTGGCCTCGCCGGTGGCGCCCGGGTGGTTGGTGGAGTCAAAGCGGCTGTCAATCCGGGGGTCCTGGATCTGGCGCAGCTCCACGTTCTGGGAGAAACCGCCTGATGCCAGTACCACCGCCTTGCGGGCCTTTACGAAACTTGCTTTGCCGGACCTGTCGTCCGGAAATTTGTAGCCCTTTCTGATCTCCAGGCCGACAACCCTGCCTTCCTTACTGGTAATCAGGCGCTCCATCTTGGTGGTAAACTGAAACTTGACCCCCATGGATTTAGCCTTGGCAAACAAGGGGTTGACCAGGCCTGAACCTGATGCATTATCGGTCTGGACCGATCGCTTGACCGAGTGACCACCATGAAAGACCAGTTTGACAAACCTGGCCCCGACAAAGTTCTGGCACCAGTCAAGCGCTTCACCGGACTGCTCGGCAATGGTACGGGCCAGTTCAGGGTGGTTCAGGCTTGAGCCTGCCTTCAGCAGATCCTTCATGAACAGTTCCGGCGAATCCTGAATACCGGCCTCTTTCTGCCACTTATTGCCTGCAACCGCCATTTCGCCACCGTTGATGATTGAGTTGCCGCCATGGGTCCGCATTTTCTCAATCACCAGCACCTCGGCACCTGCATGTCTGGCCTCGATGGCAGCCGACAAGCCGGCAAAGCCGGTCCCGACAACGATGACGTCATAGGTTTCATCCCACTTCTTCGGCATCTCGCCGCAGGCCGCCTCTGCCTGCCGGACCGTGGCTGCCAGTCCGGTCATGGCCAGGCCTGCAGCTGCTGCAACTGCCCCGGTGGTCTTCAGAAAACTTCTGCGGGTCACTTCGGGTTCCTGGCTGATTTCGTCACTCATACGACATACCTCCTTCGTGTAGTTGGCCCTGGTGGGCTGCATCTGACAAAACTGACGCTGCTGCATATGGTTTGCCGGGCACACTGATCCGGCATCCGGGTCATGCTGTAACGTCTGATAGCAGTTCCTGTGCCAGTGGTGTGCATGCTTTAACTTGCTGAAAATGCTGGGTGCATGTTTTTGGTGCTTGACGCAACACTTTAATTTTGCGAAACGGATTTTAAAATTTGAAGTGTAGGGGCAGCCATGAAGACCTCACAACTTGATTTCAGGGAACTGCTGTCGTTTAACCCCCAGGGAGGGGTGATCCGTTTTCTCGGACAACGGGCCTACCTGGTCGATGCAACTGCCCAGGGGCTGCAGCGCAAAGAGTTTATTGATGCCTTCGGGCCGGAGATGGTGCGCACCATTGTCACCCGCTCGGCCTATGCCCATGGCTGGCGGGTTGCCGATACCGTCAAGACCGAGTTGCCGGAGGTCTGGGCTGAGGCAAAGGAGGGCAAGCTGGGACCGATGCTGTGCGCCCTGTACGGCTTCGGGGAAATTGTCAGCAGCCGGCGCACCGATGGTCTGGGGGATGAACCCTTGGTTGAGACCGTGTTGAAGGATTCGTTTGAGGCTGAGCAGCATCTGATGCTGGCGGGGGGATCTGATGAAGCGGTCTGCTGGCGCTACACCGCCTTTGCCAGCGGCTATGTGTCGCGGGTGCAGGGCCGTGAGGTGTACTTCATTGAGGACAGCTGCCGCGCCAAAGGTGATGACTACTGCCGGATCAAAGGCAGGTACCTTGAACAGTGGGGGGACGAGATCAAGCCGTACCTGCCCTATTATCAAACCAAGAATGTGGAGTCCATTTGTGCTGAACTGCGCAGGAAGCTGCAGGCAACGGAAAAACGCCTCAAGCATTACCAGCGCGACATGGCCTTTCTGCATAATGAGTGCGAAGAAGGTAACTGCTATCCTGTTTCCCGCAGCAGTGTCATGCAGAAGGTGCTTGATTTCGCCCGGCTGCTGGCAGAGGTGGATTCTTCAGTGCTGATCACCGGTGAGAGTGGTGTCGGTAAGGAGCGGATGGCACTTCAGATCCATTCCCGCTCGCCGCGCTCCGGCAAGCCGTTTCTGGCAGTTAACTGCGGGGCGCTGACAGAGACGTTGCTTGACAGTGAACTGTTCGGCCATGTCAGGGGGGCCTTTACCGGAGCAGACCGGGATCGCATCGGGCTCTTTGAGGCTGCAGCCGGAGGTACCCTGTTTCTTGATGAGGTGGGGGAGGTCTCTCCGTCCATGCAGGTCAAGTTGCTGCGGGCGCTGCAGGAACGGGAAATCCGCCGTGTAGGCGAGAGTCAGCCGCGCAAGATCGATGTACGGATTATCTCTGCCACCAACCGCAATCTGCAGGATGCGGTTGCAAACGGCGGCTTCCGGCAAGACCTCTTTTATCGTCTGAAGGTGATTGAACTACATATCCCGGCGCTGCGTGAGCGGACCGAAGATATTTTGCCCCTTGCGCGCTGCATTCTGAATGCCCTGGCAAAGGTCATGGGCAAAAATGTGACCGGCTTTAGCCACCAGGCGGCTGATAACCTGTTGTGCTACGAGTGGCCCGGCAATATCCGTGAGCTTCAGAACGCCATTGAATATGCGCTGGTCCTCTGTCGCAGCAATCAGATCGATGCCGAGGATCTGCCTGCCGAGGTTCGCAACTCACTCTTCAGGCCCACGGCTGTGAGCGGCATCAGATCCCTTGAGGCGATCGAGCGGGATTATATCCTTTCCGTACTGGCGGTTCAGGGGAACAATAAGGCCCGTACCGCAGAGAAACTCGAGATCAGTCTGGCAACCCTGTACAGGAAGCTGCGGGAATACGGCATGATGGATCGCTGAACCGGGACGGGGAGGGCGGTTGGGATATTGATAAAGCCCCTGCGGAGTGCGACTCCACAGGGGCTTTGCTGTTCAGGCCTGCCTGAAACCGGTTACCTTACTGCTTGATGTACTTGAAGGCATGCTCCGCTGCGAAACGACCGGAGTTGATAGCGTAGCCGGCGGTGCCGCCGCCCAGCAACAGGTCGTAGGAGTCGCCATACATACCGCCGGAGTCGGTGCCGACGGCGTACAGGCCGCTGATCGGCTCACCCTTGGTGTCAACCACCTGGTTGTCGCGGGTAACCTTCATGCCGCCCAGGGTGCCCAGGTGACGGGGGGTCAGCTTGGTGGCATAGAAGGGGCCGGTGGCTACCTTGCGCAGGAACTTGGCCGGCTTGCCGAACAGCTCGTCGGTACGGCTTTCAGCAGCCTTGTTCATCTGGTCAACACTGGCCTGCAGCACTTCCGGCTTCATCTTCAGCTGTTTGGCCAGCTCTTCGATGGTGTCGGCCTTGAAGACGAAACCGCGCTTGCGGGCCAGTTCCTTGTTGAAGGAGTCTTCCCACTTGACCAGTTTGGTGCCGGCCAGCACCCACTCGCCCAGCGGCATTTCAATCCCTTTTTCAACGGCCATCTTGCGGGTTGCATCATCATAGATCGAGTAGGCCACGCCACCAACACGAACCAGCGCGTTGTTGGAGTAAGGCCAGAAGACGATGTTGGATTCGTCGGTGTAGCGCTCACCACGGGGAGTGACCCAGAAGTAGGGCTGTACCGCCAGGGCGATCATCTGGTCGGCCGGGTGGAAGCCGGGCAGGCCGGGACGATAGCCTTCAACAGTGTTCATACCTTCAAGGTCGGCACCGACTGCAGCACCCATTCTGATGCCGTCGCCATCCTTGCCGATGTTGCCCACCGGGGTGATGTCAGGATACTCGGGGTAGTATTTCTTCATCATCTCCTTGTTGCTGGAGAATCCGCCGGTGGCCATGACAACTGCCTTGGCGTTGATACGGATCTTCTCGCCGGATTTGTCCTTGGCCCAGACGCCGACAACCTTGTTGCCTTCTCTGATCAGATCGGTACCTGGGGTCTGCAGCAGAACTTGTCCGCCATGGTCAGTGACATACTGGTTAAAGACGTTGATGATCCGCTCGCAATGGTAGTCTTTCTTGTTCTTGCCGGAGAGGTAGTCCGGGCCCGGTGCGATTACGTGCCAGGTCAGGGGGCCGCCGTGGCCGCCAACACCGATGTATTCGATCTTGATCCCCAGCGTTTCCATCCAGTCGATGGTCTCAGCCGAGCGATCCACAAAATGCTTGGCCAGGGCTCCGTTGTTCTTCCAGTGGCCGTAATCCATGATCAGTTTGAAGGCGAAGTCTTTGGTAACGTTGATGCCGATCCGCTTCTGAAGCTTGCTTTCCGCTGCAAAGACCCCTTCGCAGAACAGGCCGGTGCCGCCGACCTTGGCCTGCTTTTCAAGCACAATTACCTTGGCCCCAAGCTGGGATGCCTGGGTGGCTGCTGCCAGACCTGAAAGTCCGCCGCCGACAACTGCAATGTCTGTCTCCATGGTTTTCTCGGCATAGGCCGGTAGCGCACATGCCACCAGTAGTGCTGCCGAAGCGATACTGCTCCACAGTCTCTTCATGTCTTCCTCCTGTGTTGGGTGTAGGTCCCTGAACAGCCGTGGTCAGGGACGTGAAAGCTGTTTGTGAACCGGCTATTTCGGTACAAAATCGAAGGTGTGGCACTGTCCGCAGACCAGTTCAGACGGTTTGTGGGTGCGGTGGCAATCGGTACAGTTGATCGGCCCCATATGGGATTCGTGCGGGTTGGCATGGGCCTCTTTGTCTGCCGGGTTGGCGATATGCTTCGGTTTTGTTTTTGCGGCCAGTTGTTCGTAACTGCCGTGGCAGGACAGGCATGTCTCGTTGGTTGGACCTGCCTGTGGCGCATCGGTCTTGTGGCAATCAGCACACTTGAAGCCCATGGTGGCGTGGGGGCCGCCAACAGTGAGTGCGTTGGCGCCGGAAATGCTCGTGCCCAGTACGGCCAGCATCATCAGCAGTTTCAGGAAACTCGCTTTCATGGATGGTTTCACCTCCTGACATTGGTAAATGTTGGTGCGCTCTCCTGCGGACCCCGGCCTTGTGGCGCTGTGGAGCAGTGCAGGGATAACGCACCCGTTTTGTGAATTGCAGATGGTGTGCCACAAATGCAAATTGCTGATATTGCATTGTTATGTTGCTTTGGGGGTTGACTTGTACTATCGAAATGATAGGGTGCTTACTGAATTGGTAGGGCTTGCTTTCCGGAAGGGGGCACGCAGAAACCGCAACTGTTTTCCGCTCTGCCGTCAGGTGGGTGATGCAGCCCGGGCAGGGTTGAAAACAGCATTGATCGTACAAGGATGGCATCGGCAGATGATGGAACGTTTTTGCACAGCCCGGGCCGGCGTTATTGGCCGTTTTGCCCCGTCTCCCACCGGCCCGTTGCATTTAGGTTCACTGGTGGCGGCATTGGGCAGCTGGTTGATGGCACGCTGCTGCGGCGGAAAGTGGCTGCTGCGGATTGATGACCTGGATGGCCCCCGCTGCCGGCCGGAGTTTGAGGATGATATCCTGCGGACCCTGGAGCGGTTCGGCCTCTGCTGGGACGGTGCCATTACCCGCCAACGTGACAACACCGCCGCCTATGCCGGGGCCTTTGAACGTCTGCGGGAGCTGGGGGCTGTCTACCCCTGCGGCTGCAGCCGGGCCGAGATCGCCCGCAGCGCCTCTGCTCCACATCCCGGCGAAGAGATCCCCTATCCCGGCAGTTGCCGCAGTGGCCTGCCTGCCGGGCGTGAACCGCGGGCCTGGCGGCTGCGTACCGCAGGGGTACAGGTTGCCTTTGATGACCTGCGCCACGGCAGGATAACCACCGAACTGGAGCGGTCAGGTGATTTTGTTGTCAAACGGGCGGAAGGCTTTTTTGCCTACCAACTGGCAGTGGTGGTGGACGACCACCTGAGCGGCGTCAATCAGGTGGTGCGGGGGGATGACCTGCTGGATTCAACCCCGCGGCAGATCTGGCTGCATCAACTGCTGGGCTGGCCGTTACCGGCTTACTGCCACCTGCCGCTGGTAACCGGCCCGGATGGGGCAAAACTGAATAAGCGGGATACTGCCGTCTCACTTGCCGATGGCAGGCTGACCGGCAAAGAGTCTGAGCTGTTGATCTGGGCCCTTGATTTTCTTGGACTGGCAGTGCCGGATGCACTGCGCGGGGCGGACTGCCATGAACTGCTTGTCTGGGCTGTATCCGTATTCAACCCGGATCAGCTACCGCAGATTTCCGCCAGCTCCTTCTCTGCCGCTGCGTAATCTTCCAGGCTGATGGTCCCTTCCGGTTCCCATTTTCTGACCCGGTAATAGAGCTTGTCGTAGTACTGCTCGATCAGATCCTGGGCCACCCCCGGGATATCCCAGGCTGCAAGTTTGTGCTGTAGCTCCGTGTACTGCGGTCCTCCCAGTTTCTTTCTGATCCGCTCCAGGGCCTCTGCCATCGGCTGGCGGTATTCCTCCCGGGCGTATTCGGCAGACAGGCGTTTGACCCTGGTTGCCACTGACACCTCACACCAGACCTTGGTGCCGGCTGCCATGACCTCATACAGGTCACCGGGCAGGGTCACCCGGCCGATCCGTTTGCTTTCCCCCTCCACCACAATCGCGCGGTCAGCCGGGGCCTTGCGGAAGGCGTCCCAGAGCAGGGTCTCAAACCGTTTCTGGGGCGGCTGTTCACCCAGCCCCAGCGAGCCAAAGGCTGAACCGCGGTGTCTGGCCAGCCCTTCCAGATCAATGGTTGTGTAACGTTCTGCGGGTAGCTGCTGCAGGAATTCGGTCTTGCCTGATCCGGTCATGCCATGCAGCACCACCAGTTGTACCGGCAGGCTGACCGAGGCAAAGAAGGAGGTGACAAGGCTGCGGAACGATTTATAGCCACCGGCTAGTTTGACCACCGGATAGCCGGTCATCTCCAGCAGCAGGGCGATTGATTCGCTGCGCAGGCCGCCCCGCCAGCAGTAGACCAGTACCGGCCGTCCCTTGGCCGCTTCAGTCACCGTGGCAACAATGGCGGGAAAGCGGTGACAGGTCAGTTCCAGTCCGCGGACACGGGCCGGTTGCGGCCCCTGCTGCTTGTAGAGGGTGCCGATCTCAACCCGTTCAGCATCGGTCAGGATCGGCACATTGATGGCGCCCGGCAGGTGGTCTTCCGCAAACTCCAGTGGCGTGCGGGCATCGATGATACAGTGGGTCTCAAGCAGTGAGGGGTCGAACAGGATCGTGCGGGCCATTGCGATCAGATACTCCGGTGGTTTTTTCTGGGATCACCCTTGCCATGCAGGGTGTTCAGTGATACATATAAACACTCTTTCCCTAGTATTTGCAAGGTTACAAACCTTTCATATCACACATCCGCCAGGAGGAAACCATGGAGAAGAAACAGGTGCATTACAGCGAGCTGGGTCTGGTCAACACCAAAGAGATGTTTGCCAAGGCAATGGCAGGTAAATATGCCATTCCGGCCTACAACTTCAATAACCTGGAACAGCTTCAGGCAATTGTGGTGGCTTGCGTTGAAACCAATTCTCCGGTGATCATTCAGGTCTCCAAAGGGGCTCGCAGTTACGCCAACGAGACCATGCTGCGCTATATGGCCATGGGAGCGGTGCAGATGGCCCGTGAGCTGGGTTCCACAATTCCGATCTGCCTGCATCTGGATCATGGTGACTCCTTTGAGCTGTGCAAGTCCTGCGTGGACAGCGGCTTCTCGTCGGTCATGATCGACGGTTCCCATCTGCCCTACGACGAGAACGTGGCGCTCTGCAGGAAGGTGGTCGAGTATGCCCATCAGTTTGATGTGTCTGTTGAGGGCGAACTGGGGGTACTGGCCGGGATTGAGGATGAGGTCTCTGCCGAACACTCCACCTATACTAAACCGGAAGAGGTGGAGGACTTTGTCAAAAAGACCGGGGTGGATTCACTGGCCATCTCCATCGGCACCAGCCATGGCGCCTACAAATTCAAGGCCGGTCAGCCGGTACCGCCGCTTCGCTTTGATATCCTGGCCGAGTGCGAAAAACGGTTGCCCGGTTTCCCGATCGTGCTGCACGGTGCCTCTTCGGTGGTGCAGGAGTACGTGGAGCTGATCAACCAGAACGGCGGCAAGATGGAGGGGGCCGTTGGCGTGCCCGAGGAACAGTTGCGTCAGGCCGCAGCCAGTGCCGTCTGCAAGATCAATATTGATTCCGACGGCCGGCTGGCAGTCACCGCCAAGGTGCGGGAATACTTCGGCAAGGATCCCAAAGAGTTTGATCCCCGCAAATATCTGGGGGCGGCACGTAACGAACTGATCAAACTGATTAAGCATAAGAATGAGGCCGTATTGGGGTCTGCCGGCAAAGCCTAAGCAGAAGCGGTTCTTTTTTGCCCTGCCCCCACCAAGCTGCGGATTGTCTTGTGCGGCGTACAAAAGGGTACGCCTCCGCGCCATTCCTGGCTTGTCGGAACCAGAACAAAAAAGTCCTCGCTTCTTTGTGAGATGCTGTTAGGAGGGTGATCGCCATGAGTACCAGAAAATTCTCCCGTGTGCCGTTTCATGTCACTGCGACCGCTACAGTCGGCGGTCGCAGCTTTCAGGGCAAGGTCAGTAACCTCTCCATGAACGGGCTGTTTCTGGAGACAGCAGAGCGGCTGCCGGAAGGGCAGGCCGCCGATCTGGTCATCACCCTGGAAGGGACGGAACCTGAAATAGCGGTTGCCTTTCAGGGGCGGGTCTGCAGGATTACCGAGGATGGTATCGGCTTTCATTTTGAAAAGATCGACCTGGATTCCTATACCCATCTGCGTAACATCATCGCCTATAACATGGCCGATGCAGAAAAGGTGATGGATGAGATCTTTACCAATATCGAAGAGAAAATCTCGTCAGGGGTCTGATTGCCCGGGGGTGTCATGAGTCGTTGTAGCCATTGTAAAACATACTCTGTCTTCGGCTTTCTTCTGGGGGTCGGGGCGCCGCTGGGCTGGTTGTTGTTACGCCTGATACTGTTTAATGACCCCGGACAAACGATCTTTGAACAGCTGATAGGGGATATCGTCAAGGATGCCCAACACCGCCTGCTTTACCTGTATATGGGGGTCGGGACATCGTTTGTGCTGGGTACCGTCGGTTTTCTGATCGGCAGGACCGGGGATGAACTGCAGCAACGTGCCCATGAACTGGATGAACTGCATCAGGAGGTTGCCTCCCAGAAGGAGGTCTTTGAAAACCGTTTCAAGGTGCTGGATAGCAACGTCAAAAATTTCCATCAGATCAGCAGTAAAATCCAGACCTCACTGAACCTTGAGGAGGTGTTGCTGCTCTGTGCCGAAGGCCTGCATGATGTGCTGGGGTATGAGCGGGTTAATATCCTGATGACCACCAAAAATGGCCGCAGCCTGCGCTTTGTAACCGCCACCGGCAGTCTGTCCCGAGATATAGAGGGGCTGGAGCTTCCGCTTGATCCGGCAATCGGGGTGATCTACCGCAGCATCAGCGAACGCAAACCGTACCTGATTGACGATATTACCCGCTATGACGAAAGCTATCACCTGCAGCCGCCCCATGACCGGATCGAGGTGCTGCGCTCCAAGAATTTCATCATCTGCCCCATGGTGGTCAAGGGTGAGGCCCTGGGCGCGTTTGCCATTGATAACAAACGCTCCCGGCGGGCACTGAACGAATCAGATCTTGATACGATCATGCTGTTTGCCGATCAGGTGGCCAACAGCATCACCCGTATCAACCTGTTGACCTCGATTGATACCCTGACCACCGAGCTTGAAAGCTCGTTCTCGTTTCTTTTGTCCCACCGTGACCAGTACTCAAGAAATATTGAGGAACTGAAAGCCAGTGTCGAGTCGGTGGTGGATGGTGCCGCGGTAATCGCCTCGGCAGCGGAAGGTTCCACAGCCTCGGTGGATGAGACCAGTACGGCGGTCAACGAGATCTCGGTGGCGATTGAAGAGGTCTCCCGCAACCTGGATACCCTGGCCGGGATTGTGCACCAGTCTGCCGCAGCCATGGAACAGATTACCCGCAATATTACCAGTGTCGAGCGGAGCGCCGCCATCTCCCACGAGGTCTCCAGCCAGGTGCAGTCCCAGACCGAAGATGGGCGTACCGCGGTGAACGAGACCATCGGCTCTCTGGCAGAGATTCAGCACTCGGTTGAGGAGTCCTATGCCGGCATTACCCGCCTGGCCGAGAAAAGCACCCGGATCGAGAATATCGTCAACGTGATCAACGATATCACCAAACGGACCAACCTGCTGGCCCTGAACGCTTCGATCATTGCGGCCCAGGCCGGTGAGTACGGCAAGAGCTTCGGCGTGGTGGCGGACGAGATCCGCAACCTCTCGCTGCAGACCGGCCATTCCACCGGTGAGATCACCGGTATCATTGATGAGATCATGTTCGAATCCCGCCACGCTGCCGATAATATTACCGCCACCAAAGGTCTGGTTATGCGGGGGGTTGAGCTGGGGCACGTCATGGGCGAGACCCTGCAGGCGATCTATGATCGCTCGGTCTGCTCAATGGAGATGACCTCGGAGATCAAACAGGCCACCGAAGAACAGTCGCAAAGTGTCCAGATGGTGGCCCGTTCCATGGAAGATATCAGCAGCATGACCTCCCAGATCTTTAACGGCTCCAAGGACCAGGCCAAGGCCACCCGCAGTATTGCCCGGGCGATTGAGACGGTTAAGGAGATGGCCCACGAGATGGTGCAGTCCACCTCCAGTCAGGTTGAGGATGGGCGCAGGATCAGGCGCACGGTGGAGTCGGTCAGTGCCATGGTGCATCAGATGTTTGATAACATGGAGGCCCGCCGGGCCCAGTCGTCAGAGGTGGTCAAGGAGCTGGAGTCGATGAAGAGCACCACCTGTCAGTTGTAGTCCTGATTCCACCTCAAGGATTTCGTATAAAAGGCCTCTGTCCAAAACGACAGAGGCCTTTGGTGTTTCAGGCTGCTAGCGGGACGGCCGCACCGTCAGGACGGGGCATGGTGCGGTTTTAACGACTTTTTCAGCGGTGCTGCCGAAGATGAAGTGATCAAAGCCCCTTCGGCCATGGGTACCCATAACAATCATCGCCGCTTTGATCCCGGCTGCCTTTTTTATTATCTCTTCGTGCGGCAGGCCGGTTACTACCTCAGATTCAAGGTCATGCAGCTGGCCGTGCCACTGGTGGCAAAACGCGTCCATTTTCCTGTTTGCTGCCGCTTCAATCTCCCGGTCAATCTCGTCAAATGAGACATCCGGCACATAGAAGTTCCGCAAGTCAACAGGCTGGGTCACCACATGAATGACAACGATCCGGGCGTTCAGGCACTGTGACAATTGCCGGGCATAGGCAAAGGCCTCATCGGATGCCTCAGAAAAATCAGTGGCAAATAAGATCGTATCAATTGGTTGCATGAGCTGCTCCTTTCCGGCGCTGTTAGCTGATCCAGCCCAACAGGATTGCTGTTGCACTGGTCACTGAGACAATGATCCAGAGTGTGATCCCCTGCGCCAGCGGTTTGATGCCGGTCTTGGCCAGCACCTCCCGGGTCAGGCCGCTGCCGATCAGGAACAGGGTCACCACCAGGCTCTGTTTTGCCACGCTGTTGAGCGGGTGCCAGAGCGGTTCGAACTGCGGCAGGGCAGTCTTGATGGCTGCTGCAGCCATGAAGCCGATGATAAAGAGCGGAAACCTGGCCTTGCCTTCCGACTTGGTAAACCAGGCTGCCAGCAGGGCCGACGGCATGATCCAGAGTGCCCTGGTCAGTTTGACGGTGGTGCCGATGGCCAGGGCCAGACCGCCGTAGGCTGCCGCCGCCCCCACCACGCTGCTGGTGTCGTGGATCGCCAGGGCGGACCAGAGGCCGAACTGCTGTTGTCCCATCCCCAGCAGGTGCCCCAGGGGCGGAAAGAGGATCAGGGCAATCGAGTTGAGGGTGAAGACGGTTGCCAGGGCAACCCCGGTTTCTTCGCCTTCCGCCTTGATAACCGGTGCCATGGCAGCAATGGCGCTGCCGCCGCAGATGGCGGTCCCGAATGAGATCAGGGTCGAGGTACGTTGCGGGGTCTTGAACAATCTGCCCAGCAGCCAGCCTGCCAGCATGGTGAAGCTGATACTGATGGCGGTGTAGAAAAAGGCATTCTTGCCGGTTTGCAGGATCACCGGCAGGTTCATGCCGAAGCCAAGCCCGACCACCGAGCTCTGCAGCAAACGTCTGCTCCAGGTCGAAGTGGTGTTCTTCCAGGGGTTGCCGATCGCCAGGCCGAAGACGAGCCCTGCGGTCAGTGCCAGCGGTGCGCTGACTGCAGGTGCGCAGCAGACCAGCAACAGGAGCCAGAACAGCAGTTGCAATCCCTTGTTGTCGTTCATGTCCAACTCCTTGTAGCTGATTGATAGTTGCTACTTTAGCCAGAAATGATTATAAATAAAAATGAATAATAGTTATTAAAATGATCAATTGGATTTATGTATGTCCTTGTCACTCCGGCAGCTTGAAATATTTGAGAAAATTGCCTCCACCGGTAGTGTTACCAGGGCCGGAGAGGAACTGCTGCTGACCCAGTCAGCGGTCAGTATGGCCCTGTCTCAGCTTGAGCAGCTCAGCAGCGTCCCGCTTTTTGAACGCTCCGGCAGGCGCCTGATGCTGAATGATGCCGGTCGGTTGCTGCTGAAGGATGCCCGTGACATACTGCTGGCTGTCAAACGGGTTGAACAGCAGCTGCAGGGGGAAACAGGCCAGCTGACAGGAGAGCTGCTGATCGGCGGCAGTACCACCATCGCCAACTACCTGCTCCCGTCGCTGTTAGGTGATTTTGCCCGCAGGTACCCGCACACCAGGGTGCAGTTGACCGTTGGCAATACGCAGCAGGTGGCTGATCTGCTGGCAACAGGGCAACTGGATATAGCCTTTGTTGAGGGGCCTTGTCATAACCGCGAACTGGTTGCGGTCCACTGGCGTGATGATGAACTGGTGGTGGTGGCCGGTGCTGAACACCCGTGGAGCAGGGACAAGCGGGTGACGCCTGAGCAGTTGGCCGCAGCCCCCTGGATCATGCGGGAAAAAGGTTCCGGTACCCGTGAGATCTTTGAGGATGCCATGGAGCGGGCCGGCATCAGCCATGCCATTGCGCTGGAGTTCGGCCATACCGAGGCGATCAAGAATGGTGTTGCGGCCGGACTGGGTGTAAGCTGCCTTTCACGGATCGCGGTTGACCGGGAACTGGAATATGGCCGGCTGGTTGAAGTGGCAAGCCCGTTGCTGCTGGGCCGTTCACTGACGCTGTTGAAGCGGCGCAACAGCCACTGCACCGCCCTGCTGGATGCCTTTTTGAGGGTCTCGGGGAGTGCCTGGGAGATCTGAACCGGCGGCTCATCTGCAGCACAAACTGATGACATGCTCAGAAAGACTGCTATAGTTATGCAAGGAGAGTTTACACGATGAAGACAGCCGCAACCATCGCCCTGTTCTGTGCCGGGGGCGGATTGACCCGCTACTATCTGTCAGGCTGGATCTATGGCTTGTTGGGACGGGCCTTCCCCTACGGTACCCTTGTGGTCAATGTTGCCGGTGCCTATTGCATCGGCCTGATCATGGAGCTTGGTCTGCGCAGTACCATGCTTTCGGACACCCTGCGGGTTGGCTTGACGGTCGGCTTCATGGGGGGACTGACCACCTTTTCAACCTTCAGCTATGAGACCTTCAAGCTGCTGGAGGATGGACAGTTTGTGATGGCCTTTACCAATGTGCTGGCCAGCGTAGCGGTCTGTCTGTTGTGTACCTGGCTGGGAATTGTAACGGTTCGGTCGCTGGCATAATCAAGGAGCTACTACTATGTCAAAACTGGTCGGTGAACAGCAGTTGATGCGGATCTTTATCGGAGAAAGCGACCGTCATGGTTCTCGTCCCTTGTACGAAGCCCTGGTTGAGCTGCTGCGCAAGGAAGGCTGTGCCGGTGCCACGGTGTTGCGGGGCATCTGCGGTTTTGGCGCCAACCGGGTCTACCATACCCAGAAGCTGCTGGACCTGTCGGCTGATCTGCCGATGGTCATTGAGGTGGTTGACAGTCAGGAGAAGATTGCTGCCGTTATGCCGCAGATTGACGTCATGATGGGTGGTGGTATGATTACGTTGGAAAAAGCCACAGTGATCCGCTATAGCCCGAAATCCTGAGCATGGCGGCATGCTTTACTAACTACAGGGGAGGTCATGGTATGAGGATGCTGAGCAAGATATTGGTGAGTGTAGGTCTGGTCTCGCTGGTTTCCACAATGGCGCCGGCAGCAGAAAAACCCCGTCCACCCTATCCGCATTACTGGATCAGCGTGGCAACCACGAATCAGTCCATCCCCGGTATGTCTGAAGAGATGTCCGGCATGGCCTCCATGTTCGGCGGCCGCGGTGCCGGTTTTGGCCCTCGCCGGACCCTGCAGCTGCAGCTGGAAGGCCCTCGTGAGGTTGCCGAGCCCAAGGCAGAGCATCTGATTCCGCCGGGCCAGAAGATGGGAGACAGCCTGCCGTTGATTACCCCCAAACAGGAAAAGACGGAATATCAGCCGGAACAACGGGGAGAGCGGCCTGAAAAGTATGAAAAGCCCAAGGCCCGCATGCTGATCTACTGGGGCTGTGGCGAGAATGTTGCCAAAGGCCAGCCGAAAGTGATTGATACCGCAAAGATGTCAGCCATGGACTTTGGCAAGGCCCTGAGCGGACGTAGCGGTACCCGTCAGATTCCGCCGTCACCCCACAAAGGTTGGACCTATGGTGACTGGCCCAACAGTGAAGACAGAAAAGACGTGCCCAAGGATGCCTCGCTGGTGGGTGAGCACCAGTTGAAAGGCAGCTACCTGCCTGACAACATCCGCTTCAGCCTTGATCAGAAACGTGATTTCATGGCGCCGGTCAGCTTCAGCGCTATCAGCAAGACCGCCAGCGGTGCCTGGCCGTTCAAGTGGCAGCAGGTGCCCACTGCCATCGGCTATTTTGCCACGGCCATGGGGCATAATCAGAAGACCGGTGAGACCATCTTCTGGTCATCCAGCGAGGTTCCTGAGACCGGATTCGGCCTGATGGACTACCTGACACCCCATGATGTGCAGCGCTTTATCAAGGAAAAGGTGCTGATGCCCACCAGCCGGACCAGCTGTACCATCCCTGCCGGGGTATTCAAGGACGTGGATGGTGCCATGCTGCAGTTTGTGGCCTATGGAGAGGAGTTGAATCTTGTCCACCCCCCCAAGCCGAAGGATCCCAAGCAACCCTGGAATCCACAATGGTCGGTCAAGGTGCGGCTCAAGTCAACCGGTTCCTCTCCACTGGTTGAGGCCGAAGAGCGCGGCAGCAGGCCATCCAAAAAACGTCCTGCTGCGGATGATGGTGCTGAACAGGAACAACAGCCTTCCGACAATAAAAAAGGCGGTGGGATGATGGATGGCCTGAAAGGGATGTTCGGCTTTTAACAGAACAAAAAACAGTGGCATTCAATTTTTTGAATGTGCTAATGTAGCAACTCTTTATGACAGCCACCCGTTTGGGGGCTGATCAGTAGCCGTAGTACCATAGAAAGACATACCGCCCGGATTTGTTGTTCAGTACAAACCGGGACGGACGGAACAGGGAACCTGCCGTTGCATCAGATGCAACCGGTTTATGGTAACAGGCACACCGTCCCGTGGTGTGCCTGTCTTATTTTGGAGTCCCGGCATGCGCAAGAAGATCACCATACCTGAGATACTGTTGATGAAGCAGGAGGGCCGTAAAGTGACGGTCCTGACCGCCTATGACTACCCGACCGCCCGGCTGGTGGATGCAGGCGGAGTGGATGCCATCCTGGTGGGGGATTCGGCCGGGGTCGTGTTTAGCGGTCATGAAAATACCCTGCCGGTCACCATGGATGAGATGCTCTACCATGTCAAAGCGGTGGTGCGGGCCAGGCCCAAGGCGCTGGTGGTTGCCGATATGCCGTTTATGGCCTGTCAGAGCGGTGAGATCGAGGCCCTGAAAAACTGTGGCCGGATGCTACAGGAAGGTGGCGCCGAGGCGGTCAAGATTGAGGGGGGCAGCAACATGGCTCCGATCATCCGGGCCATAACTGAAATGGATATCCCGGTCATGGGGCATGTGGGGCTGACCCCCCAGTCAGTCCATCGCATGGGGGGCTACAAGGTGCAGGGACGCAAGGACCAGGCCGAGCGGATTCTGGAGGATGCCCATGCCGTGCAGGAGGCCGGTGCCTTTGCCGTGGTGCTGGAGGGAATCCCGGCCAAGTTGGCGGCCCGGATTACTGAGATGCTGGATATCCCCACCATCGGTATCGGCGCAGGTCCGGCCTGTGATGGTCAAGTGCTGGTCATCCATGATATCCTGGGGCTGTGCGAGAAGTACTCCCCCAAGTTTGTCAAACGTTACGCTGATCTTGCCCCGCTGATTACAGAGGCAACACGACAGTATGTGTCAGAAGTTAAGGATGGGACCTTCCCGACTGAGGAGCATTCGTTCTCGTGAAACTGATCCATGATGTGCAGGAAATGCAGCAGACGGTTTTGGGGCTGAAGCGTCAGGGCAAGCGGATCGCCTTTGTGCCTACCATGGGCTTCCTGCATGAAGGCCATGCCTCCCTGCTGCGGGAAGGGCGTAACCGCGGCGATGTGCTGGTGCTTTCGATCTTTGTCAATCCGACCCAGTTCGGCATCAATGAAGATCTTGCCAGCTACCCCCGGAATCTTGAAGGGGACTGTGCCCTGGCAGAATCCTGCGGTGTGGACCTTGTCTTTGCCCCGACAGCAGCCGGTATGTATCCGCCCGGTTTTCAGACCACGGTTGCCCTTGGTCCGCTGACCAAACCGCTCTGCGGCGCCAGCCGTCCCGGCCATTTTGATGGCGTTGCGGTGGTGGTGACCAAGCTGTTCGGGATCGTACAGCCGGATGTGGCGTTTTTCGGCAAGAAGGATTTCCAGCAACTGGCGATTATCCGGCAGATGACGACTGACCTGAATCTGCCGGTGGAGATCATCGGCATGCCGATCGTACGGGAACCGGACGGCCTGGCCATGTCCTCCCGCAATAGCTACCTGTTAGTGGAACAGCGCCGGCAGGCGCTCTGTCTGAGCAAGGCCATCCAGAAGGTGCGGGAGCTGTTTAACAACGGGGAAACCTCGGTTGACCGGCTGCTTGGCGAGGCCCGCATGATCATTACGGCAGTAGCGGGGGCCTCAATCGATTATCTTGAACTGCGTAACAGCACAACCCTTGAACCGGCTGAAACCGCCACAGCTGATACCCTGTTTGCCCTGGCCGTCAAGATCGGCTCTACCCGGCTGATTGACAACACCGTATTGGGGGACAATCTGTAATGCCCACCAAGGCCCGCGCCAACCTGGAAACCCTCCACCGGATATTCACCGTGCCGGAAGCCCCGGATTCAACCCTTGGTGCCGTTGACCAGGCCATTACCGCCGATGTGGCCGGGTTTCTGCAGAACCATATCGTGGCCATGGAGCGTCCCTTGGAGGAGATTGAGGCCAGTTTCTCCAGCGTAACCATTCCGGAGGAACCGACCTACGTCTCGGACTACACCGAATTTGTCAAAGAAAACTTGGTAGCCCAGTCGGTGCATACCGCCTCACCCGGTTTTATCGGCCACATGACCTCGGCCCTGCCCTACTTTATGCTGCCGCTCACCCGCCTGATGACCGCGCTGAACCAGAACACGGTCAAGGTAGAGACCTCCAAGGCCTTTACGCCGCTTGAGCGGCAGGTGCTGGCCATGCTGCACCACCTGATCTACCGCTGTCCGGACGAGTTTTATCCTCCCTGGATTCACAACAGCCAGGCTGCCCTGGGGGCCTTCTGCTCCGGCGGCACCATTGCCAACACCACCGCCCTCTGGGTGGCCCGCAATCGTTTTTTTGCGCCGGATGGCGTCTTCCGCGGTATCGCCCAGGAGGGGCTGGCCCGCGCCTTGAAACATCGTGACGTTGACGGGATTGCTGTGCTGGTCTCCGAGCGGGGGCACTATTCGCTGGGCAAGGCTGCCGATCTGCTGGGGATCGGCCGCGACCATCTGGTCAAGGTCAAGACCACCGAGAACAACCGGATCGATCTGAAGGCACTGCGCCAGGAGTGTCAACGTCTGCAGGACCAGAATATCCGGCCGCTGGCGCTGGTCGGTATTGGTGGAACCACCGAAACCGGCAACATTGACCCGCTGGAGGCGATGGCTGATCTTGCCCGGGAGCTGGGCTGCTACTTCCATGTGGATGCGGCCTGGGGCGGTCCGACGCTCTTCTCTGACCGCCACCGCCATCTGCTGGCCGGGATTGAGCGGGCTGATTCGGTTACCATTGACGCCCATAAGCAACTGTACGTGCCGATGGGGGCGGGGATGGTGCTCTTCAAGGATCCCACTGCAGTATCCGCCATCGAACACCACGCGGCCTACATCCTGCGTCACGGTTCCAAGGATCTGGGCAGTCACACCCTGGAAGGTTCCCGTCCAGGTAAGGCCCTGTTGGTGCATGCCGGGCTCTCGATCATCGGTCGTAAGGGGTACGAGCTGTTGATCGACCTGGGGATAGAGCGGGCCCGGACCTTTGCCGGGCTGATCCACCAGCATCCGGATTTTGAGCTGACCAGCGAGCCGGAGCTGAATATCCTGACCTACCGTTACTGCCCGCAGGCCCTGCAGCAGCTTCTGTCAGTGTCGCCACCTGAGGAGCGGGCCAGGATCAATGGCTTGCTGGATCAGGTCTGCCAGCTGTTGCAGAAACACCAGCGTGAGTCGGGCAAGACCTTCGTGTCCCGTACCCGGCTCCGTATGAGCCGGTACGGTGAGGAGATTACCGTGCTGCGCAGCGTACTGGCCAACCCGCTTACCACCGATGAGATCCTGGCGTCGGTATTGACCGAGCAGTGTGAGATTGTCCGGCAGCCGGAGATCCAGGCCCTGCTGCGGCAGATCAAGGGGTAGGTGACGCCTCCAGTTCTTCTTGTCATATTGTTACGGCTCCAGCGACACGTTGACGGCCCCTGATCTGCAAATCAGGGGCTTTTCTATTTTGCAATCCGTGGTACTCTTGGTGCTGTGGGGAGAACGTTCAGCAGAGCCCCCCGGACTCTCGTCTGAATTGTGTGCTGGATTGAAGCCACCTGAATTGCCTCAAAGGAACCGGTCATGCAACTGTTCAAGGCTCAGGATAGTGAGGCGATCTATGCGGCGGCGCTCTGATCAACCGGAAAGCTGGGATGAACAGCGCAACCGGATCATCGGTCTGGGAGAACATTCTGCGCGCAAGAGCTACTACCCCGAACTCAAGTCGCAGTTGCAACAGTTGGAAGAGGCCAGAAAATCTCTGGCCAAGCTCAACTCCTTTCTCCAGGCGGTCATGGATGCTGCAACCGAGATCGCCGTCATTGTCATTACCCCGGAAGGCGGGATCTCACTTTTTAATCGAGGTGCGGAAAAGCTGCTTGGGTACCGTGCAGACGAGGTGGTGGGGCTGGCCTCACCGCTCCAGTTCCACCTGTCCGCAGAGGTGGCTGCAGCAAAAGCCGGCTGCAGCGTCACTCCCGACTGGTTTTCGATCTATGTGGAACCGGCCGCCCACGGTGAATCCCGTAAGCAGGAATGGACCTTTGTTCATAAGGATGGTCATCAGATTCCGGTTGAACTGGTTGTTACCGCTATCTGCGAAGAAGAGCGAATCACCGGCTACCTCAGCATGGTGACCGATATCAGTGAGCGGAAACAGGCGGAAGAACAGCTGCGTCAGTCAGAACAAAAATATGCCAGCATGTTTCATATGATGCCGGATACGGTGGGTATCAGCCGTATGTCGGACGGCACCTTCATTGAGGTGAATGCCAGCTTTGAGCGGGCAACGGGGTGGAACAGAGATGAGTTGATCGGCCACAGCTCTCTGGAAGCGGGACTGTGGGATCCGGAAGTCCGCTCCAGAACGCTGGATATCGTCCGGAGTCAGGGACGGCTGGAGAACCATGAATTCATAATGACGACAAAGTCAGGGGAAAAACGGCATGCCCTGATGTATATGGCCCCGATCTATATCAATGGCGAGCCCTGCCTCTACTTTATTGCCCGGGATATCACCGAACAGGTGCGTGCCAATCAGAACCTGAAAAGTGAGCGGACCCGTCTGTACACGCTGCTGCAGACCATTCCCGATCTGATCTGGCTGAAAAACCCGGACGGGGTCTACCTGATGTGCAACTCCCGTTTTGAGCAGTTTTTCGGTGCCAAAGAAGCTGAGATTGTGGGTAAAACCGACTATGATTTTGTTGATAAAGAACTGGCCGATTTTTTCCGGGAACATGACCAAAAGGCGCTTGCCGCCGCAGGGGCCAGTGTCAATGAAGAGTGGGTCACCTTTGCCGTTGATGGTCACCGCGAACTGCTTGAAACCATCAAGACACCCATGCGGGATGAGGAAGGCAAGCTGATTGGTGTTCTGGGGATTGCACGGAACATAACCGATATCAGAGAGGCCCAGGAGAACCTGCGGGACAGTGAACAGCGTTACCGGCATCTCTTTGAGCAGAACCCGGCACCGATGCTGATCTATGAACGGGGTACCTTTCAGATGCTGGCGGTTAACGAGGCGTTTCTGCATCACTATGGCTACACTTCTGAAGATGTGGCACAGCTGCGTCTGCCCGATCTGTATCCGCCTGATGAAAAAGATCGCATCATTGCGCTGGCAAACAGTCTGGTGGGGCATGCCAATGCAGGCGAATGGCACCACTGCCGTAAAGACGGCAGTCTGTTGAGTATTGTAGCCACATCCCATGACCTCATCTACAAGGGGCATACCGCCCGGGTCGCCGTTATCACCGATATCACCGAGCGCAAACAGGCGGAAGAGGAGTTGAACCGCTATCGTCTGCACCTTGAGGAGTTGGTCAGGACCCGGACCGCTGAACTGGAGGCGGCCCGGGACTCGGCCCAGGCTGCTGATCAGGCCAAAAGCGAATTTTTGGCAAACATGTCCCATGAGATCCGCACGCCGATGAACGCGGTGATCGGGATGCTCCATCTGACCCTGAAAACTGAAATGTCGCCCAAACAGCGCGATTATTTACGTAAAGCCGGTTTTGCCGCAGATTCGCTACTGGGAATTATTGATGATATTCTTGATTTTTCAAAGGTTGAGGCCGGCAAACTGGAGCTTGAACAACATCAGTTTTTGCTGAGCGAGGTGCTGGATACGGTTACCAGTATCGTTGGCATCAAGGCCCATGAGAAGGGGCTTGAATTCCTGCTGAAGATCGCCCCTGAAGTGCCTGTGCAACTGGTCGGCGACCCGTTACGGCTTGGCCAGATACTGATCAATCTCTGCAATAATGCCGTAAAATTTACCGGACAGGGTGAGATCTTTGTCACTATCGAGCTGCTGGACTGGTGGGAAAATAACCGGGTCATGCTGCGTTTCTCGGTGCAGGATAACGGCATCGGTATGACTCCTGAACAGCTTGACAAGCTATTTACCCCCTTTACCCAGGCCGATGCCTCCAGTACCCGCCGTTTTGGCGGCACCGGTCTGGGGCTTGCCATCAGCAAGCAGCTGGTGCTGCTGATGGGTGGCGAGATCGGAGCCGAATCGGTACCGGATAAAGGCAGCGTCTTCTTCTTTACCGCCTGTTTCGGTATCGGTGAGAGCCCGGCATTGCAAGGACCAAAGCTGCCGCCCGAGTTGCAGCGGATGAGGCTGTTGGTTCTGGACGACAGCGCACACTCACGGGATATCTTTGAGGGGTTGTTCTGCTTACTGGGCTGCCGGGCGGAGCTGGCCGCATCAGCACAGGAGGGATTGGGCTGCCTTGAACGGTCAGAGCTGCCGTATGATCTGCTGCTGCTGGATGAAAGCCTGTCAGGGCTGGACGGTTTTGCCATCGTCCGGCAGCTCAGGCGTATGTCACCACTGCATCATCAGCCCAAAATCATCATGATTACCGGCTATGGCGATGATGAAACGCACAAACAGGTCGTTGAAGAGGGGCTTGACGGCTGTCTGACCAGGCCGGTCACCTTGCTGTCACTTTTTGATGCCGTGGTAGCTGCCTTTGAAGGTGATACCTGCACAGAGCCGACCGGGTTGCCGGTGAACGAAACGGCCGGAGACAATGGACGTTACGGGCAGTTGCGTGGTATGCGGATTTTGCTGGTTGAGGATAACGACATGAATCAACAGGTGGCCTGTGAGCTGCTGAAAGCAGCCGGCATCAAGGTCACGGTGGCGGATAATGGCCGTATGGCTGTGGAGCTGGCGGCTCAGCACCGCTTTGATGCCATACTGATGGATATTCAGATGCCGATTATGGACGGCTATGAAGCCAGCCGCCTGATTCGTGCCGACCAGGCTTGCCGGAATCTGCCGATCATTGCCATGACCGCCCATGCCATGCCCCATGACCGGCAGCTTTGCCTGGAAAGCGGGATGAACGATTACGTCAGTAAACCGATCAACCCCCAGGAGCTGTATCGCACCCTGGAACGATGGGTGCGGGCCGCTTCCGGCAACCCTGGCCAACAGCAGACGGCCGGGGCAGCCGCCGTTGACACTGAAGCGCTGCTACCGGACAGCCTGCCTGGCATAGCCATGGAAATCGGGCTGCAATGCATGAACGGCAAAAAAACATTCTACCGCACGATGCTGCTGCAGTTTCTGACGAGTAAGGCTGGTAGCGCCAGAGAGCTGCAGGCTCTGTTGGCAGCCGGAGACAGGGGGGCAGCTGCCCGGCTTGCCCACTCCATGAAGTCGGTCTCAGGGATGATCGGTGCCCTGGAACTGATGGCTGCAGCCCAGAAGCTGGAGCAGGGGCTGGATTCAGATGCCGGTGATGCTGAGCAGCTGCTTGAACGGTTTGAGAAGGAACTGTCCATTGTTATTGCAGGGCTGGAGTCTGCCTTCGCAACCAGTCAGGCCAGCTGAGCAACGGCGATCTCCAGGATGCAAGCGGACTGTCCGCCCAGCTCCAGGTTTGCTATAGTCTGATTCAGAAAAAAATCGGCATTTAAAGGAGGAGGCTAAGCGCCGGTGACCGGTCAGAGCTGCTGATGCGGCCTGTTGCCCGAACCTCATCAGCGCTGTGCCGACATGCTATGTCTGCTACCTTGCTCTACACGGCCGCATGGCTGTATTCGCCCGGCCAGCCCCCGATTGCCGGAGGCGCCGTTGCTGTACGGGACGGCCGCATTGTTGAGATTGGTACTGCCAGGGAACTGATTGCCGGGTATGGTCAACCAACGGGCGATTATCCGGGCTGTGCGATCCTGCCCGGCTTTGTCAATGCCCATACCCACCTTGAACTGACCCACTTCCCGGCCTGGCGTCTGCGGGACGGGCTGGATTATCACCCGCACCGTTTTGTGGACTGGATCATCCAGATGATCAAGGTGCGGCGCGGTGTGACCTCTGAGGAAACCCGTGTGTCGCTCAAGGCCGGTATCAATGCCTGTTTGAGGGCCGGCACTACCTCTGTCGGTGATATTGTTACGGCACCGGATCTACTGTCCGCCTATGACGGCAGCTCCATTGGCGGACGGATTTACCTGGAGCTGATCGGGCAGGACCGGCAGATCTTTGAACCGCGCCTGACCAAGGCAATGGAGGCGATCAAGAGGATTGACGGCATACGTCAGCCAGGTCTCTCGCCGCACGCCCCCTACACCCTGAACAGCAGCCTGTTGGCGGATATTGCCACTGCTGCAAGGCAGGGGAACCTGCCGCTTTCGCTGCACCTGGCTGAATCCCGTGATGAATCTGATCTGCTGTTTGACTCCTCCGGGCCGCTGGCTGAAGAGATGTACCCGCTGGTTGGCTGGCAGGACTTTCTGCCATCGCCCCGCAGGACTACCCCGGCCCGCTTTTTTGATGTCGGCGGCCTGTTGGGGCCTTCGACTCTGGCGGTACACGGGGTGCAGCTGACCCCGGCTGATGCTGCCCTGCTGCTGGAGCGTGGTGTCTCCATCTGTCTCTGTCCGCGCAGCAATGAACGGCTTGCGGTCGGTGTTGCGCCGGTGCATCTCTTCAAGAAACTGGGCATTCCGCTCTGTCTGGGCACTGACTCGCTGGCCAGCAATGATTCGCTTTCTCTGTGGGACGAAATCCGCTTTGCCCTGGATCGCTACAAGGGCGAGCTGGGGCCGGAGAAGCTACTGGAGATGGCAACCAAAGGTGGTGCAGCGGGTATCGGTATGGCCGGTCAGGTCGGCACGTTGGAGGCGGGTAAGCGGGCTGATTTTCAGCTGGTGGAGCTTGACGGCGTCTGTACGGCTGAACGGCTGCTGGAAACCGGCAGGGTCAGGGATGTCTGTCTGGGTGGTGTACCCATGCTTGGGGATACTGCTGAATCATATGCCTGACACGTAAATCTAATCACACGTAAAGCATTCCACCGCAACCGGTCAGTATGACCGCCAGCCGGTTTTTCCTGCATTTCTTCCTGTACTACGATCTTGTCTGCTTTCCTTCCCCTCTGAAGGTGCCACGCCTCAGGGGGAGGAATGTCATCGTCTACATGCCGTGTTCAGCCGTCGATATAACATAAAATAAGTACGTCTAATGAGCAGGAAATAATCAGTTTCTAGGGTGTTTGCCCTATTGTAAATATTTTTCTTTGGGTGCAGGATTTGTAAATAAATTTTACAATTAACAATTATTGATCATTTTTTTACAACCAACGTAGGGGGTAGAACATGGCTTGGTTCGGAAATCTGAAGGTAGGGGTTAAACTGGTAGTGGGATTTGTGGCGGTTGCCATCATTGCAGCGGTTGTTGGCGCTATCGGTATTGTTAAAATCAACCAGATCAACAATGCAAATACCGTGTTGTATGAAAAAATGACCGTGCCCTTAGGGGATTTGGGGGCCATTTCAGTAGATTTTCAACGCGTGCGGATTAACCTGCGCGATGCAATTGAAGCGACTGACCCGGTGCAGCGTCAGAAATATGCTGAAACAATTGTAAAGCTACGCCAGGACATGACAGAGCATGCTGATAAGGTTGAAAAGACAATCCTCACTGAGGAAGGCCGCAAGGCATTTAAGGAGTTTAAGGAAGCCCGTAATGTCTATGGTGGCTATATCGACAAAATCCTTGAGCTGGATAACGCCGGTAAGGATGCCGAAGCCAAGGCCTTGCTGCATGGTGAGGCCTTTAAGGCAGCCATGCATGAGCAGGACGAGATTATGCAGCTTGTTGATTCAAAAAAGAAACAGGCCAAGTTGAATTCGGAAACCAATGATCAGGTTGCAGCAACGGCAGCCAAGCTGATGCTCACTGTGGTCGTTGTTGCGGTAATTCTGGCTGTGGTGCTGGGACTGTTTATATCACGTATGATTACGGTTCCCTTGTCCGGCGTGGTTGCCGTTGCCGGACGCCTTGCGGAAGGTGATCTGACGGCCCTGGTTGCCGTGAATTCAAAGGATGAAGTCGGCCAGCTGGAAGCGGCCATGGCCCACATGCTTGAAAGTCTGCGCAATCTGGTTGGCCAAACGGTGCAGATCTCTGCCGGGATTGCCTCGGCCTCCAGTCAGCTGCACAGCACCTCTGAACAGATCGCAACCGGTGCCGAAGAGGTGGCTGCCCAGACCGGTACGGTTGCAACAGCCAGTGAAGAGATGGCAGCCACCAGCAGCGACATCGCCCGCAACTGCCATGCTGCTGCCGATAGCGCCGGTGTCGCCGCTTGTACTACACAAAGTGGTTTTGAAATCGTAAAACATACGGTTGACGGCATCCGTTTCCGTGGAGAGAAAACCAAGGAAAATGCCAAGATTATATCAAATCTGGGAGAGCGTTCCGAGCAGATTGGTGCCATCGTGGGTACCATTGAGGATATTGCCGACCAGACCAACCTGCTGGCCCTGAACGCGGCTATTGAGGCGGCCCGTGCCGGTGAGATGGGCCGCGGCTTTGCGGTGGTGGCTGATGAAGTGCGCGCCCTGGCAGAACGGACCACCAAGGCCACCAAAGAGATCAGTGATATGATCCGCAGCATTCAACAAGAGACCAGAGTGGCCATCACCTCCATGGAGGAAGGGGTCAAAGGCACAGAAAAAGGAGCAGCTGAAGCTGCCCAGTTGGAAACGTCCCTGCAACAGATCTTGGAGCAGGTCAATGATGTCACCATGCAGGTCAGCCAGATCGCCACGGCAGCTGAACAGCAGACCGCCACCACCGGCGAGGTAACCACCAACATTCAACAAATTACCGAGGTTGTCCAGCAGACCGCCAGTGGTGCCGAAGAGACTGCCGCTGCTGCCGCACAGCTGGCAGGACAGGCCCAGGATCTGCAGAACCTGGTCAGCAAATTCAGGTTGTAACCAGCAACTGGTAAAGCCCGGTAACACAAAGCGGGGTGATGTCAGTCACCCCGCTTTGTGTTTGAACTGCATGCGCATATTTTTATAGCATTGTTTTTGCTGTGAAGCGGTACGTAATGCCTTTGTAAAATAGCTGATTGCAGCAATTTCTGACTTTCCTGGCAAGCGGTGGAATACCTGTTTTGTTTCGCATGGGCAGTTTGTAGTATTGCAAATATTTTTCTTTGGGGTACAAGTTTTGTAAAGAAAATTTACATTTTTGTAACAATTGATCATTTCTTTACAACCGCTGGTAGGAGGTGGGACATGGCCTGGTTCAGAAACCTGAAGGTGGGGACAAAGCTGCTGTGCAGTTTTGCTGTGGTGCTGCTGTTGACAATAGTGTTGGGGGTGTTTTCCATTGTCGAGCTGGCCAAGGTGAATAATACCTCCAGTGAAATAGAGACCAACTGGCTGCCCAGCGTGCAGGCCGTTGACGGGATTGCATTGAAGATGAACCATCTGCGGCGGATTGAGTTCCAGCTCATGCTTCCCAATGATGCGGCCAGTGTCCAAAAGTATGAAACGATGATGAAAGAGACCAGGGAGGCGCTTGATAAGATAGCGGCCCGTTATGAAAAACTTATTTCAAGCCCGGAGGAAAAGAAGCTGTACGATGAGTTCAAGTCGGTGCATGAAAAATATGAGGTGTTGGTCAAGGACAAGATTATGCCGCTTGTGCAGGACCAAAAACTGCCTGAAGCCCTTGCCTACAACCGTGGGGAGGGTAAGCAGTATTTTGACAGCGCCATGGATACCCTGAATAAACTTACGGAGCTGAATGCCAAGGGGGCGGCTGACGCCAGCCATCGCGGCGACAAGCTCTATGCTGCATCACGCATTACGGTCATTGCCATTCTGGCAGTCTGTATTGTGTTGAGTATTGTGCTGGCCTTGACGGTTTCCCGCATGATTACGGTCCCCTTGTCCGGCGCGGTTGCCGTTGCCGAACGCCTTGCGGAAGGTGACCTGACGGCCCGGATAACCGTCAATTCAAAAGATGAAGTTGGTCAGTTGGAAGCGGCCATGGCCCACATGCTCGAGAGTCTGCGTAATCTGGTTGGTCAGACGGTGCAGATTTCTGCTGGGATCGCCTCGGCTTCCAGTCAGCTGCACAGCACCTCTGAACAGATCGCCACCGGTGCCGAAGAGGTGGCTGCCCAGACCGGTACGGTTGCCACAGCCAGTGAAGAGATGGCTGCCACCAGCAGCGACATCGCCCGTAACTGCCATGCTGCTGCCGATAGCGCCGGTGTCGCCGCTGCCACAACTGAAAGCGGCTTTGCAATTGTCAAACATACGGTGGATGGTATCCGCACCCAGGCAGGGCATACCCGTGAGAATGCCAAGATTATATCCAACCTGGGAGACCGTTCCGAGCAGATTGGCGCCATCGTGGGTACCATTGAGGATATTGCCGACCAGACCAACCTGCTGGCCCTGAACGCGGCTATTGAGGCGGCCCGTGCCGGTGAGATGGGCCGCGGTTTTGCGGTGGTGGCTGATGAAGTGCGCGCCCTGGCAGAACGGACCACCAAGGCCACCAAAGAGATTGGCGAGATGATTCGGGCCATCCAGCAGGAGACCAAAACAGCTATTCACTCAATGGAAGAGGGGCTTAAAGGCACGGAGCAGGGGGCAGCCGAAGCTGCCCAGTTAGAAACGTCCCTGCAGCAGATCCTGGAGCAGGTCAATGATGTCACCATGCAGGTCAGCCAGATCGCCACGGCAGCTGAACAGCAGACCGCTACCACCGGCGAGGTGACCACCAACATTCAGCAAATTACCGAGGTTGTCCAGCAGACCGCCAGTGGTGCCGAAGAGACTGCCGCCGCTGCCGCACAGCTGGCAGGACAGGCCCAGGACCTGCAGAACCTGATTAGCAAATTCAGGTTGTAACCAGCAACCGGTAAAGCCCGGTAACACAAAGCGGGGTGATGTCAGTCACCCCGCTTTGTCTGTTTCTGGTGTTTTAGGTGGGTGGTGCTGGAAAGGAGGAGCTCGTGGGAAAGTTAAGCGGTTGCAGAAGCGTTACACAACCCGTTATCAAAAGTAACCACACGGTTTCTTCCGCTCTGTTTGGCCCGGTAGAGTGCTGTATCCGCCCGGGATAACAGCTCTGCAGCATTTGTTACGACGTTCCCGCTGTGGCTGGTGACTCCGATGCTGACCGTCACTGTCGTTCCGGCCAGTGTGTCAGAAAAAGCCAGTCTGCGAATGCCCTGAAGCAGTCGTTGTGCCACCATTTCTGCCTCCGGGGGGCTGGTGCTTGGCAGTACAACCACGAATTCCTCGCCGCCGTAGCGTGCCAACAGGTCGTATTCACGCAGCCCTTCCGTGAGTCGCTTCGTGACGCGCTGCAGAACCAGGTCACCGGCATGATGTCCGTAGCTGTCATTGATGTTTTTAAAATGGTCAATGTCGAGCATCAGCAGGGAGAGCGCCTCGCCGGTGCGGGCGTGCCGCATGATCTCTGAGTCCAGCGACATGCTGAGGTATCTGCGGTTAAAGGCACCGGTCAGAGGATCTTTGTGGGTCAGCAGCTCCAGCTCCATGTTGCGTTTTTTTAGATTTTTTTCCAGCTGCTTTGACTTGAGGTGCAGCTTGACCCTGGCGATCAGTTCCTCCGGGTCATAGGGTATCAGTAAAAAGTCGTTGGCTCCCTCTGATAACCCCTTCAAACGTAGCGCACGCTCGGTACGACCGGTCAGGATCAGCACCGGGATATCTTTGGTCTCCTCCTTGGAGCGGATCATTTGCAAAAATCTGAGACCATCAATACGGGGCATCTCAAGGTCGCAGAGGATCAGGTCCGGAGGGGCTTTCGAGACGAGCTTGAACCCGTCAAGCCCGTCAACGGCTTCGGTTATCTGGTGAAAAATCCCGCTTTGTTCAAGATCAGATACGATCTTGCGCCGTGTATTCCGGTTGTCATCAAGTACAAGGGCCGTTATCGGGGGGGGCAGCAAGTCCATTATGGGTTAGTTTCTTGCGGCATTAACCCAGGCCATAATGTCACGGCGTGAAAGGAACAGGGGCGATTTGCCCTGTGGGAGCTGGAGTATGACTTCAGCTGCAAAGCGGTGCTGAAGTTTGTGGGCCTGTTCGTGCGGCAGAAAATCAAGCAGCAGTGCCAGCGCAAGCAGTGTGTCCGTTTCGGTCGGGGTGCCTGTGCCGCTACCGTCATGGAGTGGTGGCGGTTGTGGCGGGGTGTAGTAGTTGCCGCCGGCTCTGTGAGCGGCATGTAGCCGTGTCTGACCAGTGTTGCTGTTTTTTTGAGTTTTATGATCATTCATTGAAATCACCAACGTAAATTGATATACAAACTGTGATGCAAATTACCACTTGCGAGATTTACTGGTTGAGTTGCAAGGTTGTTGTTCATCAAAACTGGTAATTTATTTGTTTTCTATATCCGCATTTGATGTGTTAGTCAAGCGTCTTGTTGTTTTGCTGGTGTGTGCTACCGGAATTGATGTATATTGGTGAGTGATGGGGGCTATGGATGTTAAAAAACGGGAAAATTATTGAGCTGCACGAAGGTGCGAACGTTGTGAATGCCGCAACATCATCTCTTCAGGTGGCTTCAGGGGCAGCTGAAGACACATTGCTGAACACCAGGGATGTCTTGAGCAGGATTAAGGATGAACTGGGTCTTGATACCGACCTGGAGCTGGCAGATGTCATGGGGGTCGGTATCCGGCGTATCCATAACTGGAAACACCGCAACACCGTGCCGACGGAAGAGATTGTTGCCGTCTGCGGTAAGGAAGGGCTTGATCTGCAATATGTGCTGACCGGCCAAAAGATCGGCCTGGGAAGATCAGGCGGGCAAGGGGATGACGAGCAAAACCGGGGCGGAGAAGTCGCCTGTAATGTTGACAATGAGCATAGCAACAAACCCCGTGATAGCTTTACCCAGTCAAGCTGCGGTCATCCCCTGATTCATCCCCCCTACAAGGCCTATACCCAGCGTGCGGACAATGGTGAGGTGCTGACCTCGTTTGTGTCGCCGCAGATTGTTGATGTGCTTGCCCCCGGCCTCAATTGGCTTAACCACTCCCTGGGGGTGGCGCCGGAGAACTTTCTGCTGGTCAAGGTGCTGGGTGACAACATGGCGCCTTGGCTGCAGGACGGCGATCTGGTCATGGTGGATGCCGGTATCAAGACCACGATCAACGGTGGGTGTCTGCTGTTGCGGTATGCGGACGGCATGATGATGGTGCGGCGTGTTTTCAGAAACCAGGATGGCACCTTTCTGGCCAAGTGCGATAATGAATGCTGCCCGCCGGATATCATTGATCCCAACAACAACATGACCTATCCGATTGTGGTGGGCAGGGTGGTGCGACGCCTGGTGCGTTAATACGGAGATAGAAATATAAAAGGGCGGCCCGGTTGGCCGCCCTTTCTTTGTTTACTGCTCGTCGGTGTAGCGTTCCAACACCTTCTCGATGATGTTGGTTGTTGATTTGCCATCCACAAAGGGAATCAACTCAACCCTGCCGCCGTATGACTCCACCAGATCCTTGCCAACGACCCCCTCCGGCGTGTAGTCGCCGCCTTTGACCAGAATCTGCGGTTTCAGGGCGGTGATCAGTTCCAGCGGGGTGTCCTCCTCAAACAGGCAGACGTAGTCGATACAGTCCAGGGCCGCCATCAGGTGGCCCCGCTCATCTTCGTCAATCAACGGGCGCTTGGGCCCTTTCAGGCGCCGTACCGAGGCATCGCTGTTCAGTCCCAGAATCAGCAGGTCGCCCAGACGGCGGGCGGCCTGCAGGTATTTGACATGTCCGGCATGCAGCAGGTCGAAACAGCCGTTGGTAAAGACCACCTGCTTGCCCTTGGTCTGTTCGGCGGCAATGATCTCTGCCAGTACCTCACGGCTCTTGATCTTGCTGTCACTGTCGCGGTGTTCCTGGGAGACCGCAGTGATAATCTCTGCAGGGGTAACGGTGGAGGTGCCCAGCTTGGCCACGGCGATCCCGGCGGCAACGTTGGCCAGCCGGGCCGACTCGGCCAAAGGCAGGCCGCCGGCAAGCCCGCAGGCCAGCAGGGCCAGCACGGTGTCGCCGGCGCCGGTGACATCAAACACCTCGCGGGCAACGGTCGGGATATGGACGGTCTCGCCACTGCCGCAGAAGAGCGACATCCCCTCTTCGCTGCGGGTGATCAGGAGGTTGTCCAGTCCCACGGTGGACATGATCCTGTCGGCAGCCTGCTGCAGGCTGGCATCGTCACGGATCGGTACCCCGGAAGCAGCTTCGGCCTCCTTGCGGTTGGGAGTCAGGCAGGTGGCACCCCGGTACTTGCTGTAATCACTGCCTTTGGGATCCACCAGGACAGGAATGCTGCGTCTGCTTGCCGTGGAGGTGACGGTGGCCAGAACGGATGGTGTCAGCACCCCCTTCAGGTAATCGGAGACCAGCACTACATCAAAACCGGTTATATGCTGCTGCAGCCAGTTGGCCAGCTGTTGCTCGATCTGCCCGGAAAGCGGCTCACGGGATTCCCGGTCGATCCTGACGATCTGCTGGTTGGCGGCAATCACCCGAGTCTTGCGGCCGGTGCGGCGTCCCGCCTCCTGATAAATCGGAGTGGTATCAATCCCCTGGCGGCTGAACGCCTTCAGCAGTGCCCAGCCGTTCTCGTCCTCACCGATCACCGATGCCACCGTGACCCGGCAGCCCAGCGCCAGCAGGTTGTTGGCCACGTTGCCGGCCCCTCCCAGGCGCAGGTCTTCCCGCAGTACATCCACCACCTGCACCGGGGCCTCGGGAGATATCCGGTCGGTCTTGCCCCAGAGATATTCATCCAGCATCAGGTCGCCGACAACCAGACATTTCAGGCTGGAGGCGCGCTGAAACAGTGATTCGACCATCTTGCGATCCATGGTCTAGCGTCCTTCCCCGGCAAATATGCCGAACAGCCCCTGTTCGATCAGGTCGCAGAGGATGTGGATCACGGTGATGTGCCCCTCCTGTACCCGGGGGGTGTCGTTGGAGGGGATGATCAGCGGGATGTCGCAGACCGCCTTGATACTGCCGCCGTCTTTGCCCAGCAGGCCGATGGTGGTGCAGCCGGCCTGACGGGCCACTTCCAGCGCCTTCTGCACGTTGGGGGAGTTGCCGCTGGTGGAAATGCCGATCACGGCGTCGCCTGGCACCGCCAGCGCCTCGACCTGGCGGGAGAAGATCCGCTCATAACCGTAGTCGTTTCCGATGGCAGTTATGATGGAGGTGTCGGTTGAAAGGGCAATGGCCGGCAGGCCGGGCCGTTCAATCCTGAAGCGGCTGACAATCTCTCCGGCAAAGTGCTGGGCGTCGGCTGCCGAACCGCCGTTGCCCATGATCAGGAGTTTGTTGCCGATCTTGAAGGTCTCAATCAGGCGCTCCGCAAGTTCTGCCACCGGTGCGGTCAGTTCGGCCTCCATCTTCTGAAACAGGGCCAGGTGGTCCTGGAGTTGCTTGGCGATAAACGATTGCATGAACTGCCTCCTTAGGGATGAGCCAGGTGAGCCAGGGTGATGGCTGGAAGTGCTGTATCATAGCCGGGAAACGGAATGCCGTCCAGACCGCAGACAGGCTGCAGCCCGGGATGCTGCTTGAGAAGCGCGGCCATGCTGCGGGTCAGGCTGCGTAACGGGCTGAGCAGGGAAAGCCTGTGGAGAGTTACTCCGCAGTGCAGGCAGGCAGCGCCTTTCTGCATCGCTGACAGGTACTGGCGGCGATGCAGGAACAGCTCCAGGCGGTGACCGCGCCGTGCTGCTGCCAGCAACTGCTCCAGCAGGGCGTGCAGATGGGCCTCTTCGGTATCCTTTGGCAGATAGATGGCAACATGTTGCTGCTCTCCCCAGCGTTGCCGAAAGGTGGCAATGGCGGCCTCTTCCTGCTTCTGGCGCCGTTCACGCGAGCCAAAGATGGTGGCAGGCTCCGCATCGGAGGTTACTCCCGGCAACAGACAGGTTCTGAAACCATGGGCATCAGCGCGGTGGCGGTAATCCCGCAGGCACCAGGGGCCGCTGTCCAGCCCTTCATCAAAAAGGCCGATGCTATCGCGCATTGCCTTGGAAAGTGCCAGCAGGGAAAAGCCGATATCGCAGGTTTCAATGACAGCACAACCGGACTTTACAAGCTGGGCAGGCAGCGGGTGCTCTGAGGGGCAATGGGGGGTGATGATGCCGGCCTGCCGGTTGCCTGCTGTTGCCAGAATCTGCTGGAAGCAGGTGCCGGAAAGTGTGCCGGTGGGCCGTACAATCAAGGCCCAGTCTGCATCCGAGCGGGCAAGTGCACGGTTGACGGCAGGTACAAAACCGATGTTCCGCCCCATGGTCATGTAGAGCGCACGTTCCCCCAGGTGATCGCAGAACTCCTCCAACATCAACTCGGTGGTGCGGTCACAACCGTTGTTGATGATGATCATCCGGGTGACTGGCGAGCAGTCCAGGATGGAGACAAGGCAGGCCCGGGTCTCGGTCGGGTTGTTCCAGGCCGGAACAATGATGTCAAAAGTGGGAGTGGTCATAGTGCACTAATAGAAAGGGTGGGCATAACCCACCCTGAAGCATCAATCAAAAAGTAGAAATCAAGGAACGGGGATTTCTGCTCAGGTGTAGACAGAGGCAGCATGGCACGGAGGCGTACGCAATCTGTACGTCACACGAGCCTCTCATTGCTATGGCCGCGCCTGAGCGGAAAAAGCGTCCTATGACGTTACGGCTACCCGCTTGAGCAGATTCAGCTCATCCAGTACCTTGCCGGAGCCCAGTACGACGCAGTCCAGCGGGTTTTCGGCAATCAGTACCGGCACCTTGGTGATCTCGCGCAGCAGCAGGTCCAGATTGCGCAGGCCCGCGCCGCCGCCGGCCAGGAAGATCCCCTTGTCCACAATATCGGCGGCCAGTTCCGGCGGGGTCCGCTCCAGGCACTGGCGTACGGTATCGACGATGGCGTTGACCGCCTCTTTCAGAGCGTCACGGATCTCGTCGGAGTTGATCTCGATCGTCTTGGGGATACCGGAAACCAGGTCACGTCCCTTGACCTCCATGGTCAGGACCTCCGGGCCGGGATAAGCCTCGCCGATCTCGATCTTGATCGCCTCAGCCATCCGCTCACCGATCTGCAGGTTGTACTTGCGCTTGATGTACTGGACAATCGCTTCATCCATCTTGTCGCCCCCCATCCTGGTGGACTGGGAGTAGACGATACCGGCCAGGGAGATCACGGCAACTTCAGTGGTGCCGCCGCCGATATCAACGATCATATTGCCGCTGGCCTCGGTGATCGGCAGGCCGGCACCGATGGCGGCTGCCATCGGCTCTTCAATCAGGTAGACCTCGCGAGCACCGGCAGACTCGGCCGATTCCTTGACGGCCCGCTTTTCCACCTGGGTGATGCCGGAGGGAACGCAGATCACGATCCGGGGACGGACCAGGGTCTTGCGGTTGTGCACCTTGTGGATGAAGTAGCGCAGCATCTCTTCGGTGATGTCGAAGTCGGCGATAACGCCATCCTTCATCGGGCGGATGGCGGTGATGGAACCGGGGGTCCTGCCCAGCATCTGCTTGGCCTCCATCCCGACCTTCAGCACCTTCTGCTGGCCGGTGGGCATCTTCTGGACGGCAACCACCGAAGGCTCACGGACGACGATTCCTTTGCCCTTCAGATAGACCAGGGTGTTGGCGGTGCCAAGGTCAATGGCCAGGTCGTTGGAAAACATCCCGAACAGTGAGTCGAATATCTTGAACATGGGTGGGATTCCTTTCAGGAAAAATGGACTAAAAAAACTAGCAGAATAGGTAGGTTAATGCAAGGGAGAAAACAGGTGCCATGTACGGCAACAGCGTGCTATCTCCTTGACTTTGCGTGGAGATGTCGGTACGTTACATAAATTTACCAGATGAGCTGCGGAGAAAAGAGTATGGATTACAAAGCGACCCTGAACCTGCCCCAAACCGACTTTCCGATGAAGGCCAACCTGTACCAGCGTGAGCCGGAGCTGCTCAAGCGCTGGCAGGAGCTGAACCTGTACGGAATGATTGAGGAGGCCGGCAAGGACAAGCCGGTCTATATGCTGCATGACGGCCCTCCCTATGCCAACGGCCATACCCATATCGGCCACGCCCTGAACAAGACCCTGAAGGACATTGTGCTGAAGGTCAAGCGGATGGAGGGGTTCCAGGCCCCCTATGTGCCGGGTTGGGATTGCCACGGTCTGCCGATTGAGCTGCAGGTGGAGAAAAACCTGGGTTCCAGGAAACACCAGATGACCAAGGCCGAGATGCGCAAGGAATGCCGTGTCTATGCCAAAAAGTTTATCGATATCCAGAAAGAGGAGTTCAAGCGTCTGGGAGTGCTGGGGGACTGGGATAATCCCTACATGACCATGACCAATGAGTATGAGGGGCTGACCGCTGCCGAGCTGGCCAAGTTTGCCCACAACGGCGGGCTGTACCGGGGCAAGAAACCGGTACACTGGTGTTCTTCCTGTGTGACCGCCCTGGCCGAGGCCGAGGTTGAGTATGCCGACCACACCTCCCCCTCCATCTATGTCAAGTTTGCCCTGCAGGATGATGTCTCTGCTGCTGTTCCTGCCCTGGCCGGCAAGCCGGTCTCCGTGGTGATCTGGACCACCACCCCCTGGACCATCCCGGCCAACCTGGCCATAGCCATGCATCCTGAATACGATTACTGCGCCGTTGAGGTGGATGGTCAGGTGCTGATTGTGGCTGAGGGACTGAAGGATCAGTTCCTGGCTGCCAACAGCCTGTCCGGTGATGTGATCGCCACCTTCAAGGCCGGTCTGCTGGAGCGCAAGCGTTGCAAGCACCCCTTCTACGACCGCGATTCGATCATCCTGCTGGGTGAACATGTCACCCTTGAGGCCGGTACCGGCTGCGTCCATACCGCCCCCGGCCATGGTCAGGACGACTACGAGCTTGGCCTGCGGGAAGGGCTTGAGATCTACAACCCGGTGGACAACTACGGCAAGTATATCGGTAACCTTGAGCTGTTTGGCGGTGAGAAGGTCTTTGAGGCCAACCCCAAGGTAATCGAGAAACTGCAGGAGGTGGGTGCGCTGGTGGGTGTCAGCAAGATCTCCCACTCCTATCCCCACTGCTGGCGTTGCAAGAAGCCGATCATCTTCCGGGCCACCGAGCAGTGGTTCATCTCCATGGAGGCCAACGACCTTCGTAAGAAGTCTCTGGAGGCGATTGACAAGGTGCAGTGGATTCCCAAGTGGGGCCGCGACCGGATCTACGGTATGGTGGAAAATCGCCCGGACTGGTGCATCTCCCGCCAGCGTTCCTGGGGGGTGCCGATCACCGCCTTCTCCTGCAGTGACTGCGGTGAGTTCCTGGCTGACGGAGCCACCATGGATCACGTGGCTGAGCTGTTCAAGCAGCACAGCTCCGATGTCTGGTTTGAATGGGAGGCCAGCCAACTGCTGCCTGCCGGAACCAAATGTCCCAAGTGCGGTTCAGCTGCCTTTGCAAAAGAGAATGACATCCTGGATGTCTGGTTTGATTCAGGTGTCTCTCACGCAGCGGTGCTGGAGCCCAATCCCAAGCTGTCATCACCGGCTGACCTCTACCTGGAGGGCAGCGATCAGCATCGCGGCTGGTTCCACTCCTCCCTGCTTGAGTCTGTTGGTACCCGTGGTGTTGCCCCTTACAAGTCAGTGCTGACCCATGGTTTTGTACTGGATGGCCAGGGACGCAAGATGAGCAAATCCATGGGTAACGTGGTGGCACCTGAGGATGTGATCAAGAAGTTCGGGGCCGATGTGTTGCGGCTCTGGTGTTCAGCCCAGGACTACCGTGATGACAACCGGATCTCGGAAGAGATCCTGAACCGGGTGGCAGAGGCGTACCGCCGGATTCGCAACACCTGCCGCTTCATGCTGGGCAACCTGAATGACTTTGATCCGGCAGCCGATAGTATCGCCTTTTTCGATATGATGCCGATTGATCGCCTGGCCCTGCACCATCTGGAACTGCTCAAGGAGCGGGTTTTGGCTGCCTACACAGACTTTGAATTCCATGTGATCTATCAGGCGATCAACTCCTTCTGTACGGTTGAGCTGAGCGCCCTGTATCTGGATATCCTCAAGGACCGCCTCTACACCAGCCGCAAGGATGCCCTTGAACGCCGCAGCAGTCAGACCGCCATGTATCTGATTACCGATACACTGACGCGGCTGTTGGCACCGCTGATCTCCTTTACGGCCGATGAGATCTGGCAGTTCCTGCCGGGTGAGCGTGAGGCCAGTGTACATCTGTCCGCCTTCCCGAAACCGGCACCGGAGTACAAGGATGCAGAACTGGCCGGTACCTGGGCCCGGCTGTTTGATGTGCGGGCCGATGTACTCAAGGCACTGGAACTGAAACGGGTGGAAAAGGTGATCGGCCATCCTCTGGATGCGGCGGTCAAGCTATCAGCCCCGTCGGCGACCATCGCCTTTATGAATGATTATCTGGATAAACTGCGGGCGATCTGCATTGTCTCCCGTTTGGACCTTGTGGAAGAGCTGTCTGGCGATGCCTATGACGGCACGGTCGTCGAAGGGCTGAAGGTGCTGGTGGAAAAGGCACCGGGTGAAAAGTGTGAGCGCTGCTGGTGCTACAGTGAAGAGCTGGGCGGCAATGCAGAACATCCCTCCATCTGTCCGAAATGTACGGCAGCGGTGGTATAGCATGAACCGTTGGGGGATCTTTTCCATTATTGCGATTGTCGGACTTGTGGTTGATCAGGCCACCAAGCTCTACGTTGACCGAGTCATGGCCCTGCACCAGTCCATTCCTGTGATCGACGGCCTGTTCAGCTTTACCTATCTGCGCAACCGGGGGGCTGCCTTCAGCTTTCTCTCCAACGTCTCCTGGCGGCTGCCGTTTTTTATCGGTATTACGCTGGTTGCTGCGGTTGTAATCATCATAGCCCTGAAGAAGATGCGTGACGATCAGAAGCTGGCTCAGGCTGCCTTGGCAATGATCTTTTCCGGCGCCATCGGTAACCTGATTGATCGGGTGCGAATGGGTGAGGTGATTGACTTTCTGGATGTCTACTGGAAGAACCACCACTGGCCGGCCTTTAACGTAGCAGATTCTCTGATCTGTGTCGGTGTGGCCCTGGTGGCGCTTGACATGCTTAAGGAAGAGCGCAACCAGCAGACCCGTGCTGACTAGCCTGCCGGCTGCCCTGTTTCAAAAAGCCTGATTGGAAACTGTCGGGATTGTGTGCTACTATGGTGAACACGTGGTGAAACTGAAACAGGAGGAAGCCCATGCCGGTATTTGTAGAAGCAATTATGGTTGTGCTGATCATGCTGGCGTGCTTCTTCGGGGTTTTTTTGCTCCTGTTTTTGTTCGCTCTGGCCCTTTTCCCGGTGGAGAAGTCGCTTTCCAAGATGGTCTGGGACATGACGTCACCGCCACGGACAAAACAGGCGCCACAGGGCGGTTTCAAGGGGTTCAGCGAAAAACATCGTTCCTGACAGACTCTTTAACCAGCCTGATAGCGTTGGCAAGGGGCACCTGACTTCAGGTGCCCCTTGTTCGTTCAGGTCAGTCCAGGTCACCGGTGATCCGTTGCAGTTCGTACAGCTTGACATTAACTCCGCTGACACAGGCAATGATCTCTTTGAGGCTGGCTTCATCCACGCCGCACTCCTCATCGGTCCCCTGAAAAAAAGGGTAGCCTTTGGGAAGTGGCGTCAATTCGCCATCCTTCAACAGCATCACATCCACCAGGTCATTGACCCGGCCGGTCGCCTCCCAGGGATCGCGGTAGTTGAACTGGCGGGCAACGATATGCATCCCCATCCCGTTGGGGAAGATCGCCTTGGCCTCAAAGGAAAACTCACGGGGCGCACTGTAGTGCTCGGAACGGCCGGAACGGGCCATGACCTGCGCTCCGGCAGCCTCCAGCAGTGCACGGACAGAATCGTCGGTCATCGGTTGTAAAGGTGTCTCCATATGTCATCCTCTCACACAGAACAGTTATCGTCAGCCTACCCGAAAGCACGGCCTGACTGCAAGCACGAGATGCAGCCCTGGCCGGCGGGCAGGGATACCGGCCCTGAGGCAGAATTGAAGGCTGCTGCCTTGCGTGAAGGGACGTCTTTGACGGTGGTAGCCTCTTTTCAGGGGCTGGTGTATCAATTCTATTGTGAGCAGGGGCGTCAGCTGCCCTGGCGAGGGGGGCATCTCCCCGATCCCTACCGGGTGTTGGTGTCGGAGGTGATGCTGCAGCAGACCCAGGTGGATCGGGTCATACCGAGGTTCACTGCCTTTATAGAGCGTTTCCCCGATGCCCAAGCCCTTGCCGACGCTTCGCTGACAGAGCTGCTGACCGCCTGGCAGGGGCTGGGCTACAACCGCCGGGCTCTGAACCTGCAACGGGCAGCCCGGATGATCGTAGACCTTTGGGGAGGCAGGTTGCCGGATGACCCTGTCCTGTTGCAGCAGCTGCCGGGCATCGGTCCCTATACTGCCGGTGCTGTTGCCGCCTTTGCCTTCAACCGTCCCCAGGTTTTCCTGGAAACCAATGTCCGGGCCGTACTGCTGCATCTCTTCTTTGCTGATCAGGAAGGGATCACCGATAAACAACTGCTGCCGGTTGTGGAGGCGGTTCTGGACAGGGCAGAACCGCGCACCTGGTACAACGCCCTGATGGATTACGGCAGTGACCTGAAGCGCCGCTTTCCCAACCCCAGCCGCCGCAGCCGGCACCATACCCGACAGAGCAGGTTTGAAGGCTCTGACCGTCAGTTGCGCGGGGCGGTGCTGCGGTTCCTGCTCGCGGCTGGCGGTGCTACGCTGGCGACCCTGAGGAAACAGCTGGATACCGAAGAAGAACGACTTGTACGGATTTTGGAGGGGATGCTCGAGGATGGTTTTCTGAGCAGGCAGGGCAGAAAATTTACTATACCGTCAACCTGAGTTCTACCCCCCAGGGGGCCGGTTTTTCTCCTTCCCGGGTCAGCACCCAGAGGGTGGGAACGGTCATCTGCTCCGGTACCGGTCCAATGCCGTCGGTCAGGTAGATCACGGCAGCAGGCAGGGGATGCATGGTCTGAGCATACTCAAAAACCGGACGCAGGTCGGTAAAACCGCCACCATCGTAACGCTGGGCTACAAACGACGTGCTGTTAAAGGTTTCAATCTGCTGGATGCGGCTGTTGGCGTACAGTACCGTGATACTGCAGTCCCGGCCGCGGGCCAGGTTGACCAGCTCTGCTGCAAAGGCCTCCCGTAGTGTCACGATGTTGGTGGAGTCGCTGACATCAATCCCCACCAGCAGGTTCAGCCTGCGCCTCTTGCGAATCCCCGGTGTCTCATGGGCAAAGCGGCGGTGTTCCCGCATCCAGGTGTTGCTGCGACCGGTCCGCCCGGCTGTGGCAATGAACTGGCGCAGGATCTGGCGCCAGGGGATCGGTGCCGGGTGCAGCAGTCCATCCACCACTGCCCGGATATCCGCCGGTGTCTCGCCGTCGCTGCCCCGCAGGGCATCCTGCACCATGCTGCGTACCATCTCTTCCGCCAGGCTCAGCGGTGTCCCGTCTGCATCCTGCCAGGCCTCATGGTCATCAATGGTCTCTGCCTCGTGCAGCTGCCGTCCTGAACCGCTTCCGTCAATCCCGCTGCTGGCCTGCTCAGCCCGACCTGCGCCGCTGCCTTCTTCGTTGCCCATGTCAAAGGCGGGAACAATCAGGTCGTAATACTCTTCCGCAGACAGCCCCGGCTCCAGCCTGAAGTTCTCAGGGTACAGTGCGCCTGGCGGAAGTCCGGCAATGGTGGGGTTAATGGCCAGATCGCAGGCCACATCCCAGTCATGGGGGTTGCGCTCACGGCGCCGCAGCGGGTGCAGGTGCAGCAGGTGCTTGAGCAGGTGCTCCAGCAGAGCCTCCTGTTCCGCCGGCTCAAGGGTGCTGAAGGCGGTTTCAGCTATGGACAAAAGCGGAATGCCGTCTCTGATGGTGATGGCGGCAGAGCGGTCCTGCTTCTGCAGCGGGACACGCCGCAGTTGCAAGAGCAGGTGGCCGTAGAACGGTTTCTGCTTCAGCAGGCGGATAATGGCATTCTCAAGGGTGCGCATGGTTTGACAGGGTAGCGAAAGCCGGCAATCCTGTCAAAGAGTCAAATTGACTTTTCCGGCAGCAACAGCTGTGCTATACAAAACGATCAAAATAATTATACAGCAACCGGCTTGGACGGTGACAGGAGGCGTACAATGGCAGATGAGAACTTTCCCAGGGTAGTGCTTGAGACCAGTAAGGGTACCATCACTCTTGAACTGAATAAGGAGAAGGCCCCGATCACGGTCAAGAACTTTCTGGGCTATGTGAAGGATGGCTACTATGACGGCCTGATCTTCCACCGCGTGATCAAGGACTTCATGATCCAGGGTGGCGGTATGGATGCCGACATGCAGCCTAAAAAGACCAAGTTCGCCATCAAGAACGAGGCCCAAAACGGCCTGAAGAACGTACGTGGCAGCGTGGCCATGGCCCGTACCGCACTGGTCGATTCAGCCACCTCGCAGTTCTTCATCAACACCGTGGACAACGCCTTTCTGGATAATAAAGGCAAGCGCCAGGATGACTTCGGCTACTGCGTGTTCGGCAAGGTGGTTGAAGGGCTAGAGGTGGTGGACGAGATCCGTCAGGTCAAAACCGGCAACAAGGCCGGTCACGGCGATGTGCCGCTGGAGCCGGTTACCATCATCTCTGCCAAGCTGGCGGAGTAGTAGTCCTTGATACCAGAGAAACAGACAAGGCCGGTGAGTGATCACCGGCCTTGTCTGTTTGTAAACCGGGGCTGCTGCTAGAACCTGAACCAGATCCCTCCCAGCAGTTGGGTCTGACGGTCATTGATCAGGCGCCGGGCCTCAATGTTGAGACTCAGTTTTGGCAATGGCAGGGAGATGTCAGCCCCGCCCTGGACCGTCATGGTACCGGAGTGCTCCTCGCCGCGGTCCAGCTGGTTTGGTGAGGAGATATTGTTGACACTGTAGTACATGACCCCGATCCCGGCATACGGTTTGACAAACGGAATCAGCGGCAGGTGGGCGTTGGCATAGCCGCCCAGCGGCATGGTGTCGGCCTTTTTGTAATACAGCCCTTTGTCATAGCGCAGGTTGGCATAGCCCAGTGAGGCCCCCAGACTGAGGAAGGGGATCGGGAAATAACGGGCGGCAACTTCAAGGTTGTTGCCATCCTGTTCAATTGTGCGGCCGTAGCGGGCACCAACATCAAGGCTGCCGGCGGTGGCAAGGCTGCTGATGCAAAGGGTTGCAGCAACGGTCATAAGTGCTGTTCTAAGTTTCATGGGTGGCTCCTTGTTTAAGATGAATGCTGATCTTCCCCAGTATAACCTTTTTTTAGCGTGCAGCAAGGGGCGGCTGTCAAGAACCGGGCGGCCCCTGCCCATCCTCACTCAAACAGGCCGCCAAAAAAGTTGCTGTTGTATTTGGTCTTGACGGCCAGTCCCGGCATGACCTGGGAGGAATACTCTTCCGGGATGATGATAATGCTCCGGTCATTTTGCAGGTCCGTATCTGCAATCTTCACATCGGCAATCTTCTGGTTAGTGAGCCGCTCGATTCTTTTTACCCGATCAACTTCCTTCACGTAGCGGATCAGCTCGACATCATCGCCACCCTTAACCCCGTCAAGCCTGCCAAGATTGACGTAGGCGATCCGTCTGCCGTCAGAAGCGGTCATGGTCCGGTAGAGGTAACCGTAGCGGGGGAACGCCTCAATCAACGGTCTTTTGGCCTTGTTGACGGCATTGGCAACCGCCTGGGTCAGCAGCGGTACCGGGTCCCCGACGCGGCAGGCATGGTGTGCCGTCACTGCAAAGGAGTTGCTGACGCTGCCGGTAAACGGTTCAAACGCCTGGGCCACCGAGCCTGTTGATGCCTGGATCACCCTGATGTTGACCGTGGCGGAACCTTTGACCGTGCAGGATGGTTTTGAGGTACTGCATTTTCCTTTGCTGTCGCAGCTGGTCTGGCTCGGGGTGAATTTTGCGCCGGTAGCCGGATTGGTTATCGAACCAAGCACAATATAGTCGATGCCGTTGACCATGCTTCTGATCTCAGAGAAGTCGGCACTCAGATCCAGCGACCAGACAAATTTCTTTTCGTCAAAAATCCTCTGCGCCTGGCTGCGTTCAACAACCTCCATGCCGCAGCCTTTCGAGGCGATCTGGGTAATCCCCTCCTGTGCACCGGGACTCAGGCGGCCGACATATTCAGCGGGCTCGCCGAGCGGCAGTATGGCGACCTTGGGCTGCTTCTTGTCAATGACATGCTGTGGCGGGAGGGTCTCTGCCACTTTCCGGTCCAGCTCGGACTCCTTGAATGAGCCGACTTCCACGGTATGTGCGCAACCGGAGAGGCCACCGGCAATGCTCAGGCTCAGCAGACAGCCGATGATGCTTTTCATCTTCATACGTGGAGACCTTTCCTGTGCAGCCGGCGGGATGGCGTGTCCCGGCGGTCTGGAGAACTAGCCGGCAGCGGTCTGGAGCAGCGCCTGCAGTTTTTTGGGAGTCAGGCCGCGCAGGGCCTTGTAGAGGCCGGAGGGGGTCGGCTCAAAGGCCACGACCGCCACGCCGAGTTCCCGGATCAGATCACGGGGGGTCAGGTTGTCAAGGAAGCAGCCTTCACCCTCCTTCAGCATGACCTCCGGAATCAGCAGCAACTGGCCCGGTTGCCTGTCCTGCAGCCCGGCAATGATATCCCTGCCGCTTACCAGGCCGGTCACGGTGACGCTGCTACCGAACAGCTGGTTGGGGATGGCCGCGCTGGTCAGTTGACAACCGGTTTTGTCACTCAGCTCCGCTAAAAAACTGCTGACAAAACCTGCTGATGACTGGCCGGTAACCACGGTTGCCGTGATTGGCGGCAGTGCCTTGGCGCGTTTCAGCACGGCTGCGGCATCCTTTAAGAACCAGGCCACCATACCGACTCCGTTTTCCCACTGGGGCAGGTCACCGTACTCCTTCAATGCCGGCACGGGATACTCGGCCTTGAGAAAGAACTCGTCCGCCAGCTGCAGAAAGGCATCGCCGAGCTGCCTGTTGAGGCTGCGCATGCGGGGCAGCCAGTGGTCCAGAAACGCAGCCGCGTAGCCTCTGTCAACGGGTGTCAGTTCGGGCAGGCGCTGACGGTGCTCGGTCAGCCCCACCGGCACCACGGCCAGGGAACGGACTGCCGGGTACAGCTTTGCCAGCTCGGTTACCGTCTGTTCCAACACGGCCCCGTCGTTGACACCGGGGCAGAGCACCACCTGGGTATGCATCTCGATCCTGGCCCGGGCCAGCTCTTGCAACTGTTCCAGGATTGGCGGGATGTTGCTTCTGCCCAGCAGCTGTTCACGCACAGCCGGGTCAACGGCGTGGACCGAGATATAGAGCGGGGAAAGGCGTTGTGTGACGATCCGGCGCAGCTCGGCCGCCTTCAGGTTGCTGAGGGTGACGTAGGTACCCTGCAGAAACGAGAGCCGGTAGTCTTCATCCTTGACATAGAGGGGACGCCGCAACCCTTTGGGCAGTTGATGCACAAAGCAGAAGATGCAGTTGTTGCCGCAGCGTTTCGGTTCCGGCGGGGCAAAGGTCAGGCCGGGCGGTTCCCCCGGGTCAGGCTCGAGCAGCACGATCCGGTTGCTGCCATCCTCTGCTGCAATGGTCAGCTCGCACGGGTCGTCGCTGGCCAGCCAGCTGTAGTCGATCAGATCCCGCAGCCGGGTGCCGTCAATCTCCAAAAGCCGATGACCGGGCAACAGCCCGGCCCGGTCGGCCGGCGAACCGGGTTCAACTGTCTCTATCAGTAATCCCTGCATGATAAACCGTTTTTCTACTGTAAGGTATGTGCCGAGGAGGGCGGCTGAAGGTGCTGGCCGCCCTGTCTGTCAGGGGTGATGGTGCAGGCGGAAGGTGCCGTCAACCGAGGTGATGGTGGCAATGGCATGCTTGTAGATCAGGATATCCCCGCCGGTGTCCAGCAGCAGCGAAAAGTTGTCAAATGACTTGATATGACCCTCCAGGGCCTCTCCCGACATCATGCGGACAACCACCTTGACACGCTCTTTGCGGGACTGGTTCAGGTACTGGTCCTGGATATTGAAGGGGGCTTTGGACATAATCTTCTTTCTCCTTTAGGCGAAGAACGTGGCTGCAGCAGAATGGATAGTAGCAGAGTTTTCCGGATATGCAACCCACTGCATTGCGGGCTCGCTTCTGAACCAGGTCAACTGACGCTTGGCAAAGTGGCGGGTATTGCGTTTGATCAGCCTGACCATCTCGCTGTGATCGTACGCACCCTGCAGGTGGGCCAGCACCTCTTTGTAGCCGATCGCCTGCAGCGGCTTGCAATCCGCCGGTACCCCGGAACGCAGCAAACCTTCTACTTCGGCCACCAGACCATTGGCGAGCATGATATCAACGCGGCTGTTAATCCGCTGATACAGCTCCGGGCGCGGCAGATCAAGACAAAACTGCAGGCTGTGATACTCGGACTCTGAAAAGCCATGCTCGGCTTGAAAGTACGACAGAGGCCGGCCGCTGGTGAGGAAAACCTCCAGGGCACGGATGATCCTGATCAGGTTGTGGGGATGCAGCCGTCCTGCCGTGGCCGGATCAACCTGTGCCAGCTCCGCCAGCAGGACCTCCGCCCCCTCCTGCACGGCCCTTTTTTGCAACATCTCCCGCAGGGCCGGATCTTCCCCCGGAGCATCATTCAGTCCCCGCAGCAGTGCACGCAGGTACAGGCCGGTGCCGCCGGCCAGGATCGGCCGTTTGCCCCGTTGCCAGATGTCGGCAATGGCCGCTTTTGCCGCAAGTTTGAAGTTCGCAGCGGTAAACGGTTCGGTCGGTTCACGGATATCCAGCAGGTGATGGGGGATCTGCCGCTGTTGCGCCGCAGTCGGTTTGGCACTGCCGATCTCAAATCCGCGGTAGACCGTCAGGGAGTCGGCGCAGATGATCTCCCCGTTCAGTGCCGCAGCCAGATCGAGGGCCAGCGCTGATTTGCCCGATGCCGTGGGACCGGCAATGACCAGTACACGGGGCTTCATAGCCGGTTGAAGAACTTCTCCAGCTCCCGCAGGGTGATCTCATGGGAGACCGGCCGGCCATGGGGACAGTGTGCCGAGAAATCGGTGCGGTCCATTGCCCTCAGCAGCTCCTCCATCTGGCGGCGCTCCAGGGGGTGACTGCCGCGTACCACACTGTGGCAGGCCACCCGGGCCAGCAGCTCATCCCTGAGCTGGTCAAAGTGTGCGTTGCTGCCCTGTTCCATCAGTTCAGCCAACAGGTCACGCAGCAGGTTGCAGTGGTTCTGGTCAGCCACGATCCTGGGGACGGCGTTGATCCGCCAGGTCTGTCCGCCGAACTCCTCCAGCTCAAAGCCCAGCGGTTCCAGTACATCCCGGTAGCGGCGGACCGCATCGGCCTCACTGAAGGACAGCTCCAGGGTGTCCGGCAGCAGCAGCCGCTGGGATTCTATGCCGCCAGTCGCAAATCCGGCCTTCAGTTGTTCAAACCTGACCCGTTCATAGGCCGCGTGCTGGTCAATGATCACCAGACGGTCTTCGGCCTGGCAGAGGATATAGGCGGCGCGGAACTGACCGATGACAGCCAGGCTGGAAAAATAGCCGGATGGCGGTTCCGGGGCAGGCGGTACATCTGGCGGGCGATAGGGCTCGCGCTGTTCGTATATCCGTGGCGGCGCAACCGGCGCTGCGGCCATGAAACGGTCAAGCGCCTGTTGTACCCCGGTCAGTTGTGCCGGCGGAGGGGGCGGCGTGTAGGGCCGTGCCAGCTCGGGCTGCTGCGGGGCTTCACGGCGCTGCAGCCAGGGGGAGTCGCGCAAGACTTCCTCCAGCACCCCCTGGATGGTGTCATGGACCTGGTTCTGACGCCGGAAGCGGACCTCATGCTTGGTGGGATGGACATTGACATCCACCTCACCGGCGGGCAGCTCGATAAACAGCGCCACCAGAGGATAACGCCCCTTTTCAAGGATCGGACGGAAGGCCTGCATGATGGCATGCTGGATGACCTTGTCCCTGACAAAACGGCCGTTGATGTAGGTAAACATGGCCGCGGTGGTTGAACGGGCTGCTGCAGGAGGCGCCAGATAGCCGCTGATGCGTGCTGCCGCCGTCTCTCCGTCCACCGGGAACAGGGTGGCATCCCGTGCTGCCAGCTTCAGCAGACGCTGGCGCAGGTCGCCGGGCACAACCCGCAGCAGCTCGCGTCCGTCATGGTAATAACTGAAGGAGACATCCGGGCGGGAGATCGCCATGCGGACCATCAGGTCACCCACATGGGCAGCCTCGGTCTCGGCACTGCGCAGGAACTTCAAGCGGGCCGGGGTATTGAAGAAGAGTTGTTCCACGGTCAGGTCGGTGCCCACGGCCATACCGCAGGCCGTAACCGAACGAACCGTCCCGCCTTCGGCGACGATCTCGGTCCCCTCAATGCTGCCGACTTCGCGGCTCTTCAAACGCAGACGGGAAACCGAGGCGATGGAGGGCAGTGCCTCACCCCGGAAACCCAGGGTTATTATGGTCTCAAGGTCCTGGTCAGAGGTGATCTTGCTGGTGGCGTGGCGCTCCAGCGCCAGCAGGGCGTCCTCGCGGGACATGCCGTGGCCGTTGTCGCTGACCCTGATCAGGCGCCGTCCCCCGGCGGTGATCTCCAGCCGGATGTCGGTTGCACCGGCATCCAAGGCGTTTTCAACCAGCTCCTTGACCACCGAGGCAGGACGTTCAACCACCTCTCCGGCGGCTATCTTGTTGGCAAGGGATTCAGAAAGGATACGTACGTGCGGTGCCACAGAAATGCCACTCCATCAGCCAGCGAAAAAGAGCGGGGAAGCCCCGCTCGGAAAAGGTAACCGCCTGTTTGGTGCGGACTATTTCTTTTCAGATCCGTCCAGATCGCCAAAGAGGCTGTTAAAATCATCATCATCGGTTTTTTTGGCACTGGCCGGCGTGCTCTCGCCCGGCTGGCCGGGGGTCGGGGTGTCATCCCAGGAAAAGCTGTTCACCTCAAAGCCTTGTGCGGCTGCCTGCTGGCCTGCCGCAGCCGGCTTTGGCGGCTCAGGAGCACTGTTCAGTAGCGCGGCAAAGGGGTCCTGAGGGGCGCTGGCCGGGGTGTCAAACGAGAAGGGCGACGGAGCCGCCGGAGGGGTGTCAAAGGAAAACGGTGAACCGGCTGCAGCCGGGGCTGAAGAGGCAGGCTGCTGGGTAGTGGGCAGGTCAAAGGTAAACATGTCACCGGTAGTATCCGCTGCGTTGTCTCCCTCGGCCTGGCCGAGCCCCAGGCTGCCGGCCATCTCTGCCCGCAGGGAGGGAGGCAGGATCACAGGGGTTAAACCATGGCTCTGTTTGAACTCAACCAGGTCGGCAGAACATTTGCGACAGGAGTCGTAGCTTTCAAAGCTGGTATAACCGCATTTAGGACATTTCATCTGATGTTCCCTCCTTGGTGCAGCGCTAGATATCTCCCCACTTATACTGCACAATTGCAGTCATGGCAAGGGCAGCTGTTTCGGTGCGCAGAATCCGTTCTCCCAGGGTAACCGGTGTAAAGCCCCAGAATGAAAAGGCCTCTGCCTCGCCCGGTTCAAAGCCCCCCTCCGGGCCGATGGCAATCGCAATCCGCGCCGGACGGGGCATCCCCTCCAGCACCTCACGCAGCGGGGTCGGGGCCCCCCGTTCCCAGAGCAGCAGCTTCAATTCTGCATTGGCTGCACCGGCGGCGGCCGCCGCTGCTGAAGGATGCCAGGCAACCGTTGGCTGATCAAAACGTTCTGATTGGCGGGCTGCCTCGGCCACAATCCGGTTCCAGCGCTCAATCCGGCCCTGTAGCTTGTCACCGGCCAGTTTGGGAACGGAACGGTCTGCCCTGAAGATGGAGAATTCGCTCACCCCCAGCTCGGTCCCCTTTTGCAGCACCAGCTCAATCTTTTCTCCCTTGGGCAGCCCCTGAATCACCGTGATGGCCGGGGCGTCGGGGAACTGGGATGCCTCAAGGGTCTCGGTCAGGCGGACCGCAGTCCATTCCTGGGTGACCTGATCAATCACCCCCAGGTGACGCCGGCCCTGTTCATCGATCAGCATTACCTCGTCGCCGGACCTGAGCCGCAGCACCCGTGCCATGTGGTGATGCTGGGGGCCGTCATAGGAGGCGTAACCGTCCCGGATACTGCGGGAGCTGACGATAAAACGGCGGCGTCCGCTCATGGAAGCCTCCGGTAGTGCAGGCAACGCCACTCTCCTGCTGCCAGTGAGGCCTCAAAACAGAGCGGAAACGGATCAAAGCCGTTGCGAACCAGCTCCTCCCGTTCCGCCAGGATGCCGGAGAGGATCAGGCTGCCGCCGGGAGCCATGCGGCTGACAATCCCGGGGGCCATCCTGACCAGTTCTTCTGCCAGGATATTGGCCAGGATGATCTGGTAGCCGTCGCCAAGTTGTTCAAGGGGAGTGGTGCTGCAGCTGATCTGTTCTGATACCTTGTTCAGGGCGCAGTTTTCCTCGGCAACGATGACCGCCTGGGGATCAATATCAACGGCATCGATCCGCAGCGCTCCCAGTTTGGCTGCTGCAATGGCCAGGATGCCGGAACCGGTTCCCAGGTCCAGGATCTTGATCTGCTCCAGCTGTTCAGGCGGCGGTACCAGCAGACTTTCAAGGCACTCCAGGCAGAGCCGGGTGGTCTCATGGCCGCCGGTGCCGAAGGCCATGCCGGGGTCAAGTACGATCACGGCCCGTCCGTCGTCCTGACGGCCGGTCTCCCAGGAGGGGGTGATCAGCAGGCGCTGGCCGATGGCAAGCGGCTTGAAGTGTGCCTTCCAGGAGCTGGCCCAGTCCTCCTCACCCAGCAGGGAGACCCGGGGGGGCGCTGCCGGTGTGTAGCCGGGCAGGGCGGCGAGAAAACCGTTGATCTGTGCCAGCTGCTGTTCGATCTGGCAGGGGAGGCTGAAGTAGCAGGTGATGCCGGCAATGGCCAGCTCAGGAATATCGTCCGGTGAAAAACTGTCAACATCCCGGTTTTCCGTGCAGACTCCGCAACCGGAGAGGTTAGCCAGGTAGTCGGCCACGGTTTCGGCAAGCTGGGCTGGAACGTCACAGGTGACTTGGTACCATGTTGCAGCCATGAATAGAACCTCAAGGGGCAGGTGATTGGCGGAGTATACCGCAGAAGTGGGCAGAACGTAGCAGAACAGGGGGGCTCTTACAACAAAAAACCTTGACAAATCAATAGGGGGTAACTAGCTTTCATTAGAAATTAACCATAAAGATCTGCCGATCTTAACCGAGGTTGCCGGCCATGAAAAAAATCTATGTACTCTCCGATTCCACCGGCGAAACTGCCGAGCGGGTTGTCCGTGCCGCTCTGTCCCAGTTTGGCGGCAGTGATGTGCGGATTGTCCGTCTGGCAAAGGTCTGCAACCAGCAAGAGGTGCAGCAGGCGGTAGCCACGGTGACGGCGGATGAAGGCCTGCTGGTCTATACCCTGGTGGACTCCTCCCTGGCGGTTGCTGTGCATACCATTGCCGAAGAGCATGGCCTGATGGCCTTTGACCTGCTCTCGCCCCTCTTGCACAGCCTCTCCATCTTTCTGGGTACGGTGGCCCAGTCCACTCCTGGTCTGCTGCACCAGATCGATACCGATTATTTCCGCCGCATGGAAGCGGTCAACTTTACGGTCAAACATGATGATGGCCAGGAGAACCGCGGCCTGGTCAAGGCTGATCTGGTGCTGGTGGGGGTCTCCCGTTCATCCAAGACCCCGCTCTCCATGTATCTGGCCAACAAGGGCTACAAGGTGGCCAACGTACCGCTGGTCAAGGGGATTGATCCGCCGGAAGAGCTGGAGGCGATTGACCCGTCCAAGGTGGTCGGCCTGCTGATCAGCCCCAAGCGGCTGGTGGAGATCCGTACCTCCCGCCTGGTGAACATGGGGCAGAGCATGAAAAACAGCTATGCCGATTATGAAAAGGTGGAAGATGAGATCGCCTTTTGCCGTCAGTACTACCGCAGGCACCCGGGTTGGCTGATTATCGATGTGACCTGCAAATCGGTTGAAGAATCTGCCTCAGAGATCCTGCGGCGCCTGGTGGGACAGTTTGCAGAATAATATCACTATCATTTAGGGGGAAGCATGCGGGTCCTGGTGGTTGAAGATGAAAAGAAGGTGGCAGCCTTTATCAAGCGGGGACTTGAAGAAGAGGGCTATCAGGTTGATGCCGTGCATGACGGCGAGGAGGGGGTCCGCCTGGCCCAGGACCAGCCCTATGACCTGTTGATCCTTGATGTGATGCTGCCCAACAAGGATGGTCTCAGTGTGGTGCGGGAACTGCGCCAGGCCGGCACGGTGATGCCGGTGCTGATGCTGACAGCCCGTGACACCACCGATGATATCGTGGCCGGCCTGGATGCCGGGTCCGATGACTACCTGACCAAACCGTTCGCCTTTGCCGAACTGTCGGCCCGGGTGCGGGCGCTTGCGCGGCGGATCGGTCGTGACCGCGGCGCAGAGCTGGTGGTGGCGGACCTGCGGATGGATCCGATTTCACGCAAGGTCTGGCGTGGCGACAAGGAGATCGAGCTGACCATCAAGGAGTACGGGCTGCTGGAATTTCTGATGCGCAATGCCGGTACGGTGGTCACCCGCAACATGATTGCCGAGAAGGTCTGGGAACATTCTTTTGAGTCCTTTACAAATATTATCGATGTATACGTCAATTATGTGCGTAAAAAGGTGGATAAAGGTTTTGACCGCAAGTTGATCCACACGGTACGCGGTCAGGGCTACACCCTCAAGGCAGAATAGCTGCCTTGCACCAATACGGAGGTTAGATGATGAAAGTAAGGCATTTTGTAACGGTCTGTGTCGTAGCGGTTACCTGCCTGCTGACGCTGGCAGCATTCCAGGTTGAGGCAAAACCGGTCAGCCCGGATTTTGTCGAACTGTCCAAACGTCTGAAACCAACGGTGGTCAACATCCGTACAACCAAGACAATCAAGGTCCGGGCCGGTGGTAATCCCTACACAGGCAATGATCCGTTTGCTGACCTGTTCGGGCAGTTCTTTGGCCAGCAGGCGCCGCAGCAACCCCGCAAACAGCAGGGGATGGGCACCGGTTTCATCATCAGTGCCGACGGCTTTATCCTGACCAACAACCATGTGGTCAACGGTGCTGATGAGATCATGGTCAAGCTGTCCGACGGCCGTGAGATCAAGGCGGAGCTGAAAGGGCTTGATGACAAGCTTGATGTGGCACTGCTCAAGATCAGCGACAAGGCGGTCCTGCCGTTTGCCGAACTGGGCGACAGCGACGCCCTGGAGGTGGGTGAGTGGGTCATGGCAATCGGTAACCCGTTCGGTCTGGCCCATACCGTGACCGCCGGGATCGTCAGTGCCAAAGGCCGGGTAATCGGTAGCGGTCCCTATGATGACTATATCCAGACCGATGCCTCCATCAACCCCGGCAACTCCGGTGGACCGCTCTTCAGCAGCAGCGGCAAGGTGATCGGTATCAATACCGCTATTATTGCCAATGGCCAGGGAATCGGGTTTGCGATCCCGATCAATATGGCCAAGTCGGTTGCCGAACAGCTCAAGGCTACCGGTAAGGTGGTGCGGGGATACCTGGGGGTTAATTTTGACAGGTTGAGCCCGAAACTGGCAAAATCACTGGGGCTGGCTTCTGATAAAGGGGTGATTGTCACCCATGTTGAGAAAGGCTCACCTGCTGATAAAGCCGGTCTCAAGATAGAGGATGTAATCGTCCAGTTTGACGGTAAGCCGGTGAATGCTGAGACCGATCTGCCCAAGGTGGTGGCCGGTACCCCGGTGGGCAAGCAGGTTCAGATTGTGGTCTTCCGTAAAGCCAAACGTCTTGTTCTGTCGGCGACGGTCGCACAGGGGCGCTCCGGCAGTGTCGTCGGCGAACCGGCCACTGCCAGTATCGGCATCAGTGTGCGTGAGCTGACCCCTGAGCTGGCCCGCCAGCTTGGTCTGAAGGATGCAAAAGGGCTGGTCGTCTCCGAGGTAAAGCCCGGTTCCTCCGCCGATGAGGCCGGTATGGTGCGGGGAGACCTGGTGCTGGAGTTCAACGGGCAGCCGGTTGACAGCCTGGAAGGGTTTGCCGCACTGGCCGCAAAGGTTGCCAAAGGTGAGGTGGTGCGTCTGTTGCTGCGGCGGCCGGACGGTAGTTTTGGGTATGTGGCGGTCACCGCCGAGTGATTCCGCTTCCATTTCAAGGCGCAATCTGCGTTGGCTCGTCTTCGGCTCCTCAATGTACTACGTGTACACCTGCGTCGCCGAACTCCTCGCCGCCTTGATATCATCCTTGAACTGGAACCGGAGCAACTGACAACGATGGTAAATGAGTAGTATTCCGGGGCGGCGTGATTGCGTCGCCCCGGTTTTTTACGAGGTGATCCATGTCTGACCGTTATGTCCAGCCGTTACGGATGCTGGTGCAGATCGCCTTTCTGGTACTCTCGCTGCTGATCGGCTTCAGGTTTTACCGCTTTATTCAGGCGGTTCAGCAGGGGCTGGATACGGTGGCTCGTCCTGCTGCTGTTGATGCCTTCCTGCCGATCTCCGGCCTGTTCGGTACGGCAGCCTGGCTGAAAGGCGGCGGCATCAACCCGATCCACCCGGCAGCGGTGGTAATCTTTGTAACGATCATCGCCGTATCGCTGCTGCTGCGGCGGGCCTTCTGTTCCTGGATCTGTCCGGTGGGCACGCTCTCGGAATGGCTCTGGAAGCAGGGCTTCAATAAGCTGCAACGCAACTGGCTGCCCCCCCGTTGGCTTGACCTGGGCTTGCGCAGTATCAAATACCTGCTGCTGGCCTTTTTTCTGCTCAGTGCTGTGTCCTGGTCCCTGCCTGCGCTGCAGGGCTTTCTTGGCAGCGGTTACCACGCCATATCAGACGTCAAACTGCTGCAGCTGTTCCGCTCACCCTCAGTCACGACTCTGGCAGTGGTGGGGCTGCTGGTGGCTCTGTCCATTCCGCTGCGGAATCCGTTCTGTCGTTTTGTCTGCCCCTACGGTGCCCTGTTAAGCCTGGTTTCGCTGGCCTCTCCGCTGGCGGTGCAGCGTGATCTGAAAAAGTGTGTCTCCTGCGGGGTCTGCAGTCAGGTCTGCCCTTCACGGATTGATGTCATGCATGCGACCCGGGTCAACAATCCGGAATGTCTGGGCTGCTGGCGTTGTATCAGCCACTGTCGGGTCAATACCGCCCTCAGCATGCGGGCCTTTGGCAGGCTGGTGGTGCCGGGCATCCTGTTTGTGCTGCTGGTGGTGCTGTTGTTCTGGGGTGGAACCCGGCTTGGCAAGGCCAGCGGGCACTGGGATTCGGTGGTGAGCCCGGCGGATTATCGGGAGCTGATGGCGCGTTAAGGCTTGGACTGATTCTGCAGAAAGACCACATAGCCCCGAAACCAGGGGCTTGTCTCCAGTGCTGTATCCGCCACCCATTCGCCATGCTGCACCAGCCCGATCTTAAACGGCAGGGTCAGCCGCTTCAGCGCCGGAAGGTAGCGGTTGTAGGTCGTGATGGTGCTCCTGCCTTGATAGGTCTGCACAACCACCTCATCAACCACCGCCTTTAGTTGGTTGATAACGCCGATATCGCCGTTGCTGCTCCAGTCCAGCAGGCCGGTGATGCTCAGTTTGCAGGTTTGCGGTAATGCTGCCCGTAGTTGCTTCAAAAAGCTGGCGTATTCCTGCAGGTGGCGTGTCCCGGCATCAAAATCAATCTGCAACCCGACTACCGGATTCCCTGCCTGACGCCACTGCTGAATTCGATTGGTCAGCACCTGAACCACTGCAGGCGACCAGTTCAGGGTGTCTGCCCGGTATACCAGCCAGACCTTCCCCTCTTTCAGGCGGGCCACTGACATCCCCTGTGCTACAACCGCCGTCTGAATCCTGTCCTGCCGTTGCTTTTCAACCACCTGCCCCTGCAGAATGTACAGCTCCTGGGCCTGACCAAGGACCGGCTGCGTCTGTACCCCGCCCCAGAGCCAGAACGATACGTACTCCTCTGCCTTAACAATCCCGGCATCAACAGACCGGGGCAGGATGAGTGCCAGGGCCAGTGCGGCTAGCAGCACCGCAATGTAGGGTTGTCGCAGCATCACCAGTAATATTTCAGCGCTTGCGCCCAGGCCGATTTTCCGTACCGGTTTTTCAGGGCTCTGAACCAGGCCTTCCTCTCGGGCAGCTCAACACTCTTGCCGCCACAATGGTTGTAGCCCGAGGTGGCGTAACACTGAATCAGGCGGTAGAGCGCATAGGCCTTCTGATCAGGTGTGGCGTTTGTGTCGGCAACAACGGTCTTGTAGCCCTCACCTCTGGAAAAGAGGCTGCCGGGGAATTGCGAAGGTGCTGCTCCCAGTACTGCTGTCCGCGTTCCGGCAGGCTGTGGTGCTGCAGGTCTGCTTGTATCCGGTCCAGATTCAAGGCCGTTGGCATTGGCAAAGTCTCCCAGACAGATCAGGCCGTGGGGATCTTTGGGGTTTTGCGCCAGCTTTTGGGCAATCTCCACAGTGGAGGGGCAGGCGTAGCTGTCACCGCTCTTTTTGCCGCTCCAGGTAAAAAGAGCCAGATGCGGCCTGCTGCCGGAATCCCGTTTGTATGTGGCAGCATCAGCAGGTAGCAGGCGATGATCTTTCAGATAGTCCTGATACCGGCCCTGCAACAGGTCTTTGTAGAGCAGGGTGTAGAGCGCAATGTGACGTTCCTGTAGCGGGCTATCCTTGGCGCTGATCCTCTGGCGAAGCAGCTCTGCAGATGCGTCCTGCCGCAGCAGGATGCTGCGGATCAGCGGCTCGGTAACAGGTGATCCAGGGGCAAACACCGCTGCAAGCTGATTGCTGTATTCGTAGTTCAGTGCCAGCGCAAGCTGCAGGGTTTCATTCTGGAACGGCTGCCTGGCAACCGGCAAAAGGCTCAGCCACAGCTTGCGGGCAGCAGGATAGTCGTTGCCTGCTTCAAGGGCCTGGCCACGCAGGACCAGCCGACTGAAATCCAGATAGGTCATCTTTACCGGAATCCCTGGCGGCAGACTCTGTAAGGCCGCCTTTGCATCCTTTTGGACGTACAGTTGATGGGTCGCAAGCAGGTACTCGTACAACGCCTTGTGCTTGGCAAAGAGCGGCTGCTGCTTTTTCAGGTCGGCAAAACCGAACTTCTTTGCACCTGCCGCGCCGTTGTCCCGCATCAGCAAGAGATCAACGGTTGCCAGCAGCAGCGGGTCCTGCAGCTGGTTCGGGGTTGCGCCGATCAGCAGTTTGTTGTCAGCCTCCTGGGCCAGCTCGTGTGCAGATGCATTGTTTTGGGGCGCATGCTGGTTGTGCAACTGCCAGGCATACTCTTCGGCAAGTTTCTGCTGATTGTTTGCCAGCCAGTAGACGCGCCGCAGCAGGCCCCTGGCCGATGCGGCATACTGACCCTTTGGATACTTTTTCAGATAGCCTTTAAACAGCGCTTCTGCAGCCAGCAGTGCCTTTTTGTCCGCCTTGTCAAGCTGCGGGTAGCCGTAGTTGTCAAACGCCTGCAACTGGGCACGGTTCAGCTCGGTACGTCCGGCCATATAACGTGCGACCTCCTTTAACCAGGGCTGATCACTGCTAACCAGCGCACCGAAGCCGGATGATGCAGCATCATAGCGTTCTTCATAAAAGGCTGCGGCTGCCGCAAGGTACTCCATAAACTGCTTGTAGGTTGCTGATGGCGGCCCGTTCTCCTTGCCTGCTTCCTGCTCTGCTGCCGGGGTAGCAGCTGTGGCTGGCGCCTTGCCGCAGACCGGGGTGAACTGCTTCCGTGCTGCTGTCAGCAGTTGCTGTTCGGCAGCGGATAACTCTTTGCTCTGTTTGACCGCCTCGATAAAGTCTTCTTTGCCCCCTTCATTGCTGCCACACCGGTCTCCGGCACCATAGCTGACCGTGTTCTGTTCCGGCTCAGGGGTGCCGGCCTTGCTCTGTGACGCAAAAAGGGAGCTTTCAAAGGTATCCACGCTAAACGGCACCATGCCATAGCCAAACTCGACATCCTCCTTGCCGGGCCTTTTTGCCCGCAGGCTCCCCAGTCCGCCATCAGCCATCCGTAACTTCAGGTTTACCCGTGTATCATTGCCCGGTGTCAGCAACGGCAGGTTGCTGCAGCGGTCGTAGTTCCGCAGGGTAAGGCTCCAGGTTGGCGAACAGTAGTTGTCTGAGCTAGCCCAGGCGCACTGGCTGCACAGCGCAATAGCCAGTAGCAGGATCAGTTTTTTTGAAAACATGGCAGGCCCCTTGAATTGGATCTGTCTTGAAAACGGCTGTTTGCCGCAAAAGAACGCAAAGAAATAAAAGAAAAGCAGGTGGTTGGATGAACCAAAAACAGTAGTTCATATCCACAAAGGACACGAAGTTTCACAAAGGTTAAGCAGTTACAGCAAATAAACAATTCAATCAAAAGACCATTACAATGTGGTTTTAAACACTATGTTTTCCTTCGTGCCTCTTCGTGAACTTCGTGGACAACTATTTTCTGGGTTCAATTCTTTGTGATCCTTGTGTTCTTTCGCGGCCAAGAATTTTGTTGAGGTTCTCATCTGCGTAGATCCGCTCAATCCGCGTCATCTGCGTGCCATTGCGGTGTAGCTGTGTGGTTTAGGCGCACTGCTGCTGGAAGAAGGCATCAAGCCGGCTGATCCAGCCAGCCTTGGTCTCTGCATCCACAAAGCTTGCCTCAAAGCTGTTGCGTGCCAGTTGGTACGCCTCTGCTGCCCCAAGCTCCGGCAGTGCCGCAAAGGTCTCCAGGTAGTTCTGATTCAGGTAGCCGCCAAAATAGGCCGGATCATCGGAATTAATGGTGGCCCTGATGCCGCAGGCCAGCAATCTGGCGATGTTGTGGCTTGCAAGGGTGGGGAACACGCACAGCTTCACGTTGGAAAGCGGACAGACCGTCAGCGGTATCTGCTGCTGCACCAGCCGTGTCACCAGTTGCGGATCATCCAGGCAGTGCACCCCGTGGTCGATCCGTTCCGCCTGCAGCAGGTCAAGGGCATGCCAGATGTAGTCGGCTGTTCCCTCTTCACCGGCATGGGCCACCAGCCGCAGCCCCAACTCCCGGCAGCGGGCAAAGACCCTGCTAAACTTTTCCGGCGGGTTGCCTTTTTCACCGCTGTCAAGCCCCACCCCGATGAACTTGTCCCGGAACGGCAGGGCCTCCTCCAGCACCGTAAAGGCATCAACTTCAGTCAGGTGGCGCAGAAAGCAGAGTATCAGCGAGGCACTCAGTCCCAGCTCTTTTCCGGCCTGTTGGATCGCCCGATCCAGCCCGTTAATGACGGTTGCAAACGGAATCCCCCGGGCGGTATGGGTCTGGGGATCAAAGAAGATCTCACTATGGACCACATTATCGGCCTTGGCCCGCAGCAGGTAGGCCCAGGCCATCTCAAAGAAATCATCTTCGGTCTGCAGCACACTGGCCCCGGCATAGTAGATATCCAGAAAACTCTGCAGGTCGGTAAAGGCGTAGGCTGCCCGCAGCGCCTCAATGGTCGGGTAGGGCAGTTGCACCCGGTTCCGCTCTGCCAGGCTAAAGATCAGCTCCGGTTCCAGCGATCCTTCAATATGGATATGCAGCTCTGCCTTGGGCATCCGGCAGAGCAGTTCAGGTAGGTCCTGGCGTGGAATACTGGCAAGGTTCATGGCGTTATCCCCTTTTCGGTTAGCAGTGACACCCGATAGTACCGTCATTAAGCGATGTAGGCGCAACCTGCCGCAGAAATTCCAGCAGGCAGTGATTAAACCCGTTCGGCTGCTCAAGGTTCACCAGATGCCCGGCATCGGCAATGACTTCAAGCTGGCTGCCGCTGATCCCGTTGGCGATCATGCGGGGATGCTCAAGGGGGCAGGCCTTGTCCTGTTCTGCAGCTATCACCAGCGAAGGTTTGGTGATTGACGGGAGCAGCGGGGTAACATCCGGGCGATCACGCATGGCAATCAGCCCGCCTGCCAGCCCACGGCTCGGGTTTGTCACCATCCAGCCATAGACCTCTTCAGCAAGCTTGGGGCGCGCCGCTATGGTGCCCTCTGCAAACATCAGGGGATGAAAGCTGTCGGCAACCACCTGCGGGCCAAGCTTCAGCAGTTCCGTTGCAAGCTGTAAGCGTCTGGCGCGGCCCGCGTCATCATCTGCAACAGAGCGGGTCACCACAAAGACCGCGCCGCTGATCCGTTCAGGAAAGCGGGCCAGCAGGTTAAACAGCACATAACCCCCCATGGACATCCCTGCCACCACCGCCTGCTCAAGCTCCAGATGATCCAGCAGACTGATCAGGTCGTCACCGAACAGATCCATACTGTACGGCCCATCAGGCGCATCGCTTTCGCCGAATCCCCGCAGATCCGGCGTTATAACCCGGTAACCGGCCGCCACCAGATCACCCAGTTGCGGGCGCCACATGCTGCGATTCAGGGGAAAGCCGTGGATCAGCACAACCGCCGGTCCGGTCCCGACATCGTCATAGGCGATCATGCTGCCGTTTAAAAACGCATTTTTTGCAATCATAGGGGTACTCCGCAGGTTTGGTGCTTGTTGTTGGATGATCAGTTGTCCTTAAAACTGCAGTTGCTCACGCGGAGCCGCGAAGCTCGCGGAGAAAATCAAGTAGTTACCTGAAACCAAGGATCAATCCTACAGGTGAAACAGTAAAATGCAGTAAGTGTATGATTTTACTCTTCGCGTCTCGGCGGCTCCGCGTGCAACAGCTTTTCCTGGCGGAGGAGAGCTAACTGGCGCGCAGCTTTTTCGCGCGACCGGATGAAGACGTGGTTGGACGTGATACGGTCTCAATAAGCCGACCGCTGGCATATTTATGAACGATACTGGCAATCAGAGTCTGGTAGGGCATACCTTCCTCGGCAGCCTTCATTTGGATATCTTCGAGGTCCCGAGAAGAAAGCCGAATGTTTATTCGTTTATCTTTAGTGAGGGTAGCTGCAGCACTTAAAGCATAGTGGGCAATCTCTTTGTCAAGATTAGACACTGACTTCCATTCTCCGCTCTCATATGATCCCAGGATCTCCTCTTCGTATTCTTTTTCTTCAGCTTTTAATTTTCTACTCATCGTTCTTCTCCCTTTGCAATGTATCTCTTGGTGGCGATTCGACTCGGAATGATTGTCTTCAGAAAGATTTCTTCATCCGTTTCAACAAAAGGAACCAAGAAGGCGTAGCCGCGAATTCGGACGATAAAAATACGTTGGTTTGCATACTTCTCCTTATTTGGGTGTTCGACCACATCAAGGAGCGCTCCCTGCGAAACAGCTACCATTACTTCCTCGAAAGAAATCCCTCTCTCTGCTTTGAGCGCTAAGTTCTTGTCAGAATTCCAGTTGATTGGTTTCATAGTGATACCATACTTTAATGTGTGCCTTTTGTCATCATTTTCGTTTTTGTTCAGCGGGCGATAATTTTGGGGTCAGGTCTTGAAAAGTCAGTTTTTATATTTCAAGACTTGACCCCAAAGATGTGCTTTTACAGTCCAGCCAGATACCTGGCCGTATTGACATTTCTGATGGTCATGTACCGATACAGTCTGTGACCTATGATTTTGTTCAGCTGGCTTTTGTTGTAGTTTTCCCGTTTAACATTCCATAGCAGCGCTCCGACGGTATATCTGATATCAAGGAACTCTCGTCGTATTGGCAGCTCGTTGATACTCTCCTCTGTGTCAGCCTCACTGAACAGATATGCGACATCGCTACGTTGCTCCGTATCATTTTTCCAGTTAAGCGGGATCTGCGCAGCGATCTGCGCCAGTTCATCTGCTGTTTTTACCAGTACCGATATGTTTGCGCCGCTCTTCTCCAGTAAGCCGGATTCAATTTCTGTCACCAATAGCTCTGGTGGCTTGTTTGACTCAAAAATAACATTACCGGAATTAATGTACGTCGATACATTGCCGTAGCCATATGTTTCGAATAACGATTTCAGGCTTTTCATGTCAATTCGATTGTTCTTGCCGACATTGATTCCACGAAGCAGCGCTACATACTTCATACGGTATCCATTCTCCGGTTGTTTTTTTGTCCCCCTCCTTTCTTTCAAGGAGGGGTTAGGGGTGGTTGCCTTTGATTTTTATCAATCTTAAGGGTAATAAAGAAGTCAAGCCAAAACCTGACCACCCCCAGCCCCTCCTTAACTACAGGAGGGGGGCTAAAACATGCATCTCATGGCTTGTAACTATCTAACCGGACAACTTTGGCTACCACTAGGAGAAATGTTATGGCCATCAAAAACGGGCTTCCCCCCATACATCCAGGAGTATTCCTGAAAGAAATACTTGATGAACTCGGCATATCGCAAAACGCCTTTGCCCATGCAATTGGTGTTTCACCCATGCGGATATCGCATGTCATCAAAGGCTCACGGCCTGTTACAGCAGAGCTGGCAGTCCTTTTCGGTAAAGTATTTAATCAGACACCTGCCTACTGGATGAACTTGCAAACCAGCTATGACCTTAAGACGGCTCAAAAAGCGATGGTGCAGAGGGTACAACAGGTGCAGCCGCTTTTGATGGCTGCGTAGGCTTTTTACTGAACCGTCTTGCCAAATCTGTCCCAACGTACTGCTCCATTGGCACTGTCCCACGACCAATAGATTGATTTGACCGTTCCTTTGATTTTGTCCTTAGGAACAGTGCCCCAAAAACGACTGTCATAGCTTCTGTCGCGATTGTCACCCATTACAAAATAGGAGTCAGCTGCAATTTTTAGGAGCGGAAGAGTGTCACGTGGATTTTCAGTTGCGGGGATTGTCTCTTTCTCCTTATGCACGATGTAAGGCTCATTTACGGCTTTTCCATTGATAAGAAGAATTTTGTCTTTTAGTTCAACCGTATCACCGGCTACTGCAACAACACGTTTTACGAAGTCTTTTGTTGGATCTTCAGGATATTTGAAAACTATCAGATCTCCTCGCCTGGGGGCTCGTGAAGCCTTGCTACGGTCAACCAAAATATGGTCTCCAACAAGCAGGGTAGGCTCCATACTTGCTGCTGGAATCTTGTACGCCTTCACAACATTTTCTCTGACGTAAAATGTCCCCGCTACAGACGCGATACCTAAAAGCAGAATTGCGCTAATCAAAATAAATTTGTTGATCATCTGTGTGACTCCCTATGGTTTAACGGGGTTGGGGCACACCGGCGGAGCGTAGCGGAGACCGTGTGCTGCCGAGTGTTGGGTCACGCCTTCTAATGCCTACAAGAATGCTATCTTTACTTCCGCTATGGTCCTACGTCCGAAGCCGCGACACTTCCTCAATTCGCCCGACTGGATTAGTAGTCGCAACTGATCGGCAGTCATCTCCTCATCTAACATAAGCCGAATTAATGCATTTTTGGCTCTCCCACTGATTCTCCCCTCACTCCATGCAGACTCAACCATCACGCGTGCTGATTCATTTGGGTTGTCCTGAGTTGTGCCGCGTATTGCGGTCCATGTAATTGGGGTTTCCCCAGGCTCGCACATCGTTGCAAGCTCTAGTACATAAACCCTTCCCTTTTGGTCGCGCGCTATTTTTTCAGCTGCTTCTTTTGCTAATTGCAAGGTCGGATACAGCGGCATACTTGATGGCAAGGCTTCTGCAGAAACCGCTACAAATCCTTTTTTCATGATCCTATTCCTCTTTAGTGAGCAATTCGTTAATCTACAATCTCTTGCGTGACATTGGAATATGCTGAACCGACTAGGTTTCCCCGTACTCATCCGCTTGCGTTGTCGCTTTGCCGACAACCCTCGCAGCATTAATTTGGATGATTATAGCGTGCCATGTTCAATAATCAATCCCGCGTATCGATTTTCTAATTGGTGCCAGCCATCCCGTACAGCCCATCCCCATTGCCGGAATACTTCCAGAAGTTACTGGGCCATACCAATCTGCTGCAAATCATGCTATAGATATCGATCCTAAAAAAACCGGCCCCTATCTGTTTGGCCGGGATACGCTGAAGCAGCGGTTGCTGCAACCTGAAAGGAACACGTTTACTACCATGGGAGTCTATTCAAATACCGTCAGTTTTGCCCAGTATCGCGTGAACGGAGAACTACCCCAGCAGCAGGAGCGGTTTGAATGGCTGTCCGCTGCGCTGCAGGGACGGATCTTCAAATCCATTGAGCAGTCTGCTGAAGAGCAGACCGAAGGCTGGACCTGTACCGATGCCACCGATGACCCTGCCTTTGTGGCACCGGGCGAGTTCTGGCGTGACCGCTACCTGTTCTTCAGCTACCGTCGTGACCAGCGCCGGATTCCTTCTGCGCTGCTGAAGTCCCACATTGGTCGGGCTGAGGCCGATTACCTGGCCAAGCGCCCTGAGTTGAAGCGCCCTCCCAAGCGAGAGCGGGAGGAGATTGCTGACCGGACCAAGCTGGCGCTTTTGACCCGCGCCCTGCCTGCCCCTTCTACCGTGGATCTGTCCTGGCATATGGATAACGGCCTGCTGACCCTGTTTTCGTCATCAGGCAAGGTGATGGAGCGGTTTGAAGAGCTGTTCGGCAAGAGCTTTGAAAACCTGCGGGTGCAGGTGATCTACCCCTATAGCCGGGCCAAGGCGCTGCTTGATGAGGCTGATCAGGAGCGGCTGGCTGCCTTGAATCAGGCCGGTTCCGATGCAGCTTTGGATGAGATCCAGAGTAACCGCTGGCTGGGTGAGGAGTTTCTGCTCTGGCTGCTGCATGGCGGCCTGGAGGGCGAGGGTTTCAAGGTCTGCACCAAGGGGCAGTTTGATAGCGGCACGCCGTTTTCAGCCTGGATTGATGACAAGATCCAGTTGCAGGGTGGTGGCGAAGGCGGTCCACAGAAGGTGGCGGTGTCCGGTTCACAGGATAAGTATCTGGAAGCCCGTTCTGCGCTTACCACCGGCAAGGCGATCAGCAGTGCCGTGATCCACCTTGAAAAGGATGAGCTGGAGTGGCGCTTTGCCCTGAATGCCGAGCTGTTTACCTTTAGTTCCTTCAAATGTCCGCCGGTGAAGGTGGAGCGTGAAGGGGTGGAGGATCTGTCTGAGCGTGAGTCTGCCTTTTACGAGCGGATGTACCTGCTTGAGGCAGGGCTGCAGATGTTTGACAGCCTGTTGCTGCAGTTTCTGAAGCAACGCCTGGGTGATGGCTGGCAGACAAGGCTGCAGGAGATTGCAAGCTGGCTGGAAGGGGAGCAGGCATGAAGTTTATTGATGAGGTAACCCTGCACTGTGCCTCCGGGCACGGCGGGGCTGGCTGCGTCTCGTTCCGGCGGGAAAAGTTCATTCCTTTTGGCGGGCCTAACGGTGGAGACGGCGGCCGGGGTGGCGATCTGATCTTTGAGGCCACCAAGGCGCTTTCAACCCTGCTTGAGCTGCGGCACAAACAGCACCAGAAGGCAGAGCGTGGCAGACACGGTATGGGTAAGGACCGCCACGGTGCGGCTGGTGAGGATCTGGTGGTCAAGGTGCCGGTGGGTACCCTGATCAAGGATTTTGAGACCGGTGAGGTGCTGGCCGATCTGACCGAGGATGGTCAGCGGATTATCCTGCTGAAAGGTGGACGGGGCGGTCAGGGCAATGCCCGTTTTGCCACTGCCACCAACAAGGCCCCCAAGTTTGCCCAGCCGGGTGAAGAGGGGGAGGAACGCAAGCTGCGGCTGGAACTGAAGCTGATGGCTGATGTGGGGCTGCTGGGGCTGCCCAATGCCGGCAAGTCATCGCTGATTACCAAGGTTTCTGCGGCCCGCCCCAAGATTGCCGATTATCCCTTTACCACCCTGGCCCCGTCGTTGGGGGTGGTGGGCTACAAGAACTACCGCTCTTTTGTGATGGCTGATATCCCCGGCATTATTGAGGGGGCCCATGAAGGGGCCGGTCTGGGGCATCGTTTCCTGAAACACCTGGAGCGTTCCGGTATTCTGGTACATCTGGTGGATATCTCCGGCCTGCCGGAGAGCGATCCCTATGCTGCCTTTGAGGCGATCAACCGTGAGCTGGCCATGTTCAGTGAAGAGTTGGGACAGAAGGCTCAGATCGTGGGCCTGACCAAGATGGATCTGCCTGCGGCACAGGAACATCTGGCCGAGGCACAGGCCTGGTTTCAGGAACGCAAGATCCCGGTCTATCCGATCTCATCCATTACCGGTGAAGGCGTGGAGGCGCTGTTGGATGCCATTGCCGAGCGTCTCTGGTCTGCTCCCAAGGAGGAGTGGTGATGCGTAGGGAGCTGTTGCAGCAGGTGCGGCGGGTGGTGATCAAGGTGGGCAGCCGGGTGCTGACCGTTGAGGGTGGCGGGCTTGATTATGACGCCATTACCCGGCTGTGCGATGAGATGGCCGGTCTGCGCAAACAGGGGATAGAGGTGATTCTGGTCTCATCCGGCGCTGTGGCTGCCGGCCGGGATGCCCTGCGCTCCGCTGATACGACCCTGACCATACCGCAGAAGCAGGCTGCTGCTGCGGTGGGGCAACCGCTTCTGATGCAGGCCTACCAACAGGCCTGTACCCGCCATGGGCTGGTGACGGCCCAGATCCTGCTGACTGCCGAAGATCTGGCCAACCGCAACCGTTTCCTGAATGCCCGCACCACCCTTGAGGCGCTGCTGACTGCCGGGGCCCTGCCGGTGATCAATGAGAACGATTCCGTGGCCGTGGCTGAGATCAAGTTTGGCGACAACGATAATCTCTCTGCCCTGGTGACCAGTCTGGCCGAGGCAGATCTGTTGCTGATCCTGACTGATATTGAAGGGCTCTATAGCGCCAACCCTGCCAGTGACCCAGCTGCAGAACTGATTCCGCTGGTACGCAGCATTACCCGCGAGATCGAGAGGATGGCCGGCGGCAGCGGATCAAACGTCGGCACCGGCGGTATGGCCACCAAGGTGACGGCAGCCAAAAAGGCGGCCCGCTTCGGAGTGCCCACCATCCTGGCACCGGGCAAACAACCGGGGGTGATCAGTGCGGCGGTCAGCGGCCAGGAGATCGGTACCCTGTTCCTGCCAGCCACGGACGGTCTGAACCGGCGCAAACACTGGATCGCCTATACCCTGCGTCCGGCAGGCAAGGTGCTGGTTGATGCCGGGGCGCAGAGGGCGTTGGTTGACAAGGGGACCAGCCTGCTGCCATCCGGGATTACCGGTGTGGAAGGCCGTTTTGAGCGGGGCAGGTGTGTGCGGATCTGCGGTCCTGACGGAACAGAGATCGCCAGAGGACTAGCGGATTATTCCAGTAGCGAGATTCAACTGATTGCAGGCCATAAATCTGTAGAGATTGAGCAGTTGCTGGGCTATCGCTACGGTGATGATGTGGTACACCGGGATAATCTGGTGTTGACGACTCATAGTTGAGCGGCTACAAAAAACAATTGTCCACGAAGTACACGAAGAAACACTAAGGAAAACAAAATCTTCAAGACAAAACACCAACAACCTGTCGGGTTGATTCTTTTTTGCTGTAATCGCTGAATCTTCGTGAAACTTCGTGGATAAGAACTGCCGTTTCTGGGATGAACCATTAAAAGGCCCCTGATCATCACTGGTCAGGGGCCTTTTGCTACACATATCGTTGACGCAAGCTACGGTTGCTTTGCCTTTACGGTAAAGGCTGCTCCGGGGAAGCTCTCCTTGACCTGCAGTGCCGTCTGTAGCACTTCCACGGTACCCTTGGCGGTCTTTCCGGCCGCATCGGTGCGTACCATCACCTTCAGGTTGCGTTCAGTCAGGCTGCCTGACGCCACGGTGTCGATCCTGCAGGCTGCCAGTTGCTCGTTCTCGATCCAGCAGCCGTTGCCGCCGGCATCGGTCAGCTTTAACTGCTGAGGCAAGCTGATCCGGAGATCAATCTCTTTGGCTGCCTTTGAACCCACGTTCAGCAGGGTAACCTTGTAGCTGCCAGCCTCTCCTGCTACAGCTGCCTGCTGCAGACGGGATACGGCACGCAGCAGCGGTGCTGCAGCGGTGATGGTCAATTCTTTTGATCTGCTGATGTCGTTGAATTTGGTTGAGGTTGCCTTGGCTGTGGCGGTAATCCGTGAACCATCCACACGATCGCTGGGCATCTTGAAGGCGATCAGCAAATCAGCATGTTGACGTGGTTGCAAGGTGATTTTCTGGACCGGCTGGGTGCGATCGGCCGCCTGGGTAATCATCCCTTCCACGCCTGACGGCAGCAGGGCTTCAACTGAAAATTCCTCGGCATCTTTGCCGTGGTTGACCAGCTGGAACGCCACCAGTGCAGCGCTGCCAACTTCCTGTACCGGTGAAGCCGGGGATTCAATCTCAAATTTGACAGCATCCCGGGCTGCCTTGAGGGCAGCAAGGCGCTCACGCTCTTTACGGTCAGCCTCTGCCTTTTCCCGCGCAATCCGCTCCCGCTCAGCCCGTTCCTGTGCCAGGCGTAGCTGTTCAGCCTTCAGGGCTGCGGCACGCTCAAGGGCCAGCTGTTCGTTACGGACCTTCTGGGCTGCAGCCCGCAGCTGTTTGTTGGGGGGCAGCTTTTCACCGGCCTGGCGGCGCTTGGACAGTGCGGAAAGATCTGCCTCAATTGAGTCAGCCAGCGGTCCGCTGCCAAATTCCTTGCTAAACTTGAGGATCGTCTGGGCCGCGCTGTCGTTGTCGCCGGAGCGATACTGCGCACGGGCCAGCATCAGCAGCGAGACATCCCGCAGGGGGGATTCGGGGAACAGCTGATCCATCTGATGGAGCTTGTCAATGCTGTGAAGGTAATCCTTGCCCTGAAAGGCGGTGAACGCCTCCATGAAGAGCGATGAATCATCGATCTCGGCCTTGAGCGGTGCTGGTGTCAGCAGACAGAGCAGCAGGAACAGGCAAACGAGAAGGCGGAGCGGCTGACAGTGGCTGAAGGAGTATCTCATCTGGTTACTCTACGAAGCTTTTCAGTTTTTTACTGCGGCTGGGGTGGCGCAGTTTACGCAGTGCCTTGGCCTCGATCTGACGGATCCGTTCCCGGGTAACCTCGAAGTCCTGGCCCACTTCTTCCAGGGTGTGGTCACTCTTTTCGCCGATGCCGAAGCGCATCCGCAGTACCTTTTCCTCCCGGGGGGTCAGGGTGGAAAGTACGCGGGAGGTCTGCTCGGAAAGGTTGGCCTTGATTACCGCTTCAAGGGGGTTGACGACACCTTTGTCTTCAATGAAATCCCCCAGGTGCGAATCCTCTTCCTCACCGATCGGGGTTTCCAAAGAAATCGGTTCTTTGGCGATCTTCAGCACCTTGCGCACCTTGTCCAGCGGCAGCTGCATCCGGTCGGCAATCTCTTCCGGCGACGGTTCGCGACCGTTTTCCTGGACCAGCTGACGGCTGGTGCGGATCAGCTTGTTGATGGTCTCAATCATATGGACCGGGATCCGGATGGTACGGGCCTGGTCGGCAATGGCGCGGGTGATGGCCTGGCGGATCCACCAGGTGGCATAGGTTGAGAATTTGTAGCCACGCTGATATTCGAACTTGTCCACCGCCTTCATCAGGCCGATGTTGCCTTCCTGGATCAGGTCGAGGAACTGCAGACCGCGGTTGGTGTATTTCTTGGCAATCGAGACCACCAGACGCAGGTTGGCTTCAATCAGCTCCGACTTGGCGATGCGTGCCTTATGCTCACCTTCGCGGATCGCCCGGATCGCCTTGGAAAGTTCACTTGCCTTGAAACCCGACTCCTGCTCCACCTTGGTCAGTTTGCGGGCGGCATTCTTGAGACGTTTCTCGACCTTCAGGAAATCCTCGTCACTTAGTTTGAGCGGTTTGAGGGCAGCCATCCCCTTTGCCTCATCTGCTCTGAACTTTTCCAGCAGTTCTGCAAGCTTGTCAGGCGGCACAACATTGTGCACCTCGGCCAGCTCATTCTTGACCCGGTTGACCTTGGAAGAAAGTTCTTTCAGACGGTCGGCGACCCTGGTGATATGGCGGTCCTTCATCCGTAGCGAGCGCAACAGTTCTGCCAGATGTTCCTTGGCCTCCTTCAGGCTCTTTTCCAACTCCTTTTTCTTGGCAGCTGCCTTGGCCGACTCCAGCGCGGTCAGCAGTTCGTTGATCTCCTGTTCACTTGCGGCAATGGCGTCAATCGTCTCCAGCAGACGGATCTGCTGGATATCCTCTTCCCCTTCTTCGATATCAACATCGGCATCCTCTTCAATGTCTTTGCTGATCTCGGAAGGGGTGATCTGGAACTTGCGTAGTTTTTCGCCCAGCGCCAGCACTTCTTTGACCGTAATCGGGGTGTTGAGGATGATGCCGGCCACTTCCCGGTCACCGTCTTCAATCCGCTTGGCAATCTCAACCTCACCCTCGCGGGTCAGCAGTGAGACCGAGCCCATTTCACGCAGATACATCCGGACCGGGTCACTGGTCCGGCCGATGGCGCCCGGTTCAAACTCGACCTCTTCAGCCTCACCTTCGGCCTCTTCTTCCCCTTCTTCCAGATCGATCTTGATCTTGGGAATCTTGACCTTCTGGGCCGAGTCAACGATCTCGATATCCATGTCACCGAACATCCCCATCACGTCGTCGATCTGCTCGGTTGCGATGTCCGGCGGGAGAATGTCGTTTACTTCGTCAAAGGTCAGAAAGCCCTTTTCCTTGCCGATATCAATCAACTGCTTGACTTCATCAATATTTTTCTTAGCCATGTGGGTGGGTACCTTTATGAAATACGAGTCTGGTTACTTATAACGCCGATTTTTGATTACGCAACTGATCGGCTGTTTTTAACAGTTCTTGATACTCTTCACTATCTTCCGGCAGCGTGGCCAGCCTGAGGGCAATCTGCTTCAGACCGCGGGTCTCACCCTGCTTTTGACGTTTCAGGCACTGCCGCAGGGCAGCGCGCCAGTCGATACCGGCCAGGTGCTGATCCTGTATCAGCAGCCGTGCCACCAGCTCCTTCTGTTGTTGCTGCTCAAGCCGTGCCAGCACCTCCGGCCAGAGCGGACCGTCGTGTTCTCCTTCACCTGCCGCCAGGATCGCCTGGGCCAGGGGCAGGTGCTGCTGATCAAACAGCTGCTGCAGATCAAGCGTCCTGATCTCCAGCCGGGCCTCAGGATAGGCTGCCAGCAGGCCCAGCATGGTTTCCTGGGTGCTGTCCCTTGCAACTGTCTGTGCGACCGGTTTTGTTGCCGCCTGACGTTGTGCCGCTGGTTGCTGTTGGTCACGCTGGCCCGCCAGGCGTCGCCGGAAGGCCTGGAGATCGACCCCCAGCAGCCGGCAGATCTCTTTCTGATACAGATCCCGCTCCACCGGGTCCTTGATCCGTTGAAAGCGCGGGATGATCTCATCCATCAACCGCACCCGCTGATCAATGCTGTCTGCCGGTGTCTTGGCCAGCAGCCAGTGCAAAAACTGTTCAAAGGCCGGTTTTGCCGCTGCAACCCGTTGGTTGAACGCCTCGACGCCATGCTTCTGCAACAGGCTGTCGGGATCTTCGCCCTGGGGCAGGTTGATCACGTAGACCGGCAGGGCCTGTTCAAGGCAGAGTTCCATGGCCCGTACCGTGGCCTTGCGTCCGGCGTTATCACCGTCAAACAGCAGGCAGACCCGCTGGGCATGTTTCTTCAGCAGGCTGATATGTCCGTCGGTCAGCGCCGTACCGCAGGTGGCCAGGGCATTGCGTATCCCGGCCCGGTAGAGGGCCAGATGGTCAAAATAGCCTTCCACAATAATGGCGGTGCCGCTCTGCCTGATATCCCGCAGGGCCAGATCAACCCCGAACAGGACACTGCTCTTGCGATACAGCGGCGATTCCGGCGAGTTGATGTACTTGGGCAGGCTGTTGTCCAGTACCCTGCCGGCAAAGCCGATCGGTTGTCCCTGCTTGTCGCGGATCGGAAAGATCAGACGATGGTGCAGCAGGTCATACCAGCCCCGGTCTCCCTTGCGGATGATCCCCAGCTGTTCTGCCTGTTCAAGTGGCAGCCCTTTGGCCCGCAGGAGCTGGATCAGGGTGTCGCGCCGTTCCGGGGCGTATCCCAGTCCATAGGCTGCCGCGGTTTCCGGGTCCACTTCCCGTTCTTGCAGATAACTGCGTGCCACTGCCCCTTCCGGTTGGCGGGTCAGGGTCTCGCGATAATGTTGTGCCGTCAGGAGCATGATGGCGCGCTGCTGATCGCGTTCCGTCTTGAGCTGCTTTTCGGCGTCGGTCAAAGGGCGATCTTCAATAGCCACACCGGCTCGCGCTGCCAGCTTGCGCAAGGCCTCCGGGAAGCTGATCCCCTCAATCTTCATTACAAAGGAGAAGATGTCTCCGCCGGCACCGCAGCCAAAACAGTGGAAAATCTCTCTGGCCGGATTGACGTTGAACGACGGGGTCTTCTCGCCATGAAACGGACAAAGCCCCAGAAAATTGGAGCCGCTACGTTTCAATGAAACATATTCGCCGATAATCTCGGCTATGGAGAGTCGCTCTGCAACCTCTCTGACGGTGTCATTGCGGTTCATGGTGACTGCTGCCGTAGCGTTTTGGCCCGATCAAGCGTTGAGCCGCCAAAGCTTGCCAACGGATGGGCAAAGGGGTGTTTTTGAACGGTTTCCTTGAACGGGAAGGAAAAGGGTACGGCAACAACAGCGTAAAAAAACATTCCCAGCACCAATGCCCCTTCGAGGCAGCCCAGCACCATTCCGCCAAGGCGGTTTACCCACCCCAGCAGGGCCAGCCTGACCAGGCCGGTTAAGAGATTTCCCAGCAGGTGAGCTGCCAGTCCCACCAGAATCAGCAGCAGCACAAATGCGACCATTCGGGCCGCCACCGGTGGCAGCATGCCATGCAGCAGTACGGCAGCCTTTTCGTGATAGCGGAAGGCCAGCCAGCCACCCAGCAGCAGGGCGGTCAGGGCTGCCGCTTCTTTGATCAGGCCGCGTAGCAGCCCTCGCAGGGCGCCAAGTGCCAGCACGGCCAGGATGGCGATGTCGAGCAGGCTCATAGTGTGTTCCGCAGGGATTAGACAGCAACGGGGCTTTCTTGCGAAAGCCCCGTGGTTACTGCTACCGGATCATTGATGGAGGTGAAGGAAGGGGGGATCCGGCTTCGATGGCCGTTAGTCCATCATCTTGCGCTGTTTCTTCAGGGCGCGCTTGCGTGCTGCAATCGCCTTCTTCTTGCGCTTGATGCTGGGCTTTTCATAGTGCTCACGCTTGCGGACCTCAGAGAGGATCCCCGCCTTTTCGCACTGCTTCTTGAACTTCTTCAGAGCGAGATCAAATGGCTCGTTTTCCCGAATTCGTACTCCTGGCATCCATTATCCCTCCCCCCGTCGTAAGATACGTGTATGGAAACAGCGGCTGCTGTTAACAATGCCTAGGTGTATTTTTTTGTGAGCTTCGTATACTAGCAGTAAATTCTCTGATGTCAACTGAATAAATATGCAAAACTACTGCGGAGGCCGTCTACTGCGTTGCGCGGTGCTCGCTCCTTCGCCTAACAGGTTGTTATGTCTCAGTCGCTGCGCGCCGTGCTCCTTGTGTCCGGCCTTCCTCATGACGTTTTGCAAGAGACTCCGGTTTTACTATTCCTTGCGGGCCGCCTTTTCAGCGATACCGGAGGTGCCAAAGCGGCGTTGCAGTTCAGACCAGACAGCATCGACCGGAATATCACGGGCCGCCAGTAGCACCAGGCTGTGATAGAGCAGGTCGGCGGTTTCGTAGATCAGCTCGGCGTCTGTACCGCCTTTGCCGGCAATCACCACCTCGGTGGCTTCTTCCCCGACCTTTTTAAGGATCTTGTCTATCCCTTTGTGCAGCAGGGAGGCGGTGTAGGAACTGTCCGGCGAGGCCTCCTTGCGGGAGAGGATCACCTGATACAACTCATCCAGAATATGCTGGTTGCTGTTCATCTTAGACCATCCTGATCGGGACGCCCCGTCCCTGTAGATACTGCTTGGCTTCTTGTACCGTATGCTGCCGGAAGTGGAAGATTGAGGCTGCCAGGCAGGCTGAGGCCCCGGCAGTGGTGAAGCCGTCATAGAGGTGTTCAAGGTTGCCGACGCCGCCGGAGGCGATCACCGGTATTGAAACAGCATCCACCACGGCACGGGTCAGGGCAAGGTCATAACCATCCTTGGTGCCGTCACGGTCCATACTGGTCAGCAGGATCTCACCGGCACCGTAGGACTCCATCCTGGTTGCCCATTCAACGGCATCGATCCCGGTCGGTTTGCGGCCTCCGTGGGTGTAGACCTCCCAGCGCTGTTCACCCGGTACCTGGCGGGCATCAATCGCTACGACGGTGCACTGGGAACCGAACCGCTCGGCCGCCTCCCGCACAAACTCAGGCCGATCAACTGCTGCGGTATTGATTGAAACCTTGTCAGCACCGGCATTCAGCATGCGGCGAATATCTTCCACCACCCGGATGCCACCGCCAACGGTCAGCGGCATAAAGACCCGCTCGGCAGTGCGGCGGACTACATCCACCATGGTGTCACGACCATCGCTGGAGGCGGTGATATCCAGAAAGGTCAGCTCATCGGCCCCTTGCAGGTCATAGGCTTCGGCAATCTCCACCGGATCACCGGCATCACGCAGTTCCAGAAACTGGACCCCCTTGACCACCCGGCCTCCGGTCACGTCTAGACAGGGAATGATACGGCGGGTCAGCATTGGCAGCCCCGCTTGGTCAGGTCAATCGCCTCGCGCAGGTTGATGGCGCCGGTGTAGATCGCCTTGCCGGTAATGGCGCCGGTTACACCGCTGGCTTCAATGGCCATCAGGTTTTCGATGTCTTTCAGAGAGGAAACTCCGCCGGAGGCGATCACCGGGATTGAGATCGCCTCTGCCAGCGCCCTGGTGGCTTCAAGGTTGGGGCCACCCATCATGCCGTCCCGGCTGATGTCGGTGTAGATGATGGCGGCAACACCACAGTCTTCAAACTTTTTTGCCAGGTCGACGGCGCTGATGTCGGTCAGTTCAGCCCAACCCTGCACCGCCACCATGCCGTTCTTGGCGTCAATGCCAACCACAATCTGGCCAGGAAACTTCTGGCAGGCCTCGATCACCAGTTCCGGGTTGCGTTGGGCAGCGGTGCCGATGATCACACGGGAAAGCCCCAGTGACAGGTAGGCCTCAATGGTAGCGATATCACGGATGCCGCCACCCAGTTGGGCCGGGATGGTGATCGCCTTGATAATTGCCTCAATGGCGGCCTTGTTCTTGGGGATGCCGGCAAAGGCACCGTCCAGATCCACCAGGTGCAGCAGTTCTGCACCGGCCTCCTGCCACTTCAGGGCCTGTTCGGCCGGGTTGTCGGAGAATACGGTGTCGCGGTTCATCTCGCCCTGTTCCAGGCGGACGCAGTTACCTTCCTTCAGGTCTATAGCTGGTATGACGATCATGCTAGCCTTTCATCTCGGCAAAGTTTTTCAGCATCTGCAGGCCGATTCCTTGCGATTTTTCCGGGTGAAACTGGGTGGCCATGACATTGTCCTTGCGGATGGCGGCACAGAATTCCAGGCCGTAGCTGCAGGTGGCTGCCACTACGGACAGGTCGTTTGGTTTCACGTAGTAAGAGTGGACAAAGTAGACGTTGCTGCCGTCGCTTATGCCGTTAAACAGTGGTGTCTCTGCCTGCAGGGTGATCTGGTTCCAGCCCATGTGCGGTACCGGCAGTTTTTCACCCTGTTCCTGCATCCCCTCGGGGAAACGCACCACTCTACCTGGTATGACCCCCAACCCCTTGTGCAGGCCAAACTCCTCACTTTCACTAAAAAGCAGCTGCAGCCCGAGGCAGATTCCCAGAAAGGGGCGGCCTTCGGCAATTACCTGCAGGATCGGTTCGACAAAACCGCCCTGTTCCAGGTTGTGGATGCAGTCCCGGAAGGCGCCTACTCCCGGCAGTACGATTTTTTCTGCTGCAAGGATGCGTGACGGATCAGCGGTTACTTCCGCCGCAAAACCTATCCGCTCAAAACCTTTTTGAACCGAGCGCAGGTTGCCCATGCCATAGTCAATGATTGCGATCATTTGATACCATTCTTAGTCAGGTGTGGACCGTATTTCTTGTCCTGCCCCTTGATGTGGTCGATCAGCCACTTCTGCAGGAAGGTGATCACATCCTGTGAGAGTACGGTTTCACCGCTCTGGAATTTGCCGATCAATGCGACAACCTGATCCACCAGCGCCTTGTGCAGCAGCTTGTGGTTGGCCTCGTCCGGATAACGGGTCTGGGCAAAGACCTTTTCCTCGTCGGCAAAGTGATTGACCGTGTAGTCGGCCAGACCGCGCAGGATTTCACCGATCGCTTCTTTGGTCCGCTTCTGTTGCATGGCGTCATGCAGGTCGTTGACCATCCTGAACAGGACCTTGTGCTGCTCATCGTAGCGGTGGACACCGGTGGCAAAACTGTCATCCCAGACCAGGGCATTGGCCAGCTTGAAGTGACCTACCAGCTGGTGCAGATCATCAACCTGCTGGACCAGCTTGGTGGTTGCATCGGTGGTACTGCGGGCATTTTCCACGTTACGGTTGACCACCTCGGTAATCAGCTGGATGTTGTGGGTGATCTCGCTGGTGGTGGCGGTCTGCTCTTCTGCGGCGGTTGCCACCTGGCTGATCTGCATGGCCAGTTCGTTGATCATGTTCAGGATATCTTCCAGGGCCTCGCCGGAGCGGGTAGTCCCCTCCGTACCCCGTTTTACCTGCTCAACACCCTCGTACATGGAACCGACAGCCGATTGGGTCTCGGACTGAATGGTCTTGATCATGCTGGCGATCTCTTTGGTGGCCCGGGTGGTCCGTTCTGCCAGGGCACGCACCTCGTCGGCAACCACGGCGAATCCCCGTCCCATTTCACCGGCCCGGGCCGCCTCAATGGCGGCGTTCAGGGCCAGCAGGTTGGTCTGATCGGCAATGTCCTCAATCGTGCCGACAATGGCGCCGATCTGATCGGAGCGTTGCCCCAGGCCCTGTACTGTTTCCGATGACTGCATGACACGTTGGGCGATGTTTTCCATGACATCGGCGCTGCTGCGAACAATCTGGGCACCGCTGGTGGTCTGTTCGGTTGCCTTCTGGGAGTTCTCGGCGGCGTACAGACAGTTGCGGGCAATGTCCGCTGAGGTGGCCGACATCTCTTCACTGGCCGTTGCAATGGTGCTTGACTGCAGGGCAACCTCTTCAGCTGCATTGACCATGGCATTGGTGGTATTCTGTACCAGCTGTACAGAATCCCTGACCAGGTCAGCCACCGAGAAAAACTGCCGCATGGCCTTGTTCATGTCGTGCATCATGGTGTTGAAGGCAGTTCCCAAACGATGGATCTCGCCGACTCCATCCACCTTGACACGTACCGACAGATCTCCGGCTGCCGCCTTCTCAAGTGCTGTTGTAACTGTCATCAACGGTTCGAAAGCCTTGCGGCAGAGCTGCCAAAGGACCAGTGATGAGCCACTGAGCAGAACCAGTCCCAGGATGACGGCATTGAGCGCACTACCGGTGCGGTTCAAAAGTGTGAGAGCAAGTACTGCAATGACAACAACGATGGCGTTACCCAAAACTATGCGACCGGTGAATGACATGCTGATCCTCCTGTTTTAATTAAACAGTTACGTGTTTAGCCAGCCAATCTGCCAAAGTCTGCAATCCTGCTGAAAAGTCGGTTGATGGTGGTCAAAAGTGCCAGGCGGTTGTTGCGGACGGCACTATCCTCTGCCATGACCATAACCGCATCAAAGAAGGCATCAACCGCCCATTTCAGACCGGCTATGTCGGTGAGCGCCTCCAGGTACTGCTGCTGTTGAATCTTGCCTGAGGCGGTGAGCTTGGTTTCCTGCAATACCCGGTAGAGGGTGTGCTCTGCCTCATCCTGGAACAGGGCCGGGGCAACCGGAGCATCGACCCCCTCCTTGATGATGTTGCAAACCCGTTTGAAGGCCACGGTCAGCGGCTGGAAGTCATCCCGCAGGCGGAAGGTGTCCAGGGCGCGGATCCGTTCGGCGCAGTCAGCCAGGTCATCAAACCCGGCAGCCATTGCCGCTTCGACTACGTCGGCCGGATAGGCGTTACCCTGCAGGTTGACAAAACGGCCCCGGAAAAACTCCAGCAGATCCCGGCGTACCTCGTCACGGGGACGGGTCAGCTTGGTGGCCAGCAACTCAAGAGATTTGTCGATCAGTCCGGATAACGACAGGCTGTAGCCCTTGTCCAGAATGATGCTGATCATGCCGATGGTGGCACGGCGCAGGGCATAGGGGTCGGCAGCGCCGGTCGGGATCAGCCCGACACCAAAGCAGCCGCAGAGGGTGTCCAGTTTGTCGGCCAGCGAGACAAAGGCGCCGATATCCGAGGCGGGCAGGTCACCACCGGCCTGGGTGGGCAGGTAGTGTTCGGCAATCGCGTTGGCAACGGCCGCCTCTTCACCATCATGCAGGGCGTACTCACGTCCCATGATCCCCTGCACCTCGGGGAACTCGCCCACCATGCCGGAGACCAGATCGGCCTTGCAGAGGAAGGCTGTCCGGCTGGCCTGTTGCTTGACAGCAGGGTTGAGCTGTTCAGCCAGCTGTTCAGCCAATGCCCGGAAACGCTCCATCTTCTCATAGGAGGTGCCCAGTTTTTGCTGGTAAACAACACTTTTAAGCGACTCGACCCGGCTTTCAAGCCGCAGCTTACGGTCTTCATCAAAGAAGAAACGCGCATCGGACAGGCGGGCCCGCAAAACCCGTTCATTGCCCCTGACCACCACCGCCGGATCTTCGGCCAGGGTGTTGGGGATGGTAATGAAGTAGGGCAGCAGCTTGCCGTTCTCATCTACCACCGAGAAGTAGCGCTGATGGGAACGCATGGAGGTGATCAGAACCTCTTTTGGCACCACCAGGAACTCGGCCGGGATGCTGCCGATAATGGCACTGGGGTACTCCACCAGATAGGTGACCTCTTCCAGCAAGGACTCATCCGGCAGCAGATGACCGCCGGTGGTCTTGGCAACCCGGTGGGTCTCCTTGCGGATGGTCTCTTTGCGGCGCTCCTGATCAACGATGACAAAATGACGCTCGCACTCCTCCAGATAGTGGGCAAAGTCCCGCACCGGAAAAGTGGTGTTGGCCATGAAACGGTGGCCGCGGGAGATGTTGCCGCTTTGGATCGGGCCAAAACTGAACGGCACCACAATGCCGTCGAACAACGCCACAATCCAGTGTACCGGGCGGGCGAAGCGGATGTCCAGATCTGCCCAGCGCATCGACTTTTTGAACGGGATGCCGGCCACCAGCCTGGGCAGGATCTCGGCCAGCAGCTCATGGGTCGGGCGTCCGGTCTCCTGTTTGGTGACAGCCAGGTATTCACCTTTATCGGTGCTGAGAACCTGCAGGTCGGAAACAGCCACCCCTTGGCCACGGGCGAACCCTTCGGCTGCTTTGGTCGGTTTGCCGTCAGCGTCAAAGGCCGCCTTCTTTGACGGTCCCATGGCGGTCAGCTCGGCATCGGGCTGGATGGTTGGCAGTCCTTTGATATGCAATGTCAGGCGGCGAGGGGTTCCCATGGTCACGATAGCGTCAAAAGAAAGCCGGGCAGCCTCAAGCTCTTTGCGGATCATCTCTTCAATCGATGCAAGCGCCTTGGGTACGAATCCGGCCGGTATCTCCTCGGCGCCGATTTCAAGCAACAGTTCCTTGGACATGGTTTAGTTCCCCCCTTTCAGCATCGGATAGCCCAGCCGTTCGCGCTGGCGGACATAGCCTTCAGCGCAGAGACGGGCCACGTTGCGTACCCGGCCGATGTAGGAGGCACGTTCGGTCACCGAGATTGCGCCACGGGCATCCAGCAGGTTGAAGGTGTGGGAACATTTCATGACAAAGTCATAGGCTGGAAAGACCAGATCCTTCTCTGCCAGCCTGATGCATTCTTTTTCGTATTTGCCGAACAGCTCCAGCAGCAGGGCCACATCAGCCTCTTCAAAGTTGTAGGTGGAGAACTCAACCTCGGTCTGGTGGTGGATGTCGCCGTACTTGACCCCTTTGACCCATTCCAGGTCATAGACGTTGTCAACCCCCTGCAGGTACATGGCGATCCGTTCACAGCCATAGGTGATTTCCGATGAAACCGGTTTCAGATCGATCCCGCCGGCCTGCTGGAAGTAGGTGAACTGGGTGATCTCCATCCCGTCCAGCCAGACTTCCCAGCCCAGCCCCCAGGCACCGAGGGTGGGAGATTCCCAGTCGTCCTCGACAAAGCGGATGTCATGCTGGCTGGGGTTGATCCCGAAGGCCCGCAGGGAATCAAGATACAGATCCAGGATGTTGGCCGGTGAAGGCTTCATGATGACCTGAAACTGGTAGTAATGCTGCAAGCGGTTGGGGTTCTCGCCGTAGCGGCCATCGGTCGGGCGGCGGGAGGGCTCTACGTAGGCCACGTTCCAGGGCTCCGGCCCCAGTACCCGCAGGAAGGTGGCAGGGTTGAAGGTGCCGGCCCCTTTTTCAGTATCATAGGGCTGTTGAATCACGCAGCCCTGGTTTGCCCAGTAATTTTGGAGCGACAGGATCAGGTTCTGAAACGTCACGGTCTACCTCCGTGCGGGATAAAAGTAAAAAGTTAGATAAAATAACAGGGTCAAGGGTCAAGGGTCAAGAGTGCTGAGTTGCCAGTCGACAAAACGAGCGAGGATGGGCAGGTACAAGGCGCACGGAACGCAGCGACCGAGACATACCAGACAGGTAGGCGAGGAAGCGAGTACCGCGCAACGCCGTAGCTGCTCACCACAGCCGTTTTATCAAGGCGGGCAGTTGGCACACATTGATTTAAACAGGTTGGTACTCAGGTAGCGGTCGCCCCGGTCAGGAATAATCACCACAATGGTGCCGCTTGCAAGCTCTTGCGCCAGCTTGAAGGCGCCGGCCATGGCAGCCCCGCCGGACATGCCGCAGAAGATCCCCTCGTGGGAGGCCAGTTGCCGGGAGGTTTCAAAGGCGGTTTCGTCGTCGATCACGATCTTGCGGTGCAGCTGATCCTCGTGATAAATGGCCGGGACGATCGCCTCTTGCATGTTCTTGAGGCCTTGAATGGCATGTCCCAAATTGGGCTCCACCCCGATCACCTGTACACCAGGGGCCTGCTTGCGGAGGCAGGCCGCAGTTCCCATCAGGGTGCCGCCGGTACCCATGCCGGCCACGAAATGGGTCAGGTCGCCACCGGTCTGGGCCAGGATTTCAGGCCCGGTGGTCAGTTCATGGGCCAGGGGGTTGTTGGGGTTGTCGTACTGATTGGGCATATAGTAGTGCCCCGGTTCTTCACCGTAGATTTTGTGGGCCAGCCGGATAGCCCCGTCGGTCTTCTCGCAGCCGGGTGAAAGCACGATCTCGGCGCCGTAGGCCTCAAGCACACTGCGTCGCTCCATGCTGACACAGGCGGGCATGGCCAGCTTGATTCGGTAGCCGCGGGCCGCTGCAATCATGGCCAGCGCGATCCCGGTGTTGCCGGAGGTGGGTTCGAGGATGGTTTTGTCAACCGTCAGTTCGCCGGAGGCCTCGGCTGCCAGGATCATCTGGCGGGCAGGGCGGTCCTTGATCGAGCCTCCCGGGTTGTTTCCTTCAAGTTTTGCAAGAATACGAACACGGGGGTTGGGATTGATTGCGGTGATCTGAACCAGGGGGGTGTTGCCGATGGCATCAAGAAGCGGTTGTCCGAGCATCAAAGGTACCTGCCTGAAATAAGTAGTGAATTTGAATTGCACGATTTGTTGATTGAAGTTGTTTTTATAGCCTGTCGTCGGCAGGGGGTCAAGCAGATATCAGTGCAAGTGCTTGTTCATCGGTCACTTTTTATTGTCACTTTCCTGTTGACATCCTCTGGTTCTTGTGGCTATCGTGATTAAACTTCAGTTGCAACCACCCTGCTGCGCTCATTTCCAAACCAAAGAGAGTTTCCCGACAGTAGTTAAACCAAGGCTTTGCATTTGGTGTAAGGCCTCCACGTGAATACAATACTATCCCTGTTTTTTGTGAGTTTATTCTTTGTCATTGCCTGAATATCCCAGTAATCGTATGCCAACATCCCCGTCCTCTCATTTCTTGATGACGTCTTATCCCACCCGCAGGAGATCCTTGTCGTGAACCTCCAGGACTTGAAGAACAAAAAAATTAGCGAACTGAATGGTATTGCCCGTGACCTGAGTATTGAAGGTGCTTCAGGGCTTCGTAAGCAGGATTTGATCTTTGCCATCCTGAACGCCCAGACTGAGCAGAACGGCTCCATCTATGGCGAGGGCGTTCTGGAAATATTGCAGGACGGTTTCGGTTTCCTGCGGGCCCCGGACTACAACTACCTGCCCGGTCCGGACGACATCTATGTCTCTCCCAGTCAGATCCGTCGTTTTAACCTGCGTACCGGTGATACGGTCTCCGGTCAGATCAGGCCGCCCAAAGAGGGGGAGCGTTACTTTGCCCTGCTGAAGGTTGAAACGATCAACTTTGAGACCCCTGAGGCCGGACGGGATAAGACCCTCTTTGACAACCTGACACCGCTCTACCCGGAAGAAAAACTGAAGCTTGAGACCGCCCCGGATAATTACGGTATGCGGGTGATGGAGCTGGTCTCGCCGATCGGCAAGGGTCAGCGTGGCCTGATTGTGGCCCCGCCCCGGACCGGCAAGACCATGTTGATTCAGAATATTGCCAACTCGATTGCCGCCAATCATCCTGAAGTCTACCTGATTGTACTGCTGATCGATGAGCGTCCTGAAGAAGTAACGGACATGCAGCGTTCGGTCAATGGTGAGGTGGTTTCGTCTACCTTCGATGAACCTGCCACCCGTCACGTCCAGGTGGCCGAGATGGTGATTGAAAAGGCCAAGCGCCTGGTGGAACACAAGAAGGATGTCGTGATCCTGCTGGACTCGATTACCCGTCTGGCCCGCGCCTACAACACTGTGCTGCCTCCCTCCGGCAAGATCCTGACCGGCGGTGTGGATGCCAACGCCCTGCAGAAGCCAAAGCGTTTCTTCGGTGCGGCCCGTAATATTGAGGAAGGCGGTTCGCTGACCATTATCGCCACTGCCCTGGTGGATACCGGCAGCAAGATGGATGAGGTGATCTTCGAGGAGTTCAAGGGCACCGGCAACATGGAGGTCCATTTGGATCGCCGTCTGGTGGAGAAGCGCACCTTCCCGGCCATTGACATCAATAAGTCCGGTACCCGCAAGGAAGAGCTGTTGATAGAACGGACCATGTTGAACAGGATCTGGATCCTGCGTAAGATTCTGCACCCGATGAATGTGGTTGATGCCATGGAATTCCTGCTGGACAAACTCTCTGAGACCAAGACCAACCAGGATTTTATCGATTCAATGAGCAAATAGTAAAAATAGATCTTGAGTTTTAGGATGATAATCCGATATTCTAAAATTTCGCCAATGAACAGCTTTATTAACGAGCTGCAATTATCAGGAGGTAGCAGATGAAAGAAGGAATCCACCCGATGTATAATGAAGTGACGGTTAAGTGTGCCTGTGGCAACAGTTTTCTGACCCGTTCCACCCGCAAGGAAATCTTTACCGAGATTTGCTCTGCCTGCCACCCGTTCTTCACCGGTAAGCAAAAACTGGTGGATACTGCCGGTCGTGTTGAGCGGTTCAAGAAGCGTTACGGTCAAGCCTAGCTTTGCATGGTGTCCTATCCGGGGGGGTACGCTTACGGGCGTAGCCCCCTTTTTGTATCCAAGCCAGTTCCTGCTCAAAGGTGTCCGCTTCGTTGGCTCCTCAGCGTACTCGCAGTACGCCTGCGATCACCCTGATCTGAAACTGGTACCAAGTGGGGAGTTATGAACATCGAACTGTTGCACCATACCCCTGATCCTGAACGGACCGTTGCCCTGGCGGCCCGGCTCTGTTATTCCCCCACCGGGCTGAATGAACTGAAAGAAAAGATCGGCAGCGGGGATATCCGTCAGTTTATCGACAAGATCATGACGCTGGGCCATCATTCCGTTCTGGAGCACGCCTCCTTTACCTTCGGGGTGGAAGGGATCTCACGGGTGACCTCCCACCAGCTGGTGCGTCACCGGGTGGCCTCCTATTCCCAGCAATCCCAGCGTTATGTCTCCCATGTTGAACGTTTTGATGCCGTACTGCCTCCTTCAGTTGCGGCCAATGAAGAGGCGAAACGGATTTTTGACTTTACGGTCGGTGTGGTGCATCAGGCCTACAAACAGCTGGTGGAGATGGGGCTGCAACCGGAGGATGCCCGCTACCTGCTGCCCAATGCCACTGAAACCAAGATCATCATCACCATGAATGCCCGTGAACTGCTGCATTTTTTCAGGTTGCGTTGTTGTGAACGGGCCCAGTGGGAGATCAGGAGCATGGCGGTGGGGATGCTGAAGCTGGCCAAGCAGGCCGCCCCCACCATTTTCCGTGATGCCGGTCCCGGCTGCGTTGCCGGTCCCTGCCCGGAAGGTGAATTCTGCTGTGGCCGTACGGCCCAGGTGCGTAAGCAGTTCAGGAGTCTCAGCTAAATGGAAAAAATTAATATCGGTGGTCAGGCCATACTTGAAGGGGTGATGATGCGTGCCCCCCGCGCCATGGCCATTGCAGTCAGACGCCCCAGCGGTGAGATCGTGGTCAAACGGGAGCAGATGCCGCCCCTGTCGGAACGTTACCCGATTGTAAAACTGCCGATTCTGCGCGGTGCCGTGGCCCTGTTTACCTCACTGGTCCTGGGGATCAAGGCTCTGAATTTTTCCGCCAATGAGGCGATTGAAGAAGAGACCGATGAAGAAAGCGGTGAAACGAAAAAAGAGGAACTGACCTCCTGGGCCCTGGCCGGCACCATGGCGGTGGCCTTCGGATTCGGGATCGCCCTGTTCTTTTTCCTGCCCCTGTACCTGACCAAGCTGCTGGTGCCGGTCATTGGTGACCATAATGTGGTCTTTAATCTGGTGGACGGGGTGATCCGGGTGGTGATTTTCCTGGTCTATATCTGGTCGATTGCCCGTATGAATGATATCCAGCGGGTCTTTCAGTACCATGGCGCCGAGCATAAAACGATCTTTGCCTTTGAGGCAGGTGCTGAACTGACGGTCGAGCGGGTGAAAACCTTCAGTCGTCTGCATCCCCGTTGCGGCACCAGCTTTCTGCTGATCGTGATGCTGGTCAGTATCGCCGTTTTCTCGTTGATTCCCAAGGCGTGGCCCTTTGTCTACAAGGCGTTGTCGCGGGTGGTGCTGTTGCCGCTGATTGCCGGCATCTCCTACGAATTCCTGAAATGGAGCGCCAAGAATGACCAGCATCCGCTGGTGAAGCTGGTGATCACCCCCGGTCTGGCCCTGCAGCGTCTGACCACCCGTGAGCCGGATGATGATCAGATCGAGGTGGCGATCCGTTCGGTGAAAGAGGCTTTGGATGAAAACGGCGGTTATGCCGATGACAGACTTGTTGTTTAACGGAACGGCTTGTTTTCACAATCTCGGCGTTGTCCCGCGTGCCTCCTTGTGCGGCGTACCAACAATGTACGCCTCCGCGTCGGCCCTTGGACGCCTTGACCTTGCGAAAACCGCTCGTTCCTTTTGATCCATACGTCTTGATTTTATTTTTTAAGGAACCTTGAACATGTTTGACAAGATACAGGATTTAGAGATCCGTTTTCAGGAGCTGGAGTCATTGCTGTCCGATCCGACGGTGATTGCCAACCAGCCGGAGTTCCGCAAACTTTCCCGTGAACATGCCGATCTGGCACCGCTGATCGAGGCGTTCCGCCGCTACAAGAAGGTGCTGGAGGAGCTGGAAGAGAATCAGGAACTGCTGTCGGATCCAGAGATGAAGGAGATGGCGGAAGAGGAGATCAGCCGCCTCAGCCAGGAAAAAGAACGCCTTGATGCCGAGATCAAGATCCTGCTGCTGCCCAAGGACCCCAATGATTCACGGGACGTTATTCTGGAGATCCGGGCCGGAACCGGCGGTGATGAGTCGGCCCTCTTCAGTGGTGACCTGTTCCGGATGTACTCCCGCTTTGCCGAGAAAAACCGCTGGAAGGTGGAGATGCTCTCCTGCTCCGAGTCGGAGCGGGGTGGCTACAAAGAGGTGATCGCCTCCATTGAGGGGCAGGATGTCTATGCCAAGCTGAAGTACGAATCCGGCACCCACCGGGTCCAGCGGGTGCCTGAAACCGAGGCCCAGGGGCGGATTCATACCTCGGCCTGCACCGTGGCGATCATGGCCGAGGCCGAGGATGTGGACATCGACATCAACCCGGCTGACCTGAAGATTGACGTCTACCGTTCTTCCGGTGCCGGTGGCCAGCACGTCAACACCACTGACTCGGCGGTACGGATTACCCATATCCCCACCGGTACTGTCGTGGCCTGCCAGGAGGAACGCAGCCAGATCAAGAACCGGGCCAAGGCGATGAAGGTCCTGAAGACCCGTATCCTTGACACTATTCAGCAGGAACAGAATGCCAAGCTGGCAGCTGACCGTAAGCAACAGGTGGGCAGCGGTGACCGCTCCGAGCGGATCCGGACCTACAACTTCCCCCAGGGACGGATGACCGACCATCGGATCGGCCTGACCCTCTATCGGCTGGATTCAATCATGGCAGGCGACATTGACGAGATCACCGATGCCCTGCGCGCACACTACCAGATGGAAGCGCTCAAGGCCCAAAGTGAAGGCGCCTGATGACGCTTCCGGCTCACGGCGCTGGCGGCGTTGGTTTGTCGTCGGACTCCTCAGCGCCTTGCTGACATCCGTGATCTGAAACCGTCAGGTTTACCCCTCTATGTCTATTGAAACAGAGATATGGACTACCCTTAAGGTCCTGACCTGGACCACCGGCTACCTGACCGAAAAAGGGGTGGAGAATGCTCGCCGTGAGGCTGAATGGCTGCTGTGTGAGGCCACCGGCCTGGATCGGATGGGGCTGTACCTTAACTTCGACAAACCGCTGCAGGATGATGAGCTGACCGCTTACCGCAGCATGGTGGCCCGCCGTGGTAAACGTGAGCCGCTGCAGCATATTCTGGGTAGCCAGGAGTTTGATGGCCTTGAGTTTATTGTCACCAGAGATGTCCTGATCCCCCGCTTTGACACAGAAACCCTGCTGGAAGAGGCGGTCCGCCAGGCTCCCCGGGCCCGCACGGTTTTGGATATCGGTACCGGTTCCGGCTGTATTGCCGTGGCTCTGGCCCAGCGCCTGCCCCAGGCAGCCGTAACAGCCGTTGATCTCTCCCCCGATGCCTTGGCCATTGCCCGCCGCAATGCCGAGCGGAATAACGCCCAGATAGAGTTCTTGCTGGGCTCGTTTTTCCAACCGGTCAGCGAGCGTAGCTTTGATCTGATTGTCTCAAACCCCCCCTACATTACCAGTGCCGATCTGGCCGATCTTCAACCAGAGGTGCGTGATTTTGAACCCCGGCTTGCCCTGGATGGCGGTACTGATGGCCTGGATGCCTATCGGGTGCTGGCAGCAGAGGCCCCCCGCTATCTGGAGCCAAACGGCTGGCTGTTGCTGGAGATTGGTGCCGGCCAGGATAAAGATGTGGCAGGACTACTTGCAGATGCCGGGTTTGATGCTATCGTAACCGTACCGGACAGTGCCGGTATCATCAGGGTGGTGGGAGGACAGTGGCATGCAGTATGATCAGGCCTTAAAGGTACTTGAAGAGGCAGATTGCCTGGCAGACCGGGCAACGGTCGAGGCTGCCATTGATCGGATGGCCGATGCGATTACAGCCAGCATCGGCAAAAAAAAACCGATGGTCTTTTGCGTCATGAACGGCGGCCTGATCTTCTGCGGTCAGTTACTCACCAGGCTTCTGTTTCCGCTTGAGCTTGGCTATCTGCACGCCACCCGCTACGGCCATGAAACCAATGGTGGCGATCTGGAATGGAAGGCGTTGTTTCAGGCCGATGTCGAGGGGCGTACCGTGCTGTTGGTGGATGATATCCTGGACGAGGGGGTTACGCTCAAGGCGCTGGTCGATGAATGCCTTACGCGTGGTGCCAAAAAGGTGCTGACTGCCGTGCTGGTGGAGAAACAGCATGAACGCAAGGTTCTGCCGGGCTACTGTGCAGACTTTACCGGCCTTGAGCTGCCGGACCGCTTTGTATTTGGCTATGGCCTGGATTACGAAGATATGTGGCGGAATGCGCCGGGGATTTATGCAGTAAAAGGAATGTAAGAACGAGCTATTCCCGCAATATCTGCGTTGTGCTTCACTCGTGCCTGCTCAACGTACTACCAACGTACGCCTCCGCGGCACTCGCTTGCACACCTTGATCTTGCGAAACTATCGCGTTCCTCGCTAAGGGTTGCTATGAAAAACTTCTTTGAATTCAGTCGGTTTAACACTTCCTACCGCCAGGAGACCATGGCCGGTTTCACCACCTTCCTGACCATGGCCTATATCATGGTGGTCAACCCTTCCATCCTGGCGGCAGCCGGAATACCCAAGGATGCCCAGGTCACAGCCACCATTCTGGCCGCAGTGATCGGTTGTCTGGTAATGGCCTTCTGGGCCAAGCGGCCCTTTGCCATTGCCCCCTACATGGGGGAAAACGCCTTTATCGCCTTTGTGGTGGTCAAGGGGATGGGCTATTCCTGGCAGATTGCGCTGGGGGCGGTCTTCTGGGCCGGACTGGCCTTTATCCTGCTGACTGTCCTGAAGGTGCGGTCGTGGCTGGCTGAATCGATTCCGATCTCGCTGAAGGCTGCCTTTGCAGTGGGGATCGGACTGTTCCTGGCCTTTATTGGTCTGAATGAGACCGGCCTGGTGGTACTGGGGGTGCCGGGGGCGCCGGTCAGGCTGGGCAACATTGCCCAGAGTTCGGTCCTGCTGGCTGCGGCAGGCTTTCTGCTGTGCGTGGTACTGATGGCGAGGAAGGTAAACGGGGCGCTGCTGTACGGCATTGTCGCCACAACCCTCGGTTCCGTGGTGCTGGGGCTTACGAAGCTGCCGGCATCGCTGGTCAGTCTGCCCCCCTCGCTGGAGCCGGTTTTTCTGAAGCTTGATATTGCCGGCACCCTGCAACCCGGCATCTTTCCGGTGGTGCTGGTGGTCTTTATGATGGCCTTTCTGGATACCATCGGCACCCTGATCGGTCTTTCCATGCGGGCTGACCTGCTGGATAAGGACGGTAATCTGCCGGAGATCGAACGTCCGATGCTGGCCGATGCCGTTGCCACCACCCTTGCCCCGCTGCTGGGGACCACCACCACCGGAGCCTATATCGAATCAGCCGCAGGTATTGCCGCAGGTGGACGTACCGGTTTTACCGCCCTGGTGGTGGCGGTACTGTTTGCCCTGTCGCTTTTTTTTGCGCCGCTTTTTACCATGGTGCCGGGTTATGCCGCCGGTATTGCCCTGGTGGTGATCGGTGCCCTGATGCTCCAGGCAGTTACCCGGCTTGATTTTGACGATCTTACCGAGCTGATTCCGGCTTTTTTAACCATTTCCCTGATGATCTTTACCTACAATATCGGGATCGGCATGACCGTTGGGCTGTTCTCCTATCCCCTGATCAAGCTCTGCACCGGCCGGGCCCGGGAGGTCTCCGGCGGGATGTGGGTGCTGGCTGCACTCTCCCTCGTATTTTTTATAGTTATGCCTAAAGGCTAATCCTGTTTCATCGGTTTACGTCTGGTGATCAGCCGCACCTGGCGTTCATGGAACCAGTAGTACCAGACCCAGTTCAGCAAGACGACAATCCGGTTACGGAAGCCGATCAGGTAGTACAGGTGCAGCAGCAGCCAGGCCAGCCAGGCCAGGTATCCCTTCAACTGCAGTCCAAAGGCGTTTGCCACGGCAGCGTTACGCCCAATGGTTGCCATGCTGCCTTTGTCATGGTAGCGAAAGGGAGGCAGAGAAGTGCCCAGTTCTTTTGCAAGGATCGTCTTTGCCGCGTGGATCCCCATCTGCATCGCAACCTGGGCGATCATCGGGAGTGCCTTGCCATCCTGTTGCAACCAGGCCATGTCGCCAATCACAAAGACCTCCGGGTGATCAGCCAGGGTTAAATCCGGTTCCACCGCGATCCTGCCCCCTGCTGCATGGGTAACCTCCAGTCTGGCGGCCAGTGGTGCTGCCTTGACACCTGCCGACCAGACCAGGGTATGGGCCGGAATCACCGCGCCGTCATGGAGGGTGACCTTCTCTGCATCAACATCAACCACCTGGGCGTTCAGCAGTACCTCAACCGACATGCTGCGCAGCTTCTGCAAGGTATACATCCCCAGCTCCTGGGGCATGGCCGCCAGCAGCCGGTCCGTGGCCTCCACCAGCACCACCCTGGCCGTATGAATACCCAGTTCCGGGTAGTCCTTGGCCAGCACAAAGTTTACCAGCTCAATCAATGCCCCGGCAAATTCAACCCCGGTCGGGCCGCCGCCCACCACCACGAAGCTCATCAGTGCCCGTTTGCGGGCCGGATCTGGCTCGATGACAGCCCGTTCAAAGGCGCTCAGGATGTGGTTGCGCAGGACTTCGGCATCTTCCAGTTCCTTCAGGTCAAAGGCGTGCTGTTCAACGGCTGCAAGACCGAAGAAGTTGGTGGCGCTTCCGGCGCCGATGATCAGGTAGTCGTAGGGAATCAGGCCGTTGGTCACCTGGATCTCCTTGCGGGAGAAGTCGATTCCGGTAACTTCCGCCAGATTGAAACGCATATCAGGCCAGGAACGGGCCATGGCGCGCACGGAATAGGCGATCGATTCCTGCTCCAGGCCTGCCGTGGCCACCTGATACAGCAACGGTTGAAACAGATGATAGTTGTTGCGGTCCACCAGCAGAATGTCATGTCCCTTGCCGGCCAGTGTCTTGGCAGCGTGGACGCCGCCAAATCCCATTCCGACAATTACAATCCGTTTTTTGGTCATAGTTCACACACCCCTGTCAGAGTCTGATCGTGTTGTTGTCAGTGTGGCGTTGCCCTACTCAGCCTCGCAGGCCGCCAGCCGCTGTTTCAGTTCTTTTTCCTTTTGCCAGCGCTCGGTTACGTCACGCATGATCGAGGCGCAGCCCAGCATGGCGTTTTCTTGATCATGCAACAATACCATGCTGAATTCCAGTGATACCTGGCTGCCATCCCGGCGGATAGCCGGCGATGACAGCAGGCCGGTTTTGTACTTGGTCTCACCGCTGGCCATGACACGGTGGTACCCTTCCCAGTGCCGTCCCCGCAATTTTTCAGGTATGAAGAGATCCAGTGAACGGCCGATCGCCTCGGCGGCGCTGTAGCCCAGCATCCGCTCCGCCCCTGCGTTCCAGAAGAGGATTGTCCCTTGCCGGTCAGCAATCAGGATCGCATCCTGGGACTGTTCCACGGTTTGCACAAGCAGGCTTTCAATTGCGGTCATGGTGGTCTGCCTTTCTTTCCGGCTGGGTTGTAAAATGTATATTCATCTGTACCGCAGTAAATATACCATACCATCATATCTTTAGCGCTGTCTTGACCAACATCAAAAAACAGGGGCAATGCGCTTTTTGTGTTTTCTTGATGTCAGTCAATGAGATCTCTGTCCGGCCGCGTTACAGTCAGATCACATTCTGAAGGAGGTACCGTATGCAGACGCAACTGTTACATAAAGATATGACCATTAAAGAGCTGCTGGAGCAGCACCCGGAGACACTGGAGGTGCTGGTTGCCAATGGATTTGAAAACCTGAAGGACCCCAAGGTGCTGGCCGGTGTTGGCGGCTTTTTGAAGCTGGAGCGGGCAGCCCTGACCAAGAACTACGACCTGGATAACTTTCTGGGACTCCTGCAGCAGAAGGTCGATGAAAAGAGCAATCAGGTGGATGTCACCATGAAGCAGACCCAACAGGAGCAGAGCGATATTACCATCTCCGGCCTGTTGCCCTGCCCGGTACGGCTGCCGCTGCTGGAAGGCTTTGACCGTTTTATTGAGCAGTACACCAGGGACAGCGGTACCACGGTCAGCTACAAGTTTGAGGCAGCCTCGCTCGGCTCAGCCTGGATGGATGAGCATATCCAGACTGTTACTGCTCCTGACCAGCTGCCGGATATCTTTGTCTCGGCCGGATTTGAGACCTTCTTTGATCCGGCTACCATCGGCAAGTTCAAGGATCAGGGGGTGTTTGCCGACCTTACCGGTGATGCAGTAAACCGCAGCTTTGAAGGACTTGAGCTGAAAGATCCTAAAGGTCACTATGGTCTGATTTCTGTAGTGCCGTCTGCCTTCATGGTTAACCATGACGAGCTGGGTGACCTGCCGGTACCCCGTACCTGGGCAGATATCCTCAAGCCGGAGTTTGAGCAGAAAGTGGCCCTGCCGGTGGGTGATTTTGACCTGTTCAACGCGATCCTGCTTACCATTCATAAGATGTATGGTGATGAGGGAGTCAAGAAACTGGGACGTTGCATGCTGAAATCGATGCATCCGGCCCAGATGATCAAGAATGCCCAGCGGGTGGCAGAAGAAAAACCGCCGGTGACGATCATTCCCTACTTTTTCAGCCGGATGGCCGGCATGGTCAAGAGTCTGGAGATTGTCTGGCCTGAGGATGGCGCCATCATCAGCCCGATCTTTATGCTGGCCAAGGCTGGCAAGCAGGACAAGCTGCAGCCGATTGCAGACTTCTTGTGCAGTAAAGAGGTGGGAGAGATCCTGACCAACCGTGGGTTGTTCCCGGCCTTGAATCCGGCGGTGGAGAACCAGTTGCCGGAGCAACACCCCTGGCAGTGGGTTGGCTGGGATTACCTCTACAGCCATGATATAGCCGCCCAGATTCGGTATACTGTGGGGCTGTTTGAAGAAGCGATGAACGCGGATGAGTAAGATTATAAGCAACCCCCTCAATCCCCCCTTGTCAGAGGGGACGTGACAAAGCCCGAGCTCCTCCCCTGACAAGGGGAGGCTGGGAGGGGTTTAAGGAGATTATACCATGCACTTTTTAACCGTATCCGGCCCGCCATCATCAGGCAAGACCTCAGTCATCCTGCGGGTGATCGAGGCGCTGCAGGCCAAGCAGAAAAAGATCGGGGTGGTCAAGTATGATTGCCTGATGACTGAGGATGACCTGCGCTACGCCAAGAAGGGGGTGCTGGTCAAGAAGGGGCTCTCGGGCTCCCAGTGTCCGGACCACTATTTTGTCAGCAATATCGAGGCCTGCGTCAAATGGGGTGTCGAGAACGATTGTGATTTCCTGATCAGCGAATCAGCCGGTCTCTGCAACCGCTGTTCGCCCCATATCAAAGATATCACGGCGGTCTGCGTAATTGATAACCTGAGCGGTATCAACACCCCGCGCAAGATCGGGCCGATGTTGAAATCGGCTGATATTGTGGTGATCACCAAGGGGGATATCGTCTCCCAGGCCGAGCGGGAGGTGTTTGCTTCGCGGGTTAAACAGGTCAACCCCGGTGCCGTGATCATGAATATCAACGGCATTACCGGCCAGGGGGCCTTTGAGCTGACTAGCCTGTTTGAAGAGGCCTCGGATATCGAGACCCTGAAGGGGATGCGGCTGCGTTTCTCCATGCCGTCGGCGCTCTGTTCCTACTGTCTGGGTGAAACCAGAATCGGAGACGAATACCAGACCGGCAATGTCAGAAAAATGGACGCTTAGTCCAAATTCCAGCTCAAGGCGCTATCTGCGTTGTCTCGTCTTTTGCTCCTCGACGTACTAGCGTGTACGCCTGCGTCACAAAAGACATCGCCGCCTTGATTTCATCCTTGATCTGAAATTTGAGGAGATAAAGGGAAAGTCATGAACTATCACGATCTTTTACTACAACCATTAAAACAGTTGCTGGCCGACTATCCCTGGCTGGAGGATTTTTTCAGTTCATTCGGCCTGCAGCTGCAGGCTGTGGAGCAACCGCTGCAGCAGTATCTGGATCAACTGGACCCAGACCAGTTGCTTGATCTGGGGATCAGCCAGGAACAGTTGCAACAGAGCCTGCATGATTTTATGGCCGGTATGCTTGCTCTGGATGAGGCTGCTGAAAAGGTGGAGTCGCTGACCATCATCGGCGGTTTTGACAAGACCGGAACTGCTGAACAGTTGGAGCTTACGCTAAAGCCGGGTGAGGTGATCTGTATTGTCGGTCCCACCGGTTCCGGTAAGAGTCGCCTGCTGGCTGATATCGAGTGGGTTGCCCAGGGTGATACCCCCACCAGGCGTAAGATCCTGATCAACAACAGTGTGCCGGACAACAAGTGGCGCTTCTCAACCGAACATAAACTGGTGGCCCAGCTGTCCCAGAACATGAACTTTGTCATGGACCTGACCGCCGAGGAGTTCGTACGGATGCATGCGGAAAGCCGCCTGGTGCCTGATCCGGAAGAAAAGGTGGTCAGGATTCTGGAACAGGCCAATCAGCTGGCAGGTGAGCAGTTCAAGCCGGATACGCCGGTGACTTCGCTCAGCGGCGGGCAATCCCGCGCCCTGATGATTGCCGATATGGCGATCCTGAGCAAGTCGCCGATTGTACTGATCGACGAGATTGAGAATGCCGGTATTGATCGTAAAAAGGCGCTGGAATTGTTGGTGAAGCAGGAAAAAATCATCCTGATGGCTACCCATGACCCGATCCTGGCGCTGATGGGGGATAAACGGCTGGTGATCAAAAACGGCGGCATTGCCAAGATTATTGCATCAAGTGATGCAGAACGGAAGAACCTGTCCAGGCTGGAAGAGCTGGATAACACCCTGCTGGCCCTGCGTAACAGGATCAGGTTTGGGGAAACGCTTGAGGAACTCTAATACAGAGAAAAGGAGATACGGACATGCATCAGGGATGTGACGGTAGTTTTGGTGGTGGAGCAGGGGTGGTTGATAAACTGCGGATGATGGGCTACAGCGGTATGGCCATGCCGGTTGAGACCCGGCTGGTCTGTGAGGGCTGCGGAACCTCCTTCCAGATGAAGACCATGGAAGACCGCTGCCCCCAATGCGGCATGGTCTATGGGGTGACCCCCTGCCATGCCCATGATCCGCGCAGTATCCAGGCTGCCGGGGTAGATTATTGATTATATTGATGGTGTAAGGTTGAGACGGGCAGCTTCTTCCAGGGGCTGCCCGGTTTCGTTCTGCCATCAGCTGCGGTCCCGGGAGTTTTTGAAACAGTGTGTGATTTTTTTGCACCCAAAACAGGCGAATCATGCAATGATAGCTTTAATTCAATCAAACAGATTGGTTAGACATTTTTTAGGTTTGTACGCATTGAGTTTCAGATTGTTCCAAGGAGGATTGCATGGGGTTCTCGCTTGATCTTCGCTACCAGATTTGCCTGCAGCCGATTGAACTGCCGGTATTTAATCCGGTCGCTCTGGAGTTGCTCCAGCTGTTGGCTGATCCGACGGTTGAAATCGACCATGTCACCGAGATTATCCAAAAGGATCAGGGGCTGGCTATTCAGGTGCTCAGGATGGCCAATTCATCTGCCTATGTGGGACGTGCCCGCTCTGAGACCATTAAAGATGCGGTCAATCGCCTGGGGGGCAAACAGATTACCAGTCTGGCAATGGCTGCCTCGCAGGCGGCCCTGCACGCCTCCGAAAATCCGGTGGTGAACGAGGTAATGCGGCATCTCTGGCTGCATTCCCACGCCTGCGCACTGGGCTGCCGTTCTCTGGCTATCAGCAGCGGCCACCGTGCGTTGGCAGATCAGGCCTATCTGGCAGGCCTGCTGCATGATATCGGCAAGCTCTATCTGCTGAAGGCGATGGAGCGGATCAGTCTGTCCCGAGAGATCAGTTTTGAGCTGGATCTTGAAACCCTGCTGGATGTCTTTTCCGATATGCATGTTGAACAAGGGGTCCGGATCATGAACCACTGGGATATCCCCCCCCTGTATTGTGCTATTGCTGCACACCACCACGCCGAGAGCTTTGATCCTGCTGATACCCTGCTGGCCATTGTCCGGCTGGTCAACTTCAACAGCATGCAATACAACCTCAACCTGTATCCACGGCTGGTGCAACCTCCGGATGCCCTGCCTGAAATCTCGCTGCTGAGGGTGGGGGATCCTGAGCTGGCAAAATTGGAAACGGATATGCAAGTGGTCTGTGCCTAGCCGTGTGAGCGATAGTCGGGGGAATTCCGGTCACCAGCAGTCCCAGCCAACAGGAACGCCATGAATATTACCGATCTTTACAGCACCCGGATTCAAAAGAGCTTTGACGAAGACCAGGCTGAGATCCTTGCCATACTGCAGGCAAACCTCAAACAGCCTCTCAAGCTGATCAACTATTATCAGGGGATTCCGCTTTCCTATCCGGCAACCATCGCCTCCATCAGCAAGGGGATTGTCGATCTGGATCTGCATGAGGTGCAGGCCTTTACCGTTGAGCAGACCCACTCAACCTTTATACGAAGTCCCCTCTTCAAGCATGCCCTGTTTGCCCAGGCACAGTATGTCAATGTCAGTAAAAGGGCTGCCGCCTTTGTGCGGTTCTCCTACGTTGAGCTCATGGCCGAACACCGGAGTTTTGTCAGGGTTGCGGTGGATTCTCAGGACCCGGTTTTGATTGAATCACCACTGGGGAGAATTGAGGGGCAGTTGTACGATATCTCGCTCTCCGGACTGAATGTCCTGATAGACCACTTCTGTCCGCTGGAGCCCGGTGCCGAAACAACCGTACAGTTTATACTCAGAAGCCCAGAAACAGGCCAGGCGATCAACGCCCGTCTCCCGGCGATCCTGATCGGTGTCGCCGGTGACGCTCCACCCTACAGTTACCGTTTTGCCATCAGCCCTGAAAAGCAGCTTGAAAGCCAGATCTCACAGTATATCTTTCAGCGTCAGGTTGCGATTATCAGGGGGGTTAAAGAGGTGGTCTGCTGATGCTCGTCAGCGCAGGAACAAGATCGAGCGGGTGGTTCTTCTTGGGGGCTGCCCGTTTGATTGACCGGATATCAGGTTTCAGTTCTTCCGGGCCGCTCTCTCCGTTGCCAGCTTCAGCACATCCCGGATTTTCATGATTTCAATCGGTTTTGCAAGATAGCCATCAAACCCCTCGGCAAGCAACCATTCCTCAGTACCTTTCAAGGCATCGGCAGTCAGCGCAACAACGGGAGTATGCCTGTTCATTGCCAGCTCGTCCCTCCGTATCATCTTAACGGCATCTGCTCCACCCAGTACCGGCATCTGTATATCCATCAGGATCAGATCGATATCTCCCTTTCTCCAACGTTCAACAGCTTCATGGCCATTGCGGGTACTTACCGGGTGGTGTCCCAGTTTTTTGAGGATGAGCTCAACGGTCTGCAGGTTCAGCGGGTTATCTTCGGCAACCAGTATGGTAAGCGGGGTTCCGGTCTGCATCGGCTCAATCTGTGGTTTTGATCTGGTCTGGTTTTCATGGCTATGCATGAGCGTAAACGGCAGTTCAAGATGGAAGCTGCTGCCTTGGCCCGGCCGGCTTTCAAGCCAGATGGTGCCACCCATCAGTTCGGCCAGCTGCCGGCAAATGGTGAGTCCTAGTCCTGTTCCGCCATATTTACGGGTGGTGGAACTGTCTGCCTGCGTAAAGGGGGCAAAGATTTTGTCCCGAGCCTCGGGAGAGATGCCAATACCTGTATCCGTGACACTGATACGGATCAGGGCGTAGCTCTCCTGCTGTTTCAAAAGTTCGGCAGCGATGGTAACACTGCCCTGATCAGTAAATTTGATGGCGTTATTCAGCAGGTTGAGCAGGATCTGCTTGAACCTGAGCTGATCACCACAGAGAAGGTCCGGCAGCTCTGCCGGGATACGTGTCTCAAGCTGGAGGTGTTTGCGGTGGATGAATGACAGCTGGGTGGTGGTGATGTCGCTGATGGTCTTGCGTAATGAGAAACCGGTATACTCCAGCTCGATCATGCCTGCCTCGATCTTGGAGAGGTCAAGGATGTCGTTGATCAGTGAGAGCAGGTTGTCGGCCGAGATCTTGATACAGTTCAGATATTCCTGCTGCTCTGTGGTCAGGTCGGTATACTGCAGAAGTTCAGCCATGCCGACCACGCCGTTCATTGGTGTACGGATTTCATGGCTCATATTGGAGAGAAATTCGCTTTTTGCCCGATTAGCGGCCTCTGCCGCCTGTCTGGTCTTTTCCAGCTCCTTTTCAGCCTGCACACGCTCAGTAATATCCAGCAATACGGACAGAACCAGTTTTTGATCCTGGAACTTGATCACATCGGCCGAATAAAGTCCGTTGCAAAGCGCACCTGATTTTGTTCTGACATCAATGGGGTGATTGCGCACGCAGCCCTGCTCAAGCAGCAGGTCATGTATGGCCTGGCGTTGAGAAAAATCTTCGAGTATCTCCAGCTCCTTTGAACTCTTGCCGATGACCTCGTCTCTGGTGAAGCCAAGCAGGGAGCTGAATGCCGTGTTAATGTCAAGGATGATGCCCTCTTCAAACGTGCTGATGGCCATTAAGGCCGGGTTGGCCCTGAATGCCGTTGAAAATTTTTCCTCCGACTCCCGCAGGCTTTGATTAAGCTTGGCCTCATTGGTGATATCCCGCATCAGCTCCAGCATGCAGGGGGTGCCATCGCTGTCCATGAACGGCATGGTGACAACGCTGAAGATGGTGCCGTCGGGATGGGCGATCTCTTTGGTGACGCTGCTGCCATCAGACAGGCGCTCATCAAAGTGACAGTAACTGCAGGGGGTCTCCGATCTGCCCAGCACCGTGTGGCAGAGCTTGCCGGTCTGCTCGCCATAGCTGCTCTTGAGGGCAGAGTTCATGTAACGGATGGTGTAATCGTGATCAATCAGCAGTATGCCCAGTCCGCTTTCGGTAATGGCCCGGAACAGCAGCTCCTGACGTTTTTTCCGGCTTATCTGCTCGGTAATGTCCTGGGCTGTTCCGATCGAGCACACCGGATTACCCACCTCATCAAAGCTGGTTTCACATTGTTCATGGATATGTTTGATCCGGCCATCCGGCATCAGCAGCCGGTGGGTAACATTGTAGCTGTTCTGTTGCCTCAGCGAGGCAGAGTAGGCCTGCACCACCCGGTCCCGGTCATCCGGGTGTATGGCAGCTATGACACTGTCAAAGCCTGGTTTAAACTGTTGCGGGTCTCTTTCAAAGATTCTGAAGGTCTCGGCTGACCAGATCAGCTGGCCTGTACGGTGATCATGTTCCCAGGAACCGGTGTGGGTAAGCTGTTGCGCCTGTACCAGCTGCTGGTTTGCGGTGCTGACCTGAACAAGCAGTGCATTAAAGGCATCGGCCAGCTGTTCCACCTCGTCACCGGTTTGAACCTGTACCGGGCTGGCCTGTTTCAGTTGATGGGGATCAATGCTGGTGATGGCTGCGGTAAGTCTGCGCAGGTGCCGGGTGATTCTGGCGGCCAGCCACCAGGCTCCGGCCGTACCGCCCAACAAGGCGATGCAGATACCGGCCAGATAGAACATCCTGAAACGTGCAATCGGTTGATAGGCCTCGGCAACCGGGTAGTTGGACGCTAGAATCCAGTTGGTTGTCTTAAGTCGTTTAAATGAGGCGATCACATGCAAACCGCGACTGTTGACCGTTTCGCCACTGCCTTCAAAACCCTCAAGCGCCTTGTCGTAATAGCGGTTGGCACCTGGCGGTGCAGCCTGCTTCATGATACGGCCCGGATCGGGGTGGATGATCATGGTGCGTTCAGGGCCGGTCAGGTAGAGATAACCGGTCTTGCCGATCTTTATCCGGGGCAGTTCACTGAAGAAGTTGCGCTCGGATAACAGGTCAAGGGTACCTCCCATAATGGCGCGCAGACGTCCGTCTGAAGCATAGATCGGCGCCGTCATCATGATGGCAGGGCGGCCATGCTTGGACGAGGGGTAGGGCAGTGATATGTAGGGTTTGCCGGTGGAAACGGTTGTTTGGTAGTATTCCCGTGAGGAAAAATCACGTCCACGGCGTTTCGGCAGTTGGGGGGATTCGACCAGGAGTCGTCCTTCCGGGGTAAACAGGAACCGTCCGCTGGCAAAGATGCCTTTCAGGCCAAGCCGGTTATCCAGCCAGGCCTGGGCCTTTTCCGGGCTGTTGAGCAGATCTGGGGGGATTGAGGTCGCAGCGGTAATCAGGGCGTTATGGGCGGTGGACAGTTTGTCATCCAACCCGGTTGCCACGCCGGAGAGCAGGGCAAACTGCTGCTCGTGGATCAGGTGGGTGGTCTCATGCCGAAAATAGGCATAGGTGCCGATGGCGGTGATGCTGAAAACAAACCCGAGAAAAAACACGACACTGAACAGAATTTGCTTTTTTATGCTTGATAAGGCCATAAAAGTTCCTTGCTGTTCGCCTTGACGTCACTCAAAGGGTGCCGCTGTCTGCTGCCAGTGAAGTATGCCGTGGAATCGAAGAATGTCAACTCGCTGCTGATCCGGCTTCGGGCAGCTCCTGCCGGGGCTGCCCGTTTGATTTTAACGCTGTGGAAGGCTATAGCTTGAATCGTCCCACCAGTCCTTCAAGATCTTTCGCCAGGCCGGATAGTTCCGACGCTGCACCGGCGGTTTGATGGGCACCGTTGGCGGTCTGCTGTACGACATCGGTGATCTGGTGGATATTGCTGGAGATCTCGCCGGTGACGGCGGTCTGTTCTTCAGCTGCCGTGGCGATCTGGTGTACCTGCAGGGTAACTTCGCTGATCCCTTCCAGAATCTGTTGCAGGGCGTCGCCGGAACGGCGTGAGCTGTCCATCCCTTTCTCCACCTCTGCAACCCCCTGTTCCATTGAGACCACGGCGCCACCTGTTTCCTGCTGGATCGCCTTGATCATCTCGCCAATCTCGCGGGTGGCGCGGGTCGTCCGCTCTGCCAGGGCACGTACTTCATCGGCAACCACAGCAAAACCCCGTCCCATCTCACCGGCCCGGGCCGCCTCAATGGCGGCGTTCAGGGCCAGCAGGTTGGTCTGGTCGGCGATATCCTCAATGGTTCCTACAATGGCCCCGATCTGGTCTGAGCGGGCTCCCAGCGCCTCAACCGTACGGGCGGATTCCCGTACCTTGTCTGCAATGGTCTGCATGCCTGAGATGGTTTCCTGTACCACAGAGGCACCACCATGAGCCATTTCACTGGCGCGGTTGGCGATGTCGGACGCCAGGGTGCAGTTGCGGGATATGTCGTTGGAGGTGGCTGACATCTCTTCACTGGCTGTGGCAACCGTGGCTGACTGGCAGGCCACCTCCTCGGCGGCAGTCGCGATCTGTTCGGCAGTGCTGTGCAGCTGGTTGGATGCCGTGGCGACCTGGACCGTTGTGGTGGTGGCCTGAGAGATGATGGAATGGATGTTGTCAACAAAGCGGTTAAACCAGCGGCTGACTTCACCAAACTCATCCTTGCGGTTGGTATCCAGGCGCCGGGTCAGGTCTCCCTCGCCCCGGGCTATATCCTGCAGCATCTCTACCAGCTTGCCCAAAGGCCCGGTAATGCTGCCGACAATCAGCAGGCTGAGCAGCAGCGTCAGGCTACCCATGATGGCTGAAACAGCAAGACTAAGGATCAAGTTGGTGCGGGCCTTGGCGGCAAACTCACCGGCCTGCTGGAGGATCTCTTTTACCATGCCGTCTTCAATCGTCTTCATTAGGTCAATCTTGACGGTAATCGCCTTGAACCAGTCTTCCGGGGCGATACCGAAGTTGCCTTCCATGCCCTTGCCGATTACTGTAGTACGTAGCTCCTCAACCTTCTTGAACTGCTCTGATTTCTCCTTTTCATCATAGGAGGCGATGGCTACGGCAGAGCCAAACTTCTTGAACCCTTCCATAAAACTTTTCTGGGCAGATAAAATGCCGAATGTGCGCTGGAAGGTTTCAGGATTAAAGGCGTTGGCAGCAATGACGGCATTCAGTGTGGCCCGTTCCTTGCCCATCTCTTCCTTGACTTTGGAAAAGGCAAAGTAGGAAATAGCGTCCCGCATCAGTTCCGGATGGCGGCTGTTGCGAGCCACTGCCGCTACTACATCAAGGTAGGAGTAGTTGATACCACTATAAAAGGTAAAGGAGTCCTTGCCCTCAATGGTCAGGCCCTCAACCTTGCTACGGACCTCGGCCAGGCTGGCCTTCTGCTGGGCTGCCGCATCAAGGCTGGCTTTGACAATTGCGGCTGCATCATGATTGGCTGCCAGGTAGGAATCTAGCTGTTTGAATTGTTCATCGCTGGCTAAGCGCTGTTTTGACAATTCATCCTTGAATTTTTCGCCCTTGGCATTGATATAGCCGGATGAAAGCCCCCGCTCTTTCTGCAGCTCATGCACCAATGCGCCGGTGCGTACCGACAGTCCCACCAAATGCTCGGTCTTGCGCATCTCCTGCAGGGTGGTGTAGTTGATGAACAGTTCATGACCGGAGAAATAGAACAGGCCCAGTACCGGCAGTAACAGCAGCAGCAGCAGTTTGGTGCGGATGGTCAGATTTTTGAGCATGGGGCTCCTCCGGGGCATTCTTGGGAAATGGATACGTATCGGTGATTGTATACAATGATTCCAGCACAGATTCCTTGACACAAGTCAAATTAAAGCCATAGCGGACTGCCGATACCGACAGCCCGCTATGGCTTGCAGGGTACTACGGTTGCTTATTTCTGAGGCCCGTATGGATCCTTCAGCTCCTGCTCGGGCTTGAACATCAGCTTCTTGGCACCACGGTTGTTCAGATACTTTGGCAGTTCCAGGTCGACCTTGGTTGGTACGTCCACCCCGGCCTTGGTCAATGCCTGGCGCAGCAGCCCTTCTGCCTTGCCAGCATGCATGGTGGCATCGCCCAGCACCCGCATTGCTTCAGTCGGGTTGTGGAAGCCGATTGAGTTCTCAGCCCCGAAGAACAGGTTACGGTAGAAGCCTTCTTCGTAATGATCCTTGGCCAGGTCATAGAGTTTCTGATCGATCTGCTTGCCCGCTGCCTGTTGTTTGTGGGTCAACTCAAACAGTTTGGCCACGGTGGCCAGGGTGTAGCCGGAACGGATATACTGGGAAGCGGCCCGATCCTGAATGGCGAATACCTGCTCCTTCAGCCATTCTGGTGTCTCGGTGTGACATTGCTGACAGGCCTTAAAGCCATTTTTAAGAGGGCTCATGATCCGGTGGTCAGAGATTTTTTTGCTGCCCACCTTGGTGTACGGCATGTGGCAGTCGGCACAGGATACGCCGGCCATCCAGTGTACGCTGTTGTTTGAGTACATTTCGAACTCAGGGTGACGGATGTAGGCCATCTTAAAGCCGGTAACCGCCTGGGTCCATTCGCCGTAAGCCTTGTCGCTACGCATCTTCTTGATGATGTTTTCAATGCTGATCTTGCCCCACTTACTCTCATCCCATGGGAAGAAGACGTCCTGAGACTTCATGTTGGCATCTTTGGGGATGGTGTAGGTCACGTGGCACTGTGCGCATACCAGCGAACGTTTGTCCTGATTGCTCAACTTGCTCTGGTCAACTCCCATCTTGTCCAATGCTTTTGAGAGGGTGAAGCCACGGGAAATCTTAAGCCCCATATCCTTATTGTTGTGACAGTCAATACAGGTTACGCCCATTTCCTGATGTTCTTTGGGGATCTGGTTGACCGCATCAGCATAGGATTGTGAGAAGTAGGTGACACCCTGCTTCTGAGCCAGTTGCGGTGCGTAAGGGGTCTTACAGGTCAGACAGGCGCCGCCGCCTTTAAGTCGGGAAGGATCAATCTCCTTCTGGTCCTTCATCATGTAGACATGGCCGCGTGGCTCGTTGTACTCAATACCAAAACCCCAGCCGTTGAACAGCAGGGCGATAAAGGGGTATTCCGACAGCTTGTCGTAGACCTTGCCGCCGTCATTGCCCTTCTTGTACTTGCTCTTGCCTTCCGGTGTGGCTTCGGCAGTTTTCTTCCAGGTTTCGTACTCTTCAGGGTAGTTTTTACCCCAGACAGCGGGGTCAATCGTGCCGTCAGGGATCTCTGCCACTTTGGCCTTTTCGGCCTTGGGCGGTGCGCAGGCAGTGATCATGGCTCCGCACAAAGCCGCTGCCACAAGTGATATCAGTAGTTTGCTTCTCATACGTGATTCCTCCTCAGGGGGTTGTCCGTAGTAACGGGTTGGTTTGCAGTGCACCGGTGCCGGTATGGGTTACCCGGCGGTGGCAGCTCCAGCAGTTGCGTGAGGTGTCCATTTGCGATACCAGGGTTTCGTGGCACCTGACGCAGTTGGCCTTGACCACCTTGGCGCCATGTTCAGACAGCGAAATCTTCTCCGGAACCTTGCCGGAGTAGAAAAACAGTACGTCCTTCATGCCGTCGATAGACTTCCAGATGTAGTGGCTGGCCAGACCGTCGTTGGGCAGATGGCAGTCGACACATTTGAAGCGGCGATGGGCACCGGCATGCATGAAGGCGGTGTGCTGGGCCTCCATGACATGGCAACCGGCACAGAAATCCGGTGATTCAGACTTGGCCAGCAGATGCGGCGGCCCCAGTGTCAGATACAGCCCCAGCAGCGCGCAACAGACCACTGCAATCAGCAGCGCCTGTTTCTGTGTGTAGCTCAGATTCTTCAGCATCCCTTCACCCCCCTTCTGTCGTGGAATCAGGTACAAAAAACGCCGTCGGCAGTCCACTGGACCACCGACGGCGTTGGTACTATCTCTTACTTCTTGCCTGCTTTTTTCTTCATATCTTCGGCCATTTCACGGATTTCGGTCAGATCTTTCTTCATTTTGGCATAGCCGTACCAGGTGGTGTAGTCCGGGTTCATATGGAATGCACCCTGGAAGGTCTTCATGCGATGATCCATGAACATCTCATACAGGGTCTGTTCGATCTTGGTGTCAACATCGTAGAAGGTCAGCAGATCGGGATAGGCAAACGGTTGTCCGGCTTTCTGCTTGATGACCCCTTTTTCATACAGATCACCTACGATACTGATCGCTTCACTGAATAGCTTGTCTGCCTCTTTGCCCATCTGGTCAGCGTTCTTGAAGTTTTCCTTCACAAAGTTGGGAGAGTGGCACTGCTGGCAGATCGCCACGTACTTGCCCCGCTCTTTGTCAAATTCTTCCTTGGTCAGACGGGCTACTTTACCGGCCTTGACCACATCCAGACGTCCGGTGGGCTTGCCGGAAGGATCAAGTACCCCCATACCCTTCAAAATGGTGGCGCGATAGCCCATCCACTCGGCATCGGGCTCAGGCAGGCGAACAGCCAGGAAGCCCCAGGCTGACATCACGCGGTGGTTGCCGTTGGGCATATGGCAGGTCTGGCACTTTGGTGCACGATTTTTTGCCTTTGGATTAATGGTGCGGTTCATCAGATAGGTGACGCCATGCTTTGAGCTGGACCACATCTCCCATTGGGGATGATCAAAACCCATGTGGCAGGTCTGACAGGCTTCCGGCTCGTTGGCCTCAGCCTTGGAGAAGGCATGACGGGTATGGCAGTTCTGACAATCCATGCCATACTTATAGTACTGCCGTCCGGCGCTCTTACGCTCTTTGGCATCAGCCAGTCCCAGGGTATGGCAGCCGCCACAGCCTTTCTGGCCGTCAATAAAGGCCTTAGGCTGTTGATGAGTACGTGGCATCGCGTCTAAGGCTATCTTGCCCAGGGCATGTTTGCCGTCTATATACTGGTTAGCCTGATCTGGGTGGCACTGTTTGCAGGTGGCAATGGTGGGAAGTTGCGCCTTGTCCACATCCTTTTCGCTGGTATGGTTCGTGCCGTGGCAGGCCTCACAAGTCAGGGACTTTGACATCTTGCCCCGGTTGAAGTCCTGCACCATTTTTGGAGAAATTTTGGCGTGACATGTCTCGCACTTTGATGGTTTTGCCAGTGCCAGTGCTGGTACTAGCGCCAGACAGATGGCCATGCTAGTTGCGATGCTACATAGTTTTTTGAGCATACTCATCTTTGTTTCCTCCCCTGCAGTAAGTGAATTCGCTATCGAACCTTAGCGTGGGTGTATACCTTGTTGAAGTATCCAACATATTTGATTAAAGTCAATTAAACGCAAAAAATAAGGTAAATGAACGTTTACATTATCTGCTGCTGTACTGCACCTATTGACATAATCTGGCTTAAGGTCTATTTGTGTGAATATGAAATCACAAAATGTGCTCGAAAAAAAGGCAACTCAGGTGAGGCAGGCGGAAATTGTGCAGGCTGCCCTTGGGGTTATCGGCAGGCTGGGAGTCAGTGGCCTGACCATCCATGAGGTGGCGCTGGCAGCTGGTATGTCTGAGGCTAATATCTACCGCCATTTCAGAAATAAACAGGATGTTATCAGGGCCGTGGTGGAGTTTATAGGCGGCCAGGTCACCAGCCGGGCAGCTCAGTTGGCTGCATCCAGTGGGAAACCGATGGATAAACTGGAAAAGGTGATCATTGCCCACACAGAGATGATTGAGAAAAACCCCGGTATCCCAAGACTGTTATTCTCCGATGGCGGCATCATTACAGGCGGTAAGATTGCCCAGATCATGAACAGCCGGATTGAGGGCTTTTTGGCCACACTAACCGGATTGATAGAGGCTGCTGAGGTTGAAGGTGTCCTGCGTGAAGGAATTGCTGCCCGTGAAACTGCTGCAACTATTTTGAGCATGATCCAGTTTAGTGTCGTGCGTTGGATTGGTAACCAGGCCGAGGGAAAGCTGGTGGATGAGGTGCTGCTGCTCTGGAGTAACTTCAGGCGGCTTTTGGAACGGTAATTTCGAGTAATTTTTTTTGTGCACAATGTGAATATTTATTTACATCTCGTGGGGGTGTCTATGATCAGGTCAAAAACACAGCGGCGTACGCTGATTTTGTTAGCAGGGCTAGCGGCAGTATTCTCGTTGTTTCTATTGGTTATGTTTCGTTCCGGGCCGTTGGCCCCGGTTGAGGTGACGGTCATCCCGGTGTCGTCACAAGGCATCAGGCAGGCACTATTCGGAGTCGGCACGGTTGAGGCCCGTTACAGCTACCAGGTTGGCCCGACGTCAGCAGGCAGGATCAAGCAGTTGTATGTGCAGGTGGGCGATCGGGTGAAAGCCGGACAACTGCTGGGCGAGATGGACCAGGTTGATCTTGATGATCGTTTGCAGGCGCAACTTGCGTCCATCAAACGTGCGGAGGCAAATCTGCAGGATGCCGAGGCGCGTCAGCGCTATGCTCACGCTCAGGCCAAGCGGTATGGTGAACTGCTACCGCTCAAGGCTACCAGTGAGGAGATCGTGTCTGCCAAACGCCAGGAGCTGCAGACTGCCGATGCCGCACTTGCCGCAGCACGTGAAGAGCGTTCCCGGTTAAAGTCTGAATATGCCGGGTTGCGCTCCCAACAAGGCAATCTGCGTCTGACAGCCCCGGTGGCCGGGCTGGTGACGCAGCGTGCGGCGGAGCCGGGCACCACCGTGGTTGCCGGACAGACTGTGGTTGAACTGATTGAACCAGCTACGGTCTGGGTGAACACCCGCTTTGACCAGGTTGCGGCAAACGGTCTCAAGGCTGGTCTGACCGCAAGGATTGAGCTGCGTTCACGTAAGGGAACGCTTCTCGAAGGCAGGATTGCCCGCATTGAGCCCAGGGCTGACAGTATTACCGAAGAGGTTCTGGCCAAGGTGGTGTTTGATACCGTGCCAGCCAGTCTACCACCGCTTGGTGAACTGGCCGAGGTAACGGTTGATCTGCCACCGGTTGCTGCTGCACCGGTCTTGCCCAATGCGGCACTGCACCGTCTGGACAACCGGACTGGTGTCTGGCGGGTACGCCAGAACGGTGTGGACTTTGTACCGGTAACGGTCGGCGCAAGTGATCTGGAAGGGCGTGTGCAGATATTGGCAGGAATCAAGGCAGGTGAACGGGTGGTGCTGTACAGCGCCAGGGCGCTTACCTCAAAGAGCCGTATCAAACAGGTCGAAAAACTTGGGGTGAACAAACGATGATCAGTCTGGCCGGACGGGACATCCTCCATGGCTGGGGCAAGTTTGTCTTCACTGGTATTGGACTGGGACTGCTGTTGGGGGTCACGCTGGTCATGGCTGGCGTGTATCGGGGCATGGTGGCTGACGGACGGGCGCTGCTGGATAACAGCGGTGCTGACCTGTGGGTGGTACAGCGCGATACGCTGGGGCCCTACGCCGAATCATCCAGTATCAATGACGACCTCTATCGCGGCATCCGGGCTATGCCGGGAGTCGAACAGGCCGCCAATATTACCTATCTGACCATGCAGGTTCGTAAAGGGCAGCAGGATGTGCGTGCCATGGTGGTTGGGGTAGCGCCGGGTCTGGCCGGTACCGTACCAGGCTGGCCGACCTATCTGACAGCAGGCCGTCAGATGACGCGGGGACATTATGAGGCGGTGGCTGATCTTGCCACCGGTTTCAAGCTGGGAGATCAACTGGATATCCGGCGCAACCGCTACAGCGTGGTGGGACTGACCCGCCGGATGGTCTCTTCCGGCGGTGATCCAATGGTCTTTATACCGCTTAAGGATGCCCAGGAAGCCCAGTTCCTTAAGGATAACGACGCCATCTGGCAGGGCAGGCGGAGAACCGAGGCCAATCCGGTCTTTAACCGCCCCGGTGTACCCGGCCTGCTTGATGCCGTGCAGAGCTCGCAGAGCAGTAACCCCTATGTCAATGCCGTGCTGGTGACAGTGAAAGACGGTCATGACATAAACGAGGTTGCGGCATCGATCCGGCGTTGGAAGCGCCTTACGGTTTATACCCGTGTCCAGATGGAGGAAATCCTGGTGGGCAAGCTGATCGCCACCTCGGCTCGGCAGATCGGCATGTTTCTGGTGATCCTGGCCCTGGTTAGCGCCACCATTGTGGCCTTCATCATCTATACCCTCACCATGGATAAAATCAGGGAGATCGCGGTGCTTAAGCTGATCGGCACGCGCAACCACACCATTGCCGCCATGATTATGCAACAGTCGCTGGCCTTGGGAATGATCGGCTTTGCGGTGGGCAAGATCAGCGCCACCTTTGCAGCCCCCTACTTTCCCAAGTATGTGCTGCTGGTGCCGGTAGATGCGCTGATCGGTTTTCTGGTGGTGCTGGTGATCTGTGGTCTGGCCAGCCTGGTTGCCATCCGAATGGCGCTGCGGGTTGATCCGGCTGAAGCGATTGGAGGGTAAGCCAGTGATGGGCAAAGGTGTTCGTATTGAAGGGCTGAGAAAACGTTACGGTAGCGGCGATACCGCTGTTGATGCCTTGCAGGGTGTTGAACTGCAAGTGGCACCGGGTGAGGTGGTGGGGCTGGTGGGGCCATCCGGTTCCGGCAAAAGTACTCTGCTGAAATGCCTGGGGGCGGTAATCGATCCGACTGCCGGACGGATCGTGCTGGGGGATGAGGTGATGTACGACAACGGCTGGAAGGTACGCGATCTGCGGGCGCTGCGTCGCGACCGGATCGGCTTTGTCTTTCAGGCGCCGTACCTGATCCCGTTTCTGGACGTGACCGATAATGTCGCCCTGTTGCCGATGCTGGCCGGTGTGCCAAATCAGGAAGCCCGAAAACGGGCGAGAGAACTACTGGCCGCCCTGGACGTGGAACACCGTGCAACGGCCATGCCGTCACAGCTTTCCGGCGGTGAGCAACAGCGGGTTGCCATCGCCCGCGGGCTGATCAACCGTCCTCCGGTTGTCCTGGCCGACGAGCCGACTGCCCCGCTGGACAGCCAGCGGGCCATGGCGGTGATCCGTATCCTCAACGAGATGGCGCAGCAGTACCAGACCGCGGTTATCGTCGTGACCCATGATGAAAAGATCATTCCGACCTTCAAACGAATCTACCACATCCGGGACGGGGTTACCCACGAAGAGGTGGGCGAAGGGCGGATGGTGTAGATGAAGTGGTCAAAAAATATTGAAGAGGTGATATGAGGGATGCACTGCAATGGCAGTGGAGGGACACTAATATGACAATACTGAATGCACCTACCATTACCAGAGTATGGTCTGCAACGCTGCTGGCCGTGGTGCTGGGTGGTTGCACCATGGCCAGCAGCTATACTCGGCCCGATATGCCGATGGCTGTCACTTGGCCCAGCGGCGAGGCCTATAAGACCGAGACTGCCAAAGCTGATCAGAAGTCGTTGGCCGAGGTGCCCTGGCGGGAGTTTTTTGTGGAGCCCCGTCTGCAAAAGGTGATTGAGCTGGCTCTGGCCAACAACCGTGATCTGCGGGTGGCTGCCCTGACCATTGAAAAGACGCGGGCCCAGTACCGGATTCAGCGGGCAGACCTGCTGCCGACGGTTAACGGCACTGCTGGTGCTACCATCCAGCGTACCCCGGCGGACCTTTCCTCAAACGGTCAGGCCCGTATCAGCGAACAGTACAATGTTGGCCTGGGTGTCAGCAACTATGAACTGGATCTGTTCGGGCGGTTACAGAGTCTGAAAGATCAGGCTCTGGAGCAGTATCTTGCAACGGAAGAGGCGCAAAAAAGCGCACAGATCAGCCTGATAGCGGAAGTTGCCAACGCCTGGCTGACCCTGGCTGCTGACCGAGAGAGGCTGAAGATTGCCCGTGATACCCTGGCCAGCCAGCAGGATTACTATCAGCTTATCAAGCATCGTTACGATGCCGGTATCACCTCGGCCCTTGACCTCCATCAGGCCCAGACCGCCGTGGATACCGCCCGTGTCGATATCGCCCGCTACACCACTTTGCTGGCCCAGGACCAGAATGCCCTTGGTCTGCTGGTGGGTAAAGCGGTGCCGGCAGAGCTGTTGCCGGTTGAGTTGGGTGCGATAACCGCACTGCAGGAAGTCCCGGTTGGCCTGCAATCAGATGTACTGCTGAAACGCCCTGATATCCTGGCAGCCGAGCATCGGCTGAAAGGTGCCAACGCAAATATCGGCGCAGCCCGGGCAGCCTTCTTTCCCCGCATCGGCTTAAGCGCCTCCTTCGGTACTGCCAGCGCTGATCTCTCCGGCCTGTTCCAGCCGGGGTCCCTGGCCTGGAACTTCATGCCCCAGATCAGTGTGCCGCTGTTTGATACCGGGCGCAACATTGCCGGGCTGGATGTCAGCAAGGCAGAGCGGGAGATGGCTGTGGCCCAGTATGAAAAGGCGATCCAGAGTGCCTTCCGTGAGGTGGCTGATGCCCTGGCACAGCGCGGCACTATTAATGACCAACTGACAGCCCAGCAATCATTGACCGATGCCACGGCAGAGAGCCATCGGCTTTCACAGGCCCGCTATGATAAAGGAATTGACAGTTATCTGAATGTCATTGTTGCGCAACGTGCTTTGTATGTGGCGCAGCAGAACCTGATCACGGTCCGGCTGGCCAGGCTGAACAATCAAACCACCACCTATAAGGTGCTGGGGGGCGGGGCAAGTTGAAGGTATCCGAAATAATGCTTCGACCTGTTTCGAGGCCACTTCTTCGCTTTCATGGGGTGCAATTTCCTTTGAAGAGAAATTCATCTTCCTTGTGCTGATTTATCCCTGCTGCCAGTGAATACACGATACCGGGCAAGCATCGACAGCTTCCTGCTGAATGGTTTCTTCACTTGCCCCTCTGGATCAAAGGCTTCCGCCTTGCCGCTATCGGCAAAACGGAAAACATCAGGCACATTGGTTATGCAGAGTCCACAACTGATACATTCATCCTGATCGACGTACACCGTTTTAGCCATGTCTTGCAATAGCCGTGTCTGGAAATTTTGTTGCCATTTTAGAACCAGTGTTTAGGGTATGAGCGGTGCAAGGCGAAGTTATTAGTAAGGATCGCCACAAGTAAGAGGATCAGGACGCCTGACAGCACGGGAAACAGAATGAATCCTGGACCAACCGCCCCTTGAATCCCGATCAGAGTGGTGGCACCGCCTGGTGGATGAGTTGTATGGGTAACGTTCATCAAAAAAATTGATATCCCCACACCTGCGGCCATTGCAAATGGAGAGGAACCAATGAGGGCGACTACAGTTACCGCTACAATGGCAGAAATAATGTGGCCTCCTACCAGATTGCGCGGCTGTGCCAGCGGTGACTCTGTGGAGCCAAACAGGAGAACCGCAGAAGCACCAAATGATCCGATCAACAAAGGATGACCAAACAACATGGTTATCTCGTATATGGCCAATATTCCGAGTGTTGAGCTGATCAAGCTCCAGACGGCATAGCGTAGTGATATTGGGGGGCGTGGCCCACGGATAGGAACCTTGCAATTCCGAGGTAGTCTGCTCAATCGTTTCTTTATTGCTAGATTTCTTCGGGTAAGGACTACAATATGTTTCTTCATATATATGATCGATTTCAATCTTGGCGACTCAGATAACGGATGATCCCTTGCTGGTCTGCAACCAGAATCGAATCTTGGGAAAAATCAAGCGTTTACTGTAACAATATCGTGAGTTCCTTTGCTTACCCCCCTTGTTTCTGAGGTGTTCCATGGCACGGCAGACAGACTTCCTCGGTCTGCCGCCGCTTCAGCAGGCTTTCCCTGTCCTTGGGGTGACCTTTGCCCATCAATTTTGCGCCCACTTTATGACAGTCAAAGCATCCCTTGCCCTGCAGGGCTTTGTGCATCCTGACCATGGCCGGATTCTTGCTGTGGCAGACCGTGCATTCAAAGGCGTAACTGCCTGTCCAGGGTATGATCAATGTTGCAAGTATGAGTGTTAAAAGCAGTCGTGTAGATTGCATGGTGTATTTAATTAGCATGTCATTGCAGATAGCGCTTTGACGGATATCAAAAACAGCTAACGACGTATCACCATACAAAAAAGATGCATGGCTCGGAGGTAGCCATTGCCCATGGTTCGATTGTCCTGGCTGACGAGCCGACTGCCCCGCTGGACAGCCAGCGGGCCATGGCGGTGATCCGTATCCTCAATGATATGGCGCAGTAGTATCAGGCAGCGATTATCGTGGTAACCCACGATGAAAAGATCATATCTGCCTTCAAGCGAATCTACTCTATCCGGGACGGCCTTACCCATGAAGAGACGGGGTATGTGGCAGGTGGTTTTGTAGTCATATGGTGCGCTGTTTTTGACCCAGGTCATGCCTGTAAGAAGCTATCCGGCATATTCTTAAGACGTAATTACGTTAGAATTAAGGAGATCTCGGCATGCACTTGGTGTCAGCAAAAAACGTTACCCGCATCCGTCAGCTGGTGCAATGGCTGTTTCTGTTTTGGATTATCGGTATCGGCATCCGCTTTGGCCTGTTTATCGCTGCAGTTGAGCAGGGTAATCCGCAGCCGTTCTTTTCGCGGCCGGCCGGTGTTGAGGGTTTTCTGCCGATCGGTGCGCTGACCAGTCTGAAGCACTGGATCGTCAACGGTGAGATCCATCCGGTGCATCCGGCAGCGCTGGTGATCTTTCTGGCGATTCTGCTGATGAGTCTGCTGGCCAAGAAGTCATTCTGTTCCTGGATCTGCCCGGTAGGTACGCTGTCCGAGGCCGTGCACAAACTGGGGGCACTTCTGCTGGGGCGGAATTTCAAGGTCTGGCGGCCGCTTGATCTGCTGCTGCAGGGGATCAAGTATCTGGTGCTGTTCTTCTTCGTGAAGATAATTCTGCTTGATATGCCTGCCTTTGCCGTTGCCGCCTTTCTGGATACCCCTTACTGGGCAGCCAGCGATGCCAAGATGCTGCGCTTTTTTACCCACATTTCTGCCACAACCGTTACGGTGCTGACGGTACTGACACTGCTGTCTCTGATCTACCGCAATGTCTGGTGCCGCTACCTGTGTCCCTACGGCGCCCTGCTCGGTATGCTGAGCCTGCTGAGTCCGTTCAAGATCCGGCGCAACCCGCACACCTGTACCGATTGTCGCCAGTGCAGTCAGGCCTGCCCGGCAGGCATCAGCGTGCATAGTAAGACCACGGTTGTCTCACCGGAGTGCACCGGCTGCCTGACCTGCATAGCTGCCTGTCCGCATCAGGAGGTGCTGGTCATGCAGCCATCGTTCTGGAAACATCCACTGCCGGTCTGGCTCTTTCCGGCAGTTGCCCTGAGCCTGTTTATGGTCTCAATCGGGGTTGGTATGGCAAGCGGTCACTGGCAGACGGTGTTGACCTACGACGATTACCGCCAACTGTTGCCGATGCTGCCGTATCTGAGTCATTGAGGATGGTTGACGCGGGCGACGGTTGGACGGCGGTCAGAATGGTGCCCTGCAAAAAATTGCAAAATTACTGCAGCACTGCTGCACGTTCAATTGGTTACATGCCTTGCGTCTGAGGGGCGCCGTGACATGTACGACAGGCTTCTTCAGCCGCTCTGCGTTTGAGCAGGCTGTCTTTGTCTTTGGGTTGCCCTTTGCCCATCAGTTTTGCTCCCACCTTGTGGCAGCCAAAACATCCCTGTCCCTGTAGTGCCTTATGCATCTTGACCATGGCCGGGTTCTTGCTGTGGCAGACGGTACATTCAAAGGCTGCGACAGGCGGTGCAAGCAGCAGCGTCAGTACCAGCAACATGCTTCTTGTCGTTTGTCTGTTTTTCATGCTGTTTGCATAGCACAACAGGAGGGGAATGGTGTTGACCGAAGTCAAGTTTAGGTGTTGTTGCTATGTCTGGCTAACTGGTGATTGATAGCTGGTTTCTGAATCGGAAACAAACAATTACTCATCTTGAGTTTCCGGATGGAAACTAGTTAAGGCGGTAGAAAGTCCCTGCAGCTAAAAAGGCCGCCAGCAGTACGCCGGCGGCCTTTTGGCAGAGGTTACGGAGAGAAAGCTAGCCTTCAGTCAGTACCTTTTCATCGTAGAGCGCCTCAATCTTGCGCCGGTGCCCCAGTTCAACCTCGGCAAAGGTCAAAAGAGTCTTCTGCAGCTTGGGGTCTTCAGTCATGCCGGCTGCTGCCTTGTAAAGCTGGTACGCGCTCTCTTCTGCCTTCAGGGCAAAGGTCAGGATCTCCTGATAGCTCATCTGGGGGTGAAAGGGGACATCCTTCAGATACTGGCCGATGGTTGCCTCAGGGATCTTGCAGACATTGACCTCTTCGATCTTTTCCGGATCGACCTTGGAAAAGACCTCTTTATGTGTTGCCTCTTCCTGAGCCAGCTCTTCAAACATCTTGCGGGCCGCCGGGCTTACCGTCAACTCTGCAGCACGCTTATACATCTGGTAGGCGGTTTCCTCTCGTTCAACCGCAAAGTCCACCACTTCCTTAAGAGAAATAAAACTCATCGACTCCTCCTTATGCACAGTGAAAATCTTTAATATACGCAAGAACCTGGGCCGGGTGCTGTTCGGCCTTGGCTACTTTGGTCCAATGTTTTCTGATGACACCGTCCGCACAGATCAATACGGTGGAGCGGATTACTCCGGAAACCTGTTTGCCATACAACATCTTCTCGCCAAAGGCGTGATAAGCCTTCATAACACGGGCATCAGGATCAGACAACAGCACCATGTTCAACTCATGATTAGCAATGAAGCGCTGGTGTGAAGCCAGCGAGTCGCGGCTGATCCCCAGAATGACAAAGCCCAGTTTTTCAAACTCCGGCTTCAGGTCACGGAAGCCGGCAGCCTCCTTGGTGCAGCCTGACGTGTTGTCCCTGGGGTAGAAAAACAGCAACAGGCGCCGTCCCGCATAGTCCTGCAGGCGGTGGCATCTGCCGTCACTCCCCTCCAGATCAAAGTCCGGGGCTTTATTGTCAATAAGGGTCATGTCTGCTCCTTAAAGCTGTGTACACAAGGTTGAATCTGTATACACTATACATCAAAAAAGTCAACATTGGCTCGCAAACGCTCAGGTTCATCAGAACTGGTGTTTGTTTCAGCCGGTTTGCCAAAGACAGGACAGGCCCGCCCGGCCAAGTTGTGCGTGCAATTTTGAAGGAGTGATGTTACGTTTATGTAACGAGGTGCCATTGCTATGCAACAGCTGACAACAATCTACCGGGATATTCTGGAAAGTATGGCGGAAGGGATCATCTTTGCCGATGCTAATGACCGGCTGACCTTTATTAACCAGACTGCCGAGGAGATCAGGGGGATCAAGGCCGAAAATTTTATCGGCCGAACCATCTTGTCGGTGCATTCTCCCAACTCAACCAAGCGTATCAAAGAGCTGTTGCAGAAGCTGCGTGATGGCTCCATCAAGCAGGCCCGGCGGGTGATTGAGGTGAAGGGGCACTATTTTGAGAACAGTTACTATCCCGTGAGCAGTCCTGACGGGGGATATCTGGGAACATTGCTGATCAGCCGCGATGTTACTGAACGACAGCAGCTGCAGCATGAAAACCAGTCGCTCAAACAGCGGATGGCCTGTGGCAGTTTCGGCGGGTTTGTCAGTATCAGCTCATCCATGCTGCCGGTATTTCAGACCATTGGCGCTGTGGCGGGACTGGAGTCAACGGTGCTGATCACCGGTGAGAGCGGTACCGGTAAAGAGCTGGTGGCTGCGGCCATACACCGTAACAGCACCCGCAATGAGCGGGCAATGGTAACGGTCAACTGTGCGGCTCTACCGGAGCATCTGGTGGAATCCGAACTGTTTGGTTACCAGCGCGGTGCCTTTACCGGCGCAGTAGGCAACCACCGCGGTAAATTTGAACAGGCGGACAAAAGCACGATCTTTCTGGATGAGGTCGGAGACCTGCCGGCCAATGCCCAGGCCAAGCTGCTGCGGGTGCTGCAGGAGCGGACCGTCAGCCGGCTGGGGTCTGAAAAGGACATCCGGGTGGATGTCAGGATCATTGCTGCAACCAATCGTAACCTGCAGCAGATGGTGGCGGATGGTCAGTTCAGGGAGGATCTCTATTACCGACTGAATGTGATTTCATTGCCGGTGCCTCCCCTGCGGGAGCGGCGTGAGGATATCCTGCCCATGGCGGAGTTCTTTCTGAAAAGATTCAGTGAGCGGATGGAACGCCCTCAGCTGGGGATTTGTGAGGCGACCCGGTCGGTGTTGCTTTCCTACGACTATCCCGGTAATGTGCGCGAGTTGGAACATGCAATTGAGCGTGCTGTTGCGCTCTGTCCCGGCTCGTGTATCTCTCCGGCAGACCTGCCTGAACAGTTTGTAGCAGCCCGCAGCTCCGGGGGGTCGGACTGGCAACACCCCTTGTCAGTACGGGCCGGAGATCAGTATCGCCCGGATGATGCCGCTCCTGCCACCCTGGCCAATGCCCGTGAAGAGTCGGAGCGCCGACTGATCCTTGACGCCCTGGTTCGGACCGGCGGCCGCAAGGCAGAGGCAGCAAAATTGCTGAATATCTCACGTAAAACCCTCTGGGAAAAATTGAAGTTAATTAACCAAACGTAACGTTTATGTTCTTTGTGTTACCAATAGGTAACGCAATCCCGCCTCGCTTTATCATTCCTGTTTTTTGTCTCATTGAAAAAGTTAGCTAAATCAGATTGTTGGCCCTGCCTTGAAAAGTTGGCACAGCTCCTGTATACGCTGTCTGTTCAGCCGTGGTTGTGCCGCGCATTTTTTTGTGCATGCTCTACTTGCGGATTTAGCGTTCGGTGCTACCCTTGAACCTAGTCAGAACTGGTGCATGGATTGAGGGGCCGATAGGGTGAGGTGGGTATGCCTGTTTCAGGTGTAATACTGAGTTGCAGACCGGGAAAAGAGACCCAGGTTGCAGAACTGGCCAGGCTGGTGCCTGGCGTTGAGGTGCATGGGGCACTGCCTGACGGGCAGGTCATTGCGGTGATTGAGGCTGCTTCGATCCAGGCCGAGGTGGACATCGCCTCACAGCTTGAGCAGCTTGATGCGGTTATCAGTGTGCAGGTGGCGTACCATAACTTTGAAGATGTAACCCAAGAAGGAGGCGCAGATGGAACTGACGAGGCGTGATTTCCTGAAGGCCAGTGCGGCAGCCGCCGCTTTTGCAGCAGCCGGGGCACAGGCACTTGCCCCCCGTCTGGCTTCTGCAGCCGATGACAAAGGGATCAAGTGGGGCAAGGCGCCCTGCCGTTACTGCGGCGTTGGCTGCTGTGTACTGGTGGGGGTCAAGGACGGCAGGATCGTTGCCACCAAAGGTGACCCGGCCGGCCCGGTCAACAAAGGGCTCAACTGTATCAAGGGCTACTTTCTCTCCAAGGCGCTCTACGGCAAGGACCGTCTGACCCATCCGCTGATCCGTAATGGTAACAAGATGGTCAAGGCCAGCTGGGATGAGGCCTTGAACCTGATTGCGTCCAAGTACAAGGAGGCGATTGCCAAGAACGGCCCTGACTCGGTGGCGATCTACGGCTCTGGGCAGTGGACCGTGTTTGAAGGCTACACGGCAGTCAAGCTGTTCAAGGGGGGGATCGGCACCAATAACGTCGAGCCCAATGCCCGGCTCTGTATGGCCTCGGCCGTGGTCGGTTTCATGAATACCTTTGGTTCAGACGAGCCGATGGGCTGTTACGATGACCTTGACCTGGGCGATACCTTTATCCTCTGGGGCGCCAACATGGCAGAGGCCCACCCGGTGCTGTTTTCGCGCCTGATCGATAACAAGCTGAAGAACAAGCAGGTCAGGATTGTTGATATTGGCACCCGCCGGACCCGTACCACCCAGATGGCGGACGAGTATATCCCGATGGTCCCCCAGGGGGATCTGGCTGCCCTGAATGCCATTGCCCACGTCATCCTGCGGGACAAGCTGTATGATGAGTCCTTTGTCAAACAGCATGTCACCTTCAAGCGGGGTACCGAGAACCAGCCCTATGGTCTGAAGGATAAGGAAAATCCCAAAGAGGAACCAAAGCCGCTGACCTTTGACGAATACAAGCAGCTGATGAAGCAGTTTACCCCGGAGTGGGCTGAAAAGCTATCCGGGATACCGGCCAAAAAGATTGAGCATCTGGCCCGGCTCTATACCGACAAGAGTCGCAAGGTTAATTCGCTCTGGACCATGGGGGTCAACCAGCATGTGCGTGGGGTCTGGGTCAATAACCTGATCTATAACCTGCACCTCTTAACCGGCAAGATCTGCAAGCCGGGGGAGAATCCGCTCTCCCTGACCGGCCAGCCTTCCGCCTGCGGTACCGCCCGGGAGGTTGGTACCTTTGCCCATCGCCTGCCTGCCGACATGGTGGTGATGAACGAGGCCCATCGCAAGAAGACCGCCGAAATCTGGGGTATTGATCCCAAAAAAATCTCGCCCAAGGTGGGACTGCATACCATGGAGATGTTCCGCGCCATTGACCGTGGCGACCTGAAGTGTCTCTGGATCCAGTGTACCAACCCGTTCCAGTCGATCCCGAACCTCTCCCGCTACCGCAAGGCTGCTCAGGCCCGCAAGGCCTTCATTGTGGTCTCCGACATCTATCCCACCAGATCAACGGAAGTGGCTGACGTGATCCTGCCCTCTGCCTGCTGGGTTGAGAAAGAGGGGGTCTTCGGCAACACCGAGCGCCGCACTCAGCACTGGTTCAAGATGGTGGAGCCGCCTGGCGAGGCCAGAGAGGACAGCTGGCAATTGATCGAGTTTGCCAAGCGGCTTGGTCACGGTAACCTCTTTCCTTACAGCCAGAAAAATTTCCACAAAGAGATGTGGGAAGAATACCGCAAGTTTACCATCGGCACCGGTAAGGATCTGGCCCCCTACGAAACCTATCACAGGGTGCGCGGGCTGCGCTGGCCGGTCAAGTCCAACGGTCAGGAAACCCGCTGGCGTTATACCGATGCTGATGATGCCTATGTCAAGAAGGGTGACGGGATCAAGTTTTACAAGGCGCCGGGTAACAAGGCCACGATCTGGTTCCGCCCCTACGAGCCGCCGGCAGAGAGCCCGAATAGCGAGTATCCGTTCTGGTACTGCACCGGCCGTCTGCTGGAACATTGGCACACCGCCACCATGACCGGCCGGGTGCCTGAGTTGAAACGGGCCATGCCGGGGGCAACCCTGGAGATGCACCCGGAAGATGCCGCCCGCTTGGGGATCAAGAACCGTGACAAGGTCAAGGTCAGTTCCCGTCGGGGATCGGTCGTGCTGACGGCCGAGATCAATGGCCGCGGCAAGCCGGAGAAGGGCAATGTCTTCACCACCTTCTTTGATGAGACCAAGCTGATCAATGATCTCTGTATTGATGCCTTTGATCCGCTTTCCAAAGAGCCTGACTTTAAAAAAGGGGCTGTCCTAGATAACTGAAATTGTCTAGGATAGCTTATGCGTAAAAGTCGCCTCAGCCAAGAAAAGCAAGACCGACTCATTGAGTATTTTGTTTCTGGTGCAACTGCCAGAACCGCTGCT